>QWCK01002344.1_pt1 | contig 25262 bp, 18 predicted proteins | sample 1972571 | NCBI WGS metagenome assembly QWCK01 (sample SAMN09866710, study PRJNA288562) | Human gut metagenome isolate term2_stool, whole genome shotgun sequencing... | isolation source: gut | host: Homo sapiens | place: USA: California | reverse complement strand
GGATCAACGTAAAAACTTGAGGGGTTAATTCAATAAATATTATCTTTGCCTACAAGAATAAAAATAAAATATAATGGAAACAAACGGTTATCGTCTCCTTCTCCCGGATGGAACTCTTGATTATTTCAACATATCAGATGTAAAGGAAAGCAGTACTGAAATAACAATCTATCTTGAAGAGAAGAATGAAGTTCCGAAAGAGTACTCTGAGAGCAAAGTTGAGAGCAAGGGCTTTTATGATCCGATAACCGTACAAGACTTTCCAATCCGCGGAAAGAAAGTATATCTAAACATCCGTCGCCGCCGATGGGTTTTAAAGGATGAGGACCGCTATGTAAGCCGTAACTGGAAACTGGTTGCCCAAGGCAGCCGCATGACGCAAGAATTTGCGTCTTTTTTAAAAGAGTTATATTGATACGCTTCCAGTTAGCTGTAAGCTTTTGGGAACTCTGTTCGGTATTGACGGTGATCTTCTTGAAAGGCAGTATCGCAATCATCTGAGCGGATATTTGAAATGGCCCCAACTCCCACACGCAGAAGAATGGATTCTGTTTGAGAAAAATATCGGAGCATACGTAGGTATAGACGAAGTGTGTCTTTCGCGCGGTGAATTATATACCATATTGATAAACAAGGAGAAAAGAGGAGCTGCTGGAAGTATTATCGCCATCATAAAAGGCACTGACGTAAAGACTGTTATATCCATCCTTCTGAAGCTTTCCAGACGCAAGCGCTTTCAGGTAAGAGAAATAACACTTGATATGGCTCCGAATATGGAGCAAATAGCCCGTATCTGTTTTCCTGCCGCCCGTCGTGTTACAGACCGTTTCCATGTACAGAAGCTCGCTTATGAAGCCGTTCAGGACATGAGGGTTAAAGCCCGCTGGGAAGCACTTGATGAAGAGTCCATACAGATAGCACATGCCAAGGCATGTGGAAAGATATATCATGCTCCGGTATTTGAAAATGGAGATTCCAGAAAGCAGTTATTGGCCAGAAGCATATATCTTCTGTATAAGAAAGAATCATTATGGACCGAATCACAGCGTGTCCGTGCCGGTATCCTGTTCAGGGAGTACCCCTCACTATTCAGGGGAGTGAAGGATAGAGCTTTCTTTCTGTTTAGACTGTCTAAAATTTATGCGTAATATAAGAATCCCTCAGGTTTTTACGTTGATCCTTGAATTTGATTCAATCTTGCAGAATCAATTCCCCAATGCACAAAAAAAATGGATTTAATAAATTCTGCTTAGAGAAATCTATTAAATCCATTTTTCGTGCGCCTGATAGGACTCGAACCTACACGCCTCACGGCACCAGATCCTAAGTCTGGCGCGGCTACCAATTACGCCACAGGCGCGAAGTAAAATATAACTTAAATCAGTATATATTTCCTTTTTGCGGTTGCAAAGATAGACTATATTTTTGAATTTGCAAAATATTAGAGCTAATTCTTTAATATTTTACATGCTGTTTCTATAATAGTATCTTTTCCTTGCTGCACATCTTCGCTTGTCATGTCTACTTTCACGTCCGGATCGATACCAAACTCCAGCTGATTCATTTCCGGATCGAACATCGGACTGGCAGAAAAGCGGATAGACCAGCCGTTAGGTATTTCAGAACTGAACGGCAACCCTGAGCCTCCTCCGGTCTTATCGCCTACGATTGTGACATTCGGAAACTGGTTCATGCTGTTGACAAAATCGTTTGTCGCACTATAAGAGCGCCGGTTGGTGAGCACTACTACCTTTTTCTGCCAGCGTATACCGTCGGACGGTTCTATATAAACAGGCTTTGGTTCGGAAAAGTCACTGTGTCCGGGACCTGTCTTGTGACACATGTATCCCACAAGCACCTTCTCGTTTGTAAACCGTGCAGCCAACTTCTGTGCTGTCGTCAGGTTACCTCCTCCGTTATTCCTCACATCAATAATCAGCCCGTCGCAAATAGCAAGCTTGTTCAGCGTCTGGTCCAGATTACCATCGCCTATCCCGTTGGAGAAACTGGAGCAATAAATATACCCGATGTTGTTTTCCAGAATGCTGTAAGTTAGTCCGGAAGAATTCGTATAGTCTTTTCCCAGATAAATACTCTGAATACTATCGCTGAAATTGCGCGGATAACTGTCGAACCATTCCCGATACTGTGACGTAGCAAGTGAACTGGAAAGATTCACATGGCCGTCGCGTAACTCGTTTACCATATCCGACAAGACCTCGAACAGGTTTTCCCAAGTCATATCCGACGTGATACGACGGGCATACCGTTCGTGCACTTCATTCCAGTCAAGTCCATACTCCTGGTTCTTATAGTCGAGAAAGCAATACTGTTCATCTATAATCTTCCACAGTGCCTTAAAGTTATCTTCAGGCGTATTGCCGGAAATATCTTCCCGTATACAGGAATTAAAAATCAGAAGTCCGGACAAAGCAATATATACAATACACGCAAATCGTTTCATAAGCTAAAAGGGAGTTACTTTAAGTGGCATGCTGATACGTTTCTTCCCGCGAAGCAAATACAGGTTGCGCACGAAGCCTATCATAAAATCGTGTGAATAGGTATGGCTTTTCAGGTTGTTGACCTTTGCCTGCTGAATGTCGCACACATATCCTACACGCATCACGACATTGCGTATCGGAAAGTCCAGCGTAACCATCTGTCGCAGTGAAGGATTATTGTGCAGCGAAGTAAACAGTACATTCCGTCCTCCATTGCCTAACGAAAAGATTTCATAATACGACTCACCGTATTCGGGCGAGAACATAACGCCCAGCAGCGGAAGATTTGCCTGATAACGCACCGTCAGCGGATAGCGTGCGATGTGAAATTTGTAGATAACCATACCTGATGCTCCCAACCCTCCGTATGCCTTAGCCTGAGCCGGATTGTTGGAATTACGCCGGTTATAAACCACACCGCCGTTCAGGTCGAGCATCGGTCCTACAAGAATCTTCAGCTTATCATCGTTCATGCGGAACTGATAATGCAGGGCATAGCTCCAGTTTACCAGTCCGGCATACATCTCAGCTGTCTGAGAAATATTCTTGTTATACGAGGCATTGATCTGAAACAGACTTTGCCCGGATACGTTTCCTCCCAGCATACGTGTCATACGCATGCTTTCGTGCATAAACCTGACTTCCGTTCCGCTATATTCCAGCGGAGAAAGATATGTTTCGAATACGTTGCTGTGTCCCACTCCTGCCATTGTAGAGCGCATTACGTAGCGCGTGGCCTGCAAACTGTCTTCCTGCGCATACAAAGAAAAAACGGCCCCGAGTGCGATGAACAGCGTAATAAGCTTTCGTTTCATTGTTCCGGTTTTAAAATAATGTCATTTGTTCATTGTCTTCTTCCGCAACATTATCATTTTCCGTTTCTGGTGTATCTGCATCTTCCATATCTTCCTGTGGTTCCGGACGACGGGTAGGCTCCAGCTCCTCGATGCGGTCTACCGTAAATGTAGTCAGACGCTTGCCTTTTGCCTTGAAGCTCTTGACACCTACAAAGTCGCTTGCCTCTATAATCAACGCTTCCCTGAAGCTGTCGTGTCCGCCGAATACAACCTGTAAACGGGGATAAACTTCACCCGAAAGCAGAATCAACTGGTTGTGTTTGTTTTCGCCCAGATAGTTCAACCGTTTGGCTGTCTGCTCGAACGTAAAGCGTTTCAGATATGGATAATTCTGCTGGTCGGCATCATAGAGCACTGCTGTCCAGACCTTCTCAGCATCAAATTTCTCAATAAACTGTATATCGGCATCGTAGTGGTTATTCAAGTCGAAATCGGTTGTATAGAATTCACCGTTCTTATGCACAACCAGAATGCTTTCCCCACTCTGGAATTCTCCGAGATACTGTCCGCGACCGTCGTAATTCAGACGAAGCACATCATGGTCGAACCATACCTTTCTGCCTCCCAGTGTAGAGCCTCCACGCTGTTTCAGACTGATTTTATGCACTTCATATTTGGTCAGCAGGTTACCCATCGACTGTCGGCCCTTGATGTTGATGGTACTGAAGTCTTTTTCGAATATCAGCTTCTTGATACGCGGATTCGGGCGGAGTGTCACCTTGATAACCTCAGCTTCCCCGTTCGGATTGGCTGTGAAATATACAATTTTCGATCCGGGAGTTCCCTGTGTCACATCGTATTCACGGTCGCGTATCATCGACGTTACATTGAAACGCTTGATATAGTGGAATCCTTCTTTCCCGTCACGATAAATCACGTTATAGATCGTACGCTTGTCATTCTTCTTGAAGATATTTACGTAGAGAATGTTCTTGCCTACGAACAGCTTGTCCGAAACACGTACGATTTTATATTTTCCATCTTTATAGAAGATAATCACATCGTCGATATCGGAACAGTTGCAGATATACTCGTCTTTCTTCAGTCCCGTACCGATAAATCCTTCCTCGCGGTTGATATACAGTTTCTCGTTGGCCTCGGCCACCTTGGTTGCCACAATCGTATCGAAGTTTCGTATCTCCGTACGCCGCGGGAAATTCTTTCCGTATTTCTCCTTGATACGTGTATACCAGTCGATGGTATATTCAGTAATATGAGCCAGATGATTGTCTATTTCTTCGATATCCGCTTTCAGCTTGGCAATAAACTCGTCCGCCTTATCCTTGTTGAACTTCAGGATACGCGCCATCTTTATCTCCATAAGCTTGAGGATATCTTCCTTAGTCACTTCGCGTACAAACTGCGGATAGAAAGGTGTCAGCCGTTCGTCGATATGTTCGCATGCAGCATCCATGTTCTCAGCCTGTTCGAACTGCTTGTCCTTGTAGATACGCTCTTCGATAAAGATTTTCTCCAGCGAAGCGAAATGCAAGGTTTCCAGCGTTTCGTTGCGCTGGATGTTCAGTTCCTGACGAAGCAGCGAAAGTGTATTGTCTACCGACTTACGGAGTACCGCACTGACAGAAAGGAAATGCGGCTTCTTGTTGTCGATGACGCAGCAGTTGGGCGAAATATTCACCTCACAGTCGGTAAAGGCATACAGGGCGTCGAGTGTCTTGTCCGACGAAACGCCCGGAGCCAGGTGTACCAGAATCTCCACCTTGTCGGCGGTATTGTCGTCCACCTTCCGTACCTTGATCTTACCCTTTTCGATAGCTTTCAGGATAGAATCAATCAGTGAAGAAGTTGTTTTTCCGTACGGTATTTCACTGATGCAAAGAGTCTTATTATCTATCTTGGAGATTTTGGCACGTACACGCACTACTCCCCCACGCTCACCGTCGTTATAGCGCGACACATCGATGGAACCTCCTGTCTGGAAATCGGGATACAGATGAAACTCCTCTCCGTGCAGGTAAGCAATGGCCGCATCACACAGCTCGTTGAAGTTGTGCGGCAATATTTTCGATGAAAGACCTACGGCAATACCTTCCACTCCCTGAGCCAGCAGCAGCGGAAACTTGACAGGAAGCGTCACCGGTTCACGGTTTCGTCCGTCGTAAGAAGCCTGCCATTCGGTTGTCTTCGGATTGAACACCACATCGAGCGCAAACTTCGAAAGACGTGCTTCAATGTATCGGGGAGCAGCGGCATCATCACCGGTAAGGATATTTCCCCAGTTTCCCTGACAGTCGATAAGCAGATCTTTCTGTCCCAGCTGTACCAGTGCATCGCCGATGGACGCATCACCATGAGGATGGAACTGCATGGTATGTCCTACGATATTTGCCACCTTGTTGTAGCGTCCGTCGTCCAGGCGCTTCATAGAGTGCAGGATACGTCGCTGAACAGGCTTCAGTCCATCGTTGATATGAGGAACCGCACGTTCCAGAATAACATACGAAGCATAGTCCAGAAACCAGTTCTGGTACATACCGCTCAATTGGTGTTTTACAGTTTCGTCGCCCTGATCGACAGGCTTATAGTCAGAATGTGCTTCTTTATCGCTTGATTGGATATCGTTTTTATCGAAAATATCTTCGCTCATATAAGTGATTTAGTGGAAAAACAACAGACAAAAATACGAAAAAAAATATTCCTATTATATATATTGCTGAAAATAAACCTGTATTTAGTCGAACGAATCTTTCATACGGATGCTATTGTTTTCAAGAAAATATCAGCTTCTTTTCCTAAAAACATCAGCATATTTTCAGGAAAATTTGTACAGAAAATCAGTGTGCGGACAGTGGGCAGCAAAGGCTTCCCTGCACCATCTGGCAATGAGAATTTTATTTTTTCATCTCATTCAAAACAGGAATGGTAAGCGGAATAGCAAGCAGGAACGAACAAAGATCGGACACCGCCTGACACATTTCCACCCCCTGCAAACCGAAGAAATGAGGGAGAATCAGGATGAAAGGGATGAAAAACAGTCCCTGCCGCGCGGAAGACAAGGTGACGGCACGTACAGGCTTGCGGATAGTCTGCAACATCATGTTACACAAAATGACCCATGCTCCTAAAGGTAAAGTAATGAGCTGCCAGCGTAAGGCACGTGTTCCGGTTTCGATAACATGCGGATCATCGCGGAACCACGATACGATCTCGGGAGAGAAAATGTAACCGATAACCGAACAGACAGCCAGAAACACAACTCCTGTCTTGACACAGAACCAAAAGCCTTCGCGTACACGGCGGTAAATGCCTGCTCCGTAATTGAATCCGCATACCGGCTGGAAACCTTGTCCGAAACCAATCACAAAAGAGTTGATAAACATACAGATACGGGTAACGATAGACATTCCGGCAATGGCTGCATCTCCATAAGCTCCGGCTGCCACGTTCAGCAGAATGGTAGAAAGGCTGGCAAGTCCCTGACGACAAAGCGAAGGGCTTCCACCGAATACGATTTCTTTCAAATATGCCGGTTTCAAGGTAAAATTTTTGAAACGGATGCGGATATTTGTACCTCGGCTGTCCATTACGAGCAACACCAGAAAACTGCATATCTGGCTCAGCAAGGTAGCCCACGCAGCTCCCGAAATACCCATATCGAATACAAAAATCAGCAGCGGGTCGAGCCCGATATTCAGAACCGCTCCTACAATGATACCCACCATGGCGTATACCGCATTCCCCTGAAAACGCATCTGGTTATTCAGCACCAGCGAAGAAGCCATAAAAGGTGCACCCAGCAAAATAGTCCCCAAATACTCCTCTGCATAAGGGAGGATAGTAGGCGTAGATCCCAGAGCAACACATATTTGAGAAAGATACAAATGCCCGAACAAGGCTATGATGGCTCCCGACATGAAAGCATAGAAAAAGCCTGTAGATGCCATTTTTTCTGCACTTTCGTAATCTTTGGCTCCCAACTTACGAGAAATATAATTACCCGACCCATGCCCGAAAAAGAATCCAAAAGCCTGAATGATAGCCATAACAGAGAACGAAATTCCGACCGCAGCCGTCGACTGTGTGTTAATCTGCCCCACAAAATAAGTATCAGCCATGACATAAAAAGAAGTAACCAGCATGCTGATGATGGTAGGCACAGCCAGTGAACCGATAAGACGGGGAATCGGAGCTGTGGTCATAAGTGTATATTTATCTTTCGTACTCATTGTTTTTTCACGGATGTTTCTGCAAAAGTAGAAAAAAATAACCACCTTTCCTTACAGATTCCCTCTATTCATAAGATAAATTAAGACAGCTATTCTTCTTTTTTGCTTATAAATACCTATCTTTGTGGCCTACTATGTAATGAAAATAACATACATCAAAAAAATAAGAAAGAAAAATGGCACAAGAAGACGTTTTCAAGAAACTTGTTTCACACTGTAAAGAATATGGTTTCGTATTTCCTTCAAGTGAAATTTACGATGGACTGGGAGCCGTATATGACTACGGACAAATGGGTGTGGAACTGAAAAACAACATCAAACAGTACTGGTGGCAGAGCATGGTATTGCTGCATGAAAATATCGTAGGTATTGATTCGGCTATCTTCATGCATCCTACTATCTGGAAGGCTTCGGGACACGTGGATGCGTTCAACGATCCTTTGATCGATAACCGCGACTCGAAGAAACGTTATCGTGCCGATGTGCTGATTGAAGACCAGATTGCTAAATACGACGAAAAGATCAATAAGGAAGTTGCAAAAGCTGCAAAGAAATTCGGTGATGCATTCGATGAAGCTCAGTTCCGCAGCACTAACGCACGTGTACTGGAACATCAGGCTAAACGTGATGCTTTGCACGAACGCTACTCAAAGGCAATGAATGCAGGACCAGACTTGAACGAATTGCGTCAGATCATCCTGGACGAAGAAATCGTTTGCCCGATTTCAGGAACTAAAAACTGGACTGAAGTACGTCAGTTCAACCTGATGTTCTCTACCGAAATGGGATCTACTGCCGACGGTGCTATGAAAGTATATCTGCGTCCGGAAACTGCTCAGGGTATTTTCGTAAACTACCTGAATGTTCAGAAAACAGGACGTATGAAAGTTCCTTTCGGTATCGCTCAGATTGGTAAGGCTTTCCGTAACGAAATCGTTGCACGTCAGTTCATCTTCCGTATGCGTGAGTTCGAACAGATGGAAATGCAGTTCTTCGTAAAACCGGGAACTGAACTTGAATGGTTCCAGAAATGGAAAGAAACTCGTTTGAAATGGCACAAGGCACTGGGATTCGGCGACGACCACTACCGTTACCATGACCACGAAAAACTGGCTCACTACGCTAATGCCGCTACCGATATCGAATTCCTGATGCCATTCGGATTCAAGGAAGTAGAAGGTATCCACAGCCGTACTAACTTCGACTTGAGCCAGCATGAAAAATATTCTGGCAAGAGCATCAAGTACTTTGATCCGGAAATCAACGAATCATATACTCCGTACGTTATCGAAACATCTATCGGTGTAGACCGTATGTTCCTGAGTATCATGAGCGCTGCTTACCACGAAGAAACGCTGGAAAACGGAGAAACTCGTGTCGTACTGAAATTGCCTGCTGCACTGGCTCCAGTAAAACTGGCTATCATGCCGCTGGTAAAGAAAGACGGTCTGCCTGAAAAGGCTCGTGAAATCATGGACGACCTGAAGTTCCATTTCCACTGCCAGTATGATGAAAAAGACAGTATCGGTAAACGTTACCGCCGTCAGGATGCCATCGGTACTCCGTATTGTATCACTATCGACCACCAGACACTGGAAGACAACTGCGTAACTCTGCGTAACCGTGATACAATGGAACAAGAACGCGTGGCTATTGCCGATCTGAATAGTATTATTGCCGATAAGGTTAGTATCACTAGTCTGTTGAAGACTTTGCAATAAAAATTTTGAATGTGCATGAATAAAAATATATTATGGTTGTTAGGCATCCTTGTTTCGCTGAGTGCAGGCTTTACTTCTTGCAGTGAAGATACACAAACGGCCGATCCGTACAGTGACTGGGCAGTGCGCAACGATGCCTATATCGACTCTATCGCCTCCGTTTGCGCGAATCCTCCTGCCGGAGAACATTGGGAAAAAGTATTGAACTATAAGTTACAGAGCGATGCTTCAGAGGATCTGGGCTATCAGGACTACACTCCGGGTAAAAACGATTATGTGTATATGAAGCTCTTTCCGGAAGATAATATCGAACCTCTGGGAATTTCTCCTATGTCGACTGATACGGTAAGTGTCCACTATCGCGGAAAATTAATAAACGGAACGGTCTTCGATGAAAGTTTCTCTGGAGAATGGAATGGAATGGTAAACGAACCCAGATCATTTGCGGCTTCAGGTGTAATTACAGGCTGGACGACTGCTCTGTTGAAGATGAAAGAAGGACAGCATGTCGAACTGTATATCCCTAATGGTATGGGATATGGATCGGTAGAGCGTGATGTTATTCCTGCATATTCTACGCTGATATTCGACCTTCGTTTAGAAAAAGTCATCCACCCGAAAGGACCGGATGACAGATTGCGGAAAATGAAACAAGAATAAAATTTATTATATCTTGACATGACAAAAAAAGAGAGAACGTCGAATCGACGTTCTCTCTTTTTTTATGCTTTATCGTTGTGCAGCTTTATTATTCTTCGTCAGCATCAACCTTTGCTTCTTCTACTATTTCATCAGGAACTTTGTCTACGCGTACGTATTTAGATACTTCAGTACCTTCTTTTACAGTCCATACCATTGAACCTGACTGCATCAAATCTGTTACGATATATTCGTTGTTCCAGTCGCCGTTTTCATAATCATACTTTCCGCTGAGAACGTATCCGTAATGGCCATCTTTCTCAACCGAATAAGTACCTGTAATGTAACGTGGATACATGCTGTCATGCTTCTGATACATTTCAAAGTTTCCTTTGCGGTCGAACTCTATATAGATATAGAAATCTTCGGGCAACTGTTCGCCATTCAGTTCTGCCAGCTTCCATGTGCCCTGAAGTGTAATAGGTGTTACTTCAAGAGAAGGCTCCAATACTTCGTCTTCGCTACATGAGAAGGTTGTCAGCGAAATGACAAGCAACATCAAAATCTTAACTATTTTACTTTTCATAATATCTTATCAATTATATTTTTACTATTTCATTTATCGATTAAATTAATCTCAATACTGAGTGTTCTGTCGCTTGGACGTCCTGTTACTCCATCCAGAATCAGCGGAGCATGAAACTTTTCAGGCTTTCCGACAAGTTTCGAAGCATCGACGCTTATCACGATATCTGCTTCCTGTCCGGGTTTGATAACCTCCGGTTCCGTTCTGAATTCCATATATTTAGGCAGATTCATAACAGAAAGCCGCAAATCGGTCTTCCCGCTATTGCCACATAAGATTCTTTCTGTCTGCTTTCTACCGGGAACAAGGTTGAACTTCATTGTATTCTGTTTCAGCCTCAATTTTCCCATAGCATACGGATAACGGTACCATTCGTCTTTGCTAGGCAATACATTGCCAAGAAGAACCAGTTTCGCCAGCGGTTTTTTATCAGAAAGCGAAGCATAAACAAATGTATTGGCATCAATCGTTCCCGGGTGATTCTCGGGAGTGTATGTCACACTGATGCAGGCTTTCTCCCCTGGCTGCACATTAAGTTTATCAATTTTGGCAGCAGTACAACCACAGTCTGTATGCAATCGGGTAATGACCACAGGCTGAGTACTTATATTTGTGAAATAAAAGTTAGTTTCAACCGGCTTATCATCTTCTGTCATTTCACCGATATTGACAACGGTTTCTTCAAACTGCACGATTTTTTCAGCACCTTCAAGAAGTGAAGGATTCAAAACAGCGTCTATCTCCTGACGTGTCAAGGGACGTGCCGCCTGAGCCATTACAAGCTCAGGACAACACATCATGATACTCAATATCACTAATTTTATCGAATAAAATAGTTTCATTAGTAAATTTTCCTTGATTACATCCAACCGTTATCGTTTGCACCTTCACGTACGGTAACTGTTACAGTCTGAGTCTTTCCGTCGCTTGTGCTTACTGTCAGTTTGGTAATACCTGCTTTCAAACCGTTTACAGTCAACACTGTATTGCTTACAGCTGCTGTTGCAACAGATTCATCGGCAATAGTACATGTATAAGTCAGTGACTCACCGTTTACAAAATAACGGGCAAGATCTATTGATTCTGATTTTCCGATACCAACATATACATTAGGAACTTTCATTTCAGCACCATTGCCTTCAATCTTACTCAAAAGCATACCGGCATTAATCAAACCAGCTCCCATCTTGTCTTTGTAAGTAGGCAAAGACATTTTAGTAACAGCCCCTCCGGTAATGTTATGGTTTCTGTGATACAATTTTGTACCATCATAACCAGCATAAAGATCACTTACCGAAGCTTTCATCAAATCAACAAACTCATGAGCCTTGAAATGTTTTCTCATCTTTACAGCATACGACAATCCCAAAGCAGCAACTCCTGATACATGAGGACATGCCATTGATGTACCATCCATATATCCGTAAGCAGGCTGGCCGTTTTTGATAAGCGTAGACAAGATTGAACCTTGAGCGTTTTCAAGAGTAAATGAAGAGTCGAAATATGCTTCATCGCTTTCGCCTACCTTACCATAATATTCCAAATCACCACCCGGTGCACTCAGTCCAACTTCTTTTCCGTAGTTAGTGTACGAAGCCGGAGTAAAGTTAGCATCAGTAGCCGCTACTGTAATACATTTTGAATAACCACCCGGATAACCTGGAGCAGCTGCATACTCATTACCAGCAGCAAAGATAGCCAGACCACCGTCGATTACACCGTTAGGTGAACCTGCATTGTTGATAAAGTAGTCCAAAGCTTCCTTTTCCAACGGATAAGTCTTAGCCCACTCTTCTTCTGTTTCCGGACCAGGAGTGTATCCTTCCATCGGGTTAGCCAGACCTGAGTTATATCCCCAGCTACACTGGATAATAACAGCACCATTATCGGCAGCATACTTGATAGCACGTGCTTCCATGTTAAGTGTAACTCCCGCATTACCGGCAAATACCTGCAATGACATGATTTTTACACCATCTTTCTTACCAGAACCACCAGCAATTCCGCATACACCTTCACCGTTATTGTTTACAGCAGCTATAATTCCAGCTACGTGAGTACCGTGACCGGTATCGTTTACATCGTTCCAGGTAATCACACCTGAATCGGTAACGAAGTTGTATCCGTATCTGTCTCCCTTATAACCGTTTCCGTCTTCATCAGTCTTTCCAAAGAGCTGTTCTTTTTCATTCACCCATATATTGTCAGCCAAATCAGGATGAGTGTACATCACACCTTCATCAAGTACGGCTACAATAATAGAAGGATCGCCTGTACATTTCTCCCATGCTTCCATACAGTTTACATCGCATCCGGGAGCTGCCTCTGCTGTATACTGTGGGTTGAGATCTACATTCTGATTTTCGAAAGCATAATCTCCGGTGTTATTATAGTTCCACTGGAAAGGGAAACCCGGATCGTTTGGAGTACCAGCCATAGCAGCAAAAGTTGCAGGGGCATGATTCAGTGCAGCAGCACTCACGTATACTCTCTTTTCATTTGAAGTATATGCTTTCTTAATACGGTGGTTACACTGTACATTGCTGATATCTCCCAACTTAGACAATTTACGTGCAGCTTCGTGCAAGTCAACGTTTTCGTCAAATTTAACCAAATACCACAAGTGCAGTCCGGCAGCACGAGTACGTTCTTCATTCTTGCTGTCTACCGGGAAGATACGTTCGAAGTGATATCCACCAAGTATATCAAGCACTTCATCGGTTGAGGGAATACCGGAGCGGGTCATCGCCGCTCCGCTTCTTGACGCACGACTAATAGTCTGGTCAAGAATATCCGTCATTTCCGGTTTAAATTTGATAATAAGTTCTCCGGGCTGTGCATCAGCCGGTATATATATTTCAGTATTTTGCTCCGGAGTATAAGCCTGTTCCAGTTCATTGTCAGAACATGCTCCCAGAAACAAAGCAAGTGTGGCAATATATATATATCTTTTCTTCATTCTGTTTTTATATTAAAATTACATGTTATTCTCCTGATACATCTTCTCCTTCAAGTACATATTTTCCGTAATATTTCGGGAATGCTGCATTCTGGTCGTTTGCAACTTTTCCATAGAAATAGTCAAAGTCCATAGGCACTTCATCGAAACCAGCATCTTTAGCTGCTGAGTTCTTTCCAGTTTCCTGCTGGAATACCATTGATTCCGGATACCAGTCAATCAAATACGGATGGAAAACAAGCCAGTTAGGCAACTTACCTGTTATAAAGTTCAGGTTGAGTGTCAGCGATTTGATGTTCGGAAGTACACATGGAACTTCAGAACCTTTCACAGAGAATTCTCCACCATCATATTTTACAGTAACAGGCTTGTCGGATGTCTTCAACCATTGGCAAGTATCTGCCAGCAGCGTACAAACATCAGCATCTGGATGCTGGCTTGCATACTGACTGTAATTGCCGAAACGGCTCATCATTTCCTCATCAGTAGGCAATTCACCTTCAATGAATCCGTAAGAAAGTCCCAGCTGTTCAAGAGTATCCCATCCTAACAGTTTGATGAATTCTTCCTTATCGTTTGACTTACCAAGATTTATATACATACCGACATGGATACCTCTCCATTTGTTACCGTCTTCCATCTGTGACAAATCAAGCAGTGTATCACTTCTTCTGCATCCAGATAATCTCAACGCTTTCAGTTTAGGGAAGTTTTCCTTATTTACGATGTCGGTCACTTTACTCAGTGATGCAAAGTTATTACTTTCCAATCCCAGTTCTTCCAGACCAACATAGCTGTCGTCGGCAGCTCCACCTAATTTAACAAATTCATCAGGCAATTCAACCAAACCATATGATGTGATAGAAAGTTTCTTCAGATACTTCAACTCACAAATTTCAGGTCCAAGTACAATTTCACGATCCTGACGGTTGGTATTACTCTGGATATTGAAAGATTCAAGATATCTCAAGTTCTTGATTTCCTGTGGCAGAGTTTCTTTTGTATCAATCATTGCAATAGACAATGAACGTACACGTCCTACAGCTGCTGGTTCAGGCAAATCTTCATCTGTTTCTTCCCACAAAGTAACATCACTCCAGTTCTGCATATTTTCACTTACATCGAGTGCATACATACACTGAACTTTCTGATTGATAAGAACGATAGAAATAGAGTCACCGGCACGGTTGTCTTCTATTCTCATAGCAGGCTTTTGCTTTACTGTCAGGTAAACGCCGTCTATTTCATTTCCTTCACTATCTACCAGCTGATCTTCACTGTTCTTTGCAACCAATTTGATTTTAGCTACACGAGTATAAGGTACAGCATTCATGTTCCATTTGAATCTGGCCTTAACAGAACGTGGACGTGATCCTCTGTCAAGATTAACATCCAGGTCAGATTCTTTCGGCAATGTAATCCAGTCTGCCTTATCTGATTCACTCATGTTGGCTTCATCTTCAGCTGAAACCTCTTCAGCAAAAGAATATTCTACATTATCAATAGCAAACTGTACATTGGTTGAAACTACAACATCAAAATAACGCAGTTCTTCGATAGCAGAGTTTTCCAGTTCCACTTCCGGCTTATCCAGCATAATCTGCTTTCCAAAACCAAACTGAGTAACCTTCAGGATTTTCGGTTCATAACCCGACGGGCTGAAACGTACCTGAGCTGTACGAGCTGTATAAGCCAAAGTAGAGTCAATGTTCAGTACACAAGTTGCGCTACCTGTACCATTGGCTGGCGATACAGATATCCACGGTGTAGAACTACTAGCTTGCCAGTCTACACCTGCCTTAACCAAAACTTCTTTGAATGACTGTTCGGGACCTACTGTGATTTCTTCTACCTCAAGCGAAAGTCCGCCCGGGACAGTCAAATCGTCATCTTCCTTACAAGAAGTGGTGATTCCTGCGAAAACAGCCAGTCCAAGTATCAATCGATTTATAATTTTCATAATCAATATTTCCTTATTTTCTTTTTTCTTTAATTATCGTTCTATTCCCAAAATATCACATCCGCGGATATCCTGTGTCTTATCGTAGAACAACAGGTACATGCCATTCTGAATAGCCGAACATGCTCCAGACAAATCGATTGAAATATTTGGATTATCCTTGATATCAAGAATCCAAACATACGGAGTTATAGTTTCGTCTACTTTACGGATATCGTTAGAACCGATCTGCAACTGAATCAAGCTCGGGCACTGCATGATACCAACAGGCCAGTCACGCAATGTACGTTCACCTTTTTCATTTCTCTGATAACGAATAGCAAAAGCTTTCAGTTCGCTACAGTTCAACGGCTGAGTTGGAACCTCAGAGAAAGAATTATAACTCAAGTCGATACCTGTCAGATAAGGAATATTAGTAGCTCTAAAGTCATCGCACAACTTAGTCAGCTTGTTAAAACGAAGGTCGAGCGTCTGTAACAAATGAGCATTCGATCCCTGCATTTCGCCTTCCTTTACTTCAGTCAGCTCATTAGCAGAAAGGTCAAGTGTCTGAATAGGAGAACCAGACTTGAACAGTGCTTTCGGGAATTTCTTCAGCTTATTGTACGACAGTGAAACCGTATAAGCATTGATACCCTTGAAACCATCGTCTCCACCAGAGAATCCTGTAATATTATTGTGTGAGAAATCTACAGTATTCATGATATAGATAGATTTCGCATTGAATATATTAGGAACCTCTGTCAGTTCGTTATAAGAGAAACCTAAAGTTTCAACTTCGTTAGTGAAGGCACAGAAGTCATCAGGAATAGAAGTAATCTTATTGTTATCCAGATAAAGAGTAGACAACTTGATATCTGTTCCAAATGAATGCAAAGTATGTACCTTGTTTGTAGTACAGTCAAGCATTTTGAACTTAACCATTTTACGCAACTGTGCATCTTCTGGGAATTCTTCCAGGTTATTATATCCCATGTACAGAATCTGCAATCTTGGTCCTGCTGGCATATCACACAACTTAGACCAGTCTTCTCTCAACTGTTCACCACTAATATTCTGGTTGCAGGCAATATTGAGCAACTGAAGTTCTGGAAGATTTCCTACCATATCCAGCGGAAGTCTTGTCAGGTTTACGCAGTTGTATAATTCCACATCTGTAAGATTTGTCATACCAGCCCAGCTCAAGTTTTCCTTTTCGTATTGCTGAGCATACGATGAATTCGGATCAGTCCAGTCTGTACAAATCTTATCGTAAGTGATAGGTGAATTTGCAAGATAGAACTGTTGCAAGTTCTTCAATCTCATAACAGCTTTCGATACACCTGTAATTTTATTAGTGATAATACCAATCTGTGTATCTTTAGTAGAGATTCTGCTAGATTTCTTTATCTTACTCTGAGAAGTGTAATTATTTATAGTCCATTGCAACATTTCCGATAAGTTTTCACGTACATCTCTGTCAAGGAAATGTTCTTTATAGTCCATACGCATTTTATCACGTTTAGCCTCACTCATATCAGGCTGAATACCATCAGGTCCGAACAACATATTACCATATGTTTCATCGTGTGAGCCCAAAGCAAGTATACGCAACTCTGTAAGCTGACCAATAGCATCAGGCAGTTCACCAGAAGCACCAAATCCAGACAAGCTCAAAGAAGATACTCGTCCTTTAGTATCAAGGGTTACACCTGGCTGGTCACCCCACATATCGATATCCTTATTGAAGTTCCAGTTTGCACCTTCGGGATAAGTCTGGCCGTAATATTTCCAGTTCTTTCCACCCATCTTTTCCCAGATTTCTTTCAGGGCCAAGTAATCCTTAATGTTTTCAGCTGTTTCTGAAACCAAAACAGGAACAACAGCATATTCAGTCAGCTGATTATCTTCAACTGTAAAAGTCTCTCCACTTACAGCCTGAGTTTCCAATGCAGTTTCAGTCACACCCTGCTTAGAATATACAGTATAAGATATTACTTTATAATTACCAGTAGGCAACCATACGGCAGAATCACAGTAAGCTACTCCATGATCTGTATACTTATCATTTTCGCTATCCGGATCTGTCAGTTCATATTCTTCTTCATATCTTACTTTCAGCTTCTCGAATGTATAAGTCATCTGATTGAAGGTGTTCTGTACTTGAACTGTTGCCAGTTTGATGTCAGTGAACAGATAGCCTTCATTATTAGCACGTGACTTAATATTAGGAAGATCTTTCTCCAATTTAAACTTAACAGAACCTTTTGCCTGTGCATCGATAGTAAGATCCTTTACAGTCAGTCCAGAAGGAACTACAGAGAATGTTTCATCAGCATCGGCTGACACACCTGTAATTACCTCATCCATCTTATCGTAAATTCTATATCCTACAATCTTATATTCACCAACCAGTAACTGCAACTTGTCGCTACGCAAACCATATTCTGCATTTACATCATTGTATGCATTCAGTACTAATGTCTGAGTGATACTAGTACCGTTGAACAACATTTCTACTTCAATTTTCTGCGCTTCACTAAGCTTATCAACAGAAGCACGCGATGCAACATTCCGAGCTGCATCTTCTGTTCCTTCATTGTATGATGCTTCTTTATAAAGTTTGAACTGAACATAGCCGTACTGGCTCTGGCTCACTTCATCATCATCAGAGCATCCGCTCATAACCACGCCTGAAAACATGGTTATGAGTGATACAAATAACAGTTTTATTATATTAAATCGTAGTTTATTCATTTGTCAAACATTAATTTAAAAGAATGATATCAGACATACACTGACAGGAGAACCATCTTTAGTAATTATACAATCAAATTGCTCCGTAACATCTGCTGCATTGCCGCTTACCTTAATATAGAATTTTCCATCTTTATTTTCTGTTGTAAACGTCAAGATATCAGATTTCGGAAGTTCGCAGCTCATACCTTCTTCATAGTTCTTAACTTCGAGGTACATAGCTCCGTATGACAACAGTTTCTTTTCTACAGAAGCAGTATATACATTGTCTGTACCATACTCTGTCTGTTCGTAGAATTTATCAAGATAAGCTTCTCCAGCGCCATTTGCTGTAACTTCTTCAAAGCTTATAAGTGTACCATTTGATTCGATATATCCAGCAAATGAAACAACGGGAGCTTCAGGGAGCTTGTATTCCTGAACAACATTTGCAACAATATTTCTGGTATATTTAGTAGCGATATCATAATAACCACCAGCATCTTCCAGAATATTACCTTTCAAATCATCCTTAATTGCCTCATATACATCACGAGGGAAAGCCATGATAATTGCAGCTCTAATATCTGTATCTGAGCTGTTTTCAGCAAATGACAAAGACAAGTTTTCTCCATCTTTCTGAACATTGATCCATGACATATCTGCATTGAAGTTAAAGTCATTAGGATAAAATGCAGGATCCATGCCAGGATAATCCATAAAGTCACCAATCTGTTCTATCTTGATTACTTCATAATCATCATTTCTTGTTGTAATGGTAGTAGATAACTTTTCTTCATAAACGTCAGATTCTATTCCAGAAACACCTCCATTAGCAGAAATTGTCTTACCATCCTTGCTAACCCAATGAACACTTGTAAAACTAGGATCAACAGACAGATAGTCCGCCTTCAAACCTTCGTATCCAACAGGAACTTCAATTTCTACCAGATCTTTATTGTACTGTACAGCAAAAGTCAAAGTATAACCTTTTTCAGTTCCAAAAGAATATTTATTGCTTATACCAGATTTGTTATCATCTTTAAAGCTAAGAGCATATACACCATTACCTTTTGCATTAACAGCTACCCAATCCGGATACTCAGGAAGACCAACTTCAAAATCTGTTTCAACAGTAATTACTGTTTCTACAAGTGAAAGAGGAGCACTTCCTTTGATGATGATAGGGTTTTCTGCATCATAAACATTTCCTTCTTCATCAGTAATAACGATGTCTACAGGAATTTTATGAGGACGAGTTATTTTACAGATAACCTGAGATGAGTTACCCATTTTCAAAGTCAACTCAGCAATATCATCTTTTTCAAAATTCTGTCCGTCGTTAGTAATCACCACCTGCACAGTCTGTGAACCTGCCTTTCCAGAAATAGTACTTTCAGTAAATTCACCATTCTTAAATTTACACCATCCTGCGTTACTAGAAAGTGCCCAGTCTGCTCCAGCAGTAAAAGACAAATCTTTTGTTTCTCCGGCATTGCATGTAAATTCTTTCAGTTCAGGGAATTCTGCAGAAGTAGAAGGATCTCCAGAATTATCATCACTACATCCGGTTAATGTAAAACCTAAAATCATGGCAAATACCATGAACAGGTAAGTTGATTTCATATAAAGTGTTTTCATAATTAATCTCATTAAAATTAATAACCTTGTTCTTTTAATTTTTCGGCTTCAGCATCGCTTATCCATTCCAAGATATTGACATAAGTTCCTACTGTACCTACTCCATTAACATATAAAGTTACGTACTGAAGAACGAACTTTTCGCATGTGCTGTAATATGAAGTATACATTGTAGGCTGATACATAAGCAGATTACCATCTCCGTAAATTGTACCGAACGCTTCAGCTGTTGTTCCACAAACCTGTTCTTCCATGCTAACCAAAGGTTCAAGCAGATTATCACGGTCGAAATCCAGTACAATATCGTGTCCGTTGTAATACAAATCGTGAAGTATTACAGAGTTTTCTTTCTCCGGATTAACAGATGTCTTAATCAAACGCATTGTTACATTCTGCATATAATCATCGAAGAAAGTAGAGGTAACTTTACAATATCCGGTAAACGAATTAATATCGAACGGACATGCTTTCTGCAAAATCACTTTCGAGTCGATTCCATACAAGCTCCACTGTTCTTCCTTCGGAATAACAAGACGGAGTCCAACAGTCAGATAATCATCGATATCAATGTTATCATAGATACCCTGAACCTGTACATTAGCCGAACATTCACCGGCTTTAATAGTAACAGTGTTCGACAATAATTTGTAATGCTTTCCTTCTACCGCATCGCTGATGCTGTCTACCACCTCTACGGCAAAAGTACGATCGTAATCGGCCAATACAGTGGCAGAAACTGGTACATTGAACACCTCTCCGGTTTCTTGTACCGCATAACGGTAAAGTGTATCGGAAAACATAAGATAATTGGGACCTTCATAGGTAGTTCTCTCCGAATTACATCCGGCAAGTCCCATCAAAACAGTAATAACTGTAATACAACCAATAAACAGTTTTTTCATTATCGTATGTTTTTACTTATTTGTTACTTTCATTAGGTTCGATGTTGGCTCCCGGAGCTTCAATTTCATGCTGAGGAATAGGCCAAACAAAGAGTGGATCGTCTTTTTCAACTTTCAGACTGCTTCCGTTGCTCAATGACTGATCCTGAGGTGTACGTTCGAAGCCTTTATGCCAACGCTTCAAATCGTTCAGACGGAAACCTTCCATATACAGTTCCTTTACACGCTCCTGCTCAATAATGTCCATAGCCTTGTCTTTTGACATAGCTGTAGAACCTCCATAAGAAGAATATCTTGCCATACGGATTGCGGTAATATCACTACCTGCCTTTCCGTAATCGCCTTTCTGTACATATGCTTCAGCACGTATCAGATATTGTTCTGACAGACGGAATACTTTTGGCATGCTGACATGAAGAATCTGATAGTTTGTAAATTCTTCGTTTCCAAAGTATTTAATCAGCAACGGCCAAGTAAGTGCATGGTCATATCCGGTAGTAAACGACTGGAAGAATGTAGTAGCACGGAGGTCATTAGCGTCATACGAATTCAATACCCACAAAGCAGGTACGTAATCAGGTTTCAATGTCTGATAGTCGTAGTTGGCAAAGATTCTACCCAAAGCACCACCATAAGAATTGATAGTGAATCCTACTTTCCAGATAATTTCTGTAGAGTGGTCGTTAGTCCACATATATTTATAATAGCTAACACCTGAAGAAATCAGCTGGTTACAGCTTGACAATGCATAATAACCATCATCGATAACCTTTGATGAATATTTGATAGCATCATCCCAACGTTTCATATACAATGAAACACGTGCACGCAATGCATGTATAGTATATTCACAGAAATAAGGAGAATCATAAAGAGCACCGTCTGTTGATGCATCATAATCGTCTTCCAATTTCAACAGCTCAGCAGCTCTATCCAAATCGTCCAAAATAAACTGATAAGAATCTTTCAGACTTGCACGTACGATAGGTTCATCACCTTTGTAGTGTTCAGTAAGTACAACACCCAGTTCGTTTGCAGCCTCTTCATCACTTTCATAAGGTTTACAAAACATCTTCACCAGTTCTGAATAAGCCAGAGCACGCGCAAAATAAGCTTCACCGCAATACTGATCCAAACGATCGTATTCTTCATCTGTCTTAATGGAGCTCTTTACTTTATCTACATTGTCCAACAAGAAGTTACAACGATTAATAACTCCATACAATGCACCATATACACTCTCTACCTGTTCATTAGTAGGATGGATGTCATTCCAACGCCATATATCTCCGTAGATATTTGAATATCCGTTTACAGCGTAAACAAAATCAGCTTGCAAATCAGGCAGCAAAGTCAGGTATCCAGAATACAGAGAAGAGCTCTTGAAAGCATCGTATATACCTATCACGGCTAGATTTGCATCGTCTACCGTATTGATAGCTTCATCTGCAAGCATAGCATCTTCTGGATATTTGTCGAGACAAGAAGTTGCAAGCAAGGCTACGACAGACAATATAAAGTATTTTCTAATTCTTTTTATCATTTTTTCTTGTTCTGTGAATTAATTAAAATGAAAGTTCTACACCAAGTGTAAACTGTCTTGACATAGGATATTGTGCCTGATATACATTTGAAGAAGATTCAGGATCAAGACCTGTAAATCCTGTAAATGTCAACAAGTTCTGTCCTTGCAAATAAACTCTTGCAGAACTGAAGAACTTACTTTTGCTCAACAATTGCTGCGGAAGTGAATATGTCAGGGTTACATTCTTCAAACGTAAGAAAGAAGCATTCTCCAAGAAACGGTCGTCGAACTGAGGAGTTACTCCATGACGAGGAATATCTGTAATATCGCCAGGCTGTTTCCAACGGTCGTACAACAGACGGTTTGACTGGTTGTATGCAGCATACAGTCCATTACTTTCTTCGAAATAACGGTCGTTATTGAACATCCAACGATCTGCTACCCAGCTAAACTGAGCTGCCAGAGAAATACCTTTCCATGATAAAGATGTACCAAAACCTCCCTGCCATGGAGCATCGAATGTTTTTCCGGTCATAACCTTGTCTTCTTCGCTGAATTCGTTGGTTATTTCACCATCTTTAGTATACCACAAAGCATCACCGTTAGCAGGGTTTACTCCAGCATAGCGATTGATATAGAATTCGCTTACAGAATGACCAACAACCAGTTTTGTTGCAGTAGTAGAAACCTCATATTCCTGAACTCCATTATAAAGTTCAAGCAATTTGTTCTTATTGTAAGATGCATTTGCATTAACACTCCATACAAAATCCTTTGTACGAATAACATCAGCACTTACATTGAATTCCACACCACGGTTCAACATAGCTCCGATATTATCCCAATGTTCACCTTCGCCTGTCAAAGCGTAAGAATCAGGAACAAGCATTAACATGTTGGTTGTCTTCTTGTTATAGAATTCAATATCCAGATTGATACGGTCAATGAATCCCAAACGTAAAGCTACATTGCTAGACCAAAGTTTTTCCCAGCTCAGATCTTCATTTCCACTTTGTGAAGGATAGATACCTGCCTGATCCTCATAATTAGAACCACCAGAAACAAGTGCCAGATGGTCAAAATCAGGAATAGAAGAGTTACCTGAAGTACCTGTACTCAACGCAATCTGTGCACCACTCAGCCATTCAATGTCTTTCAAGAATGATTCATTCTTCAGATTCCACATGAAACCAAGTGACCAGAATCCAGCCCAACGGTTTCCTGTTCCAAAACGTGAAGAAGCATCGGCACGTACTGAGAAATCAGCATAATACAAATCTTTGTAATGATATTCTCCACGACCGAAGAATGACAAGTATGAATATGAAGTTGTAGAGTCGGCCCATGAAGCAGCACGAGTACCAGAGCTGATGTTTGTCAGGAAATCGCTAGATTGACCACGAGTGATAACCTGGAAACCTTCAGAACGATAATCTACACCTTCTTGTCCTAACAAGAAATTGAAAGAATTATCACTATCCATATCCCAACGATAATTGATAGTGGTAGTTTCTGTCAGATTCAGCATATCCGAAGAGTTACGTCCAGCTGTACCCGAAGCATTGTTAATAATGTAGCTTGGGAATGACTGCATGAATGCTGTAGAATGAGAGTAATCAGCACCAAACTGTGTACGGATAGTCAAATTCTTTATTGGAGTAATTTCTGCATATACAGTCGACAACACTTTGTATTTCTTATTGGTAACCGGATTGTTTGCCATCCATTCAATAGGATTAGAACCAGTACCAGTCCATGTTCCGTCATTTTCTGAAGCCAATGAACCATCATCATTATATGGATTCCAGTAAGGAAGCATGAAACGGCAAGCTGAAATCGGAGTATATAAAGCGTATGATCCATCATCAGCCTGTTCTACCTCTTCGTAAGCAACCATCGAGTTAGTACCCACTTTCAACCAGTCGGAAGCTTTCACTTCTGCATTGGCACGCATGTTATAACGACGGAAAGTAGAACTCTGTGCGATACCATCCTGATCGTAGAAACCTCCAGAAACAAAGTAATTTAAACGATCGGTAGCACGATTGACAGAAATTTCATAATTCTGCAATGGAGCACGGTCATTGAATACCATATCCAGCCAGTTTACATCTGTACGAGACAATACATCGTAATCTTTACCTGTATCAAGTCCGATTTCTTTTTCATACTGAATACGTTCGGCAGTGTTCATCATATTCCAGTTATTCTGTGCCAGCTGTGAGAAACCATATTGCGCACGGAAGGTAACCTTAGCCTTATCCATTGACAAACCACGCTTAGTAGTAATAACGACTACACCATTGGCAGCACGTGCACCATAAATAGATGTAGAAGAAGCATCTTTCAGTACAGAAATAGATTCAATATCACTTGGACTTATTGTGTTGAAGTCTGAACTAGAAATAGGCACACCGTCAAGAATGAAAAGTGGTGAAGTACCAGAATTAATAGAGTTAGTACCACGAATCTGGAAGGTAGCTGCCTTGCTGGGTTCACCTGAATTTGAGATGACCGACAAACCAGTAGTCTGTCCTTGCAATGCCTGGTCGAAACTTGGAGCAGGCACATTTTCCAACTTGTCATTTTTCACGGTTGATACAGAACCTGCAATAGTTCCTTTTTTACGAACACCGTATGCAACAACCACAACATCTTCCATGAGTTGTGAGTCGTCCACCATTGCTACGTTCAAAACTCCGGTCTTAGGAGTAACTTTCAACTCCTGCGTTTGCAGACCGATATAAGAGAAGACCAAAGTGGCTTCACCACCTTGAATTTGTAGCTCATAGTTACCATCAATATCGGTAACCACACCATTAGTAGTTCCTTTTTGCAGGATAGATACACCAATCAGCGGCTCGTTGTCTGTCTTCGAAACCACATTACCCTTGACAGTATATGTCTGGGCTAATACCGATTGAATTCCTAACACAGCAAAAAAGAGTAACCAAAGACTTAATCTTTTCCCTCAAATCCGCAACCTATAGGGTTTAGTGGGATTTTGCTTGCAAAGCGACAAAATTCATTTTATTGTACATATTTCTTGCACAACAGAAATGTCGC
>QWCK01002223.1_pt1 | contig 25306 bp, 17 predicted proteins | sample 1972571 | NCBI WGS metagenome assembly QWCK01 (sample SAMN09866710, study PRJNA288562) | Human gut metagenome isolate term2_stool, whole genome shotgun sequencing... | isolation source: gut | host: Homo sapiens | place: USA: California | reverse complement strand
CGAGGAATATTATCCGGGCAAGCCGCGTGTGTTCAAGACCAAGGGCAACGCGCAGGACGCGCACGAAGCCATTCGTCCGTCCAACGTGCAGCTGCTGCCCGAGGAAATCCGCAAGTACCTGACGCCCGATCAGTTTAAGCTGTACCGCCTGATCTGGTCGCGTTTTGTGGCCTGCCAGATGGCAGACGCCATTCTCGATACGGTTTCCGCCGATATTGTCTGCGAGGGTCAGGTGTTCCGCGCATCCGGTCATACGGTCGCGTTCCCGGGCTTTACTGCGGTTTACGAGGAGGGCACGGACGACGAGAAAAAGCAGGATTCCGCAGGAAAGCCGCTGCCGCGCTTCGATCAGGGCGACAAGCTGACCGCCGAGAAGATCGAGCCGTCCCAGCACTTTACGCAGCCGCCGGCTCGCTACACCGAGGCATCGCTCATCCGTGCGATGGAGGAACGCGGCATCGGCCGGCCGTCCACCTATGCGCCGACTATCTCGACCATCATCGACCGCGATTACGTCACCAAGGAGAACAAGGCGCTTCGTCCGACGCCGCTCGGCGAAGGCGTTACCAGCCTGCTGGTTGACGAGTTCAAGTCGGTTGCCGATTACGAGTTCACCGCCAACATGGAGCACGAGCTGGACGAGGTCGAAGCGGGCAAGCTGAACTATATCCAGCTGCTGCACAACTTCTATGACGGCTTTGAAGCCGCGCTCAAGCAGGCGGAGATCGATCTGGAGGGCAAGCGCATCAAGATTCAGGACGAGGTGACCGACGTTATCTGTGAGAAATGCGGACGCAACATGGTCATCAAGTCCGGCCGGTTCGGCAAATTCCTTGCGTGCCCGGGTTTCCCGGAATGCACCAACACCAAGCCCATCACCGAGGACACCGGCGCTGCGTGCCCGGTTTGCGGTGCGAAGGTCGTGAAGAAAAAGTCCGCACGCGGCTATGTGTACTATTCGTGCGACACCTATCCGACCTGCCAGTTCATGACGTGGGACAAGCCGCTCAAGACCAAGTGTCCGAACTGCGATTCCTCGCTGTTCCGCCACACCGACCGCGATTCCAAGGAGGTCACGGACGTTTGCCTGCGTGAGGGCTGCGGCTACAAGGAGCTGGTCAAGGAGGGACTGCCGCCTGAGGAAACCGAAAAGCGCCGCAAGATGCGTGAAGCGCGTGCCGCCAAGGCTGCGGAACGTGCTGCCGCAAAGGAAGCCGCCGAGAAGAACGGCGAGACCGAGGAAAAGGTCAAGAAGGCAACGAAAAAGGCAACGACTAAGAAATCCACCGCAAAGAAAACCCTGCCGTGGATGACCAAGACCACCAATAAATTCAAAAAGCTGAAGGACGAGGCTGTACAGGAGCTGACTGCCAAGCAGCAGGAGCAGTACGCCAAGGCTCTGGCAAAGTATGAAGCAGAAAAGGCGGCTGAAAAGGCGAAAAAAGCCGCTGAGAAGAAAGCAGCAGCGAAAAAGCCTGCCGCAAAGAAAAAGACCACGGCAAAGGAGAGCGCCGAATGAGTGAAATGGTAACAGTAGTCGGCGCAGGACTGGCCGGCTGTGAGGCTGCATGGCAGCTGGCGCAGCGCGGCATTTCCGTGCGCCTGTGTGAGATGAAGCCGGTGCAGCACACGCCTGCGCACCACTCGGACGATTTCGCCGAGCTGGTGTGCTCCAACTCGCTGCGCTCGGATGAGCTGGCGAACGCCGCCGGTCTGCTCAAGGAGGAGCTGCGCCGTCTGGACAGCCTGATCCTTTCCTGTGCGGATGCACACCGCGTAGAGGCAGGCGGCGCACTGGCGGTTGACCGCGAAGCCTTCGCGGCAGCCGTCACCGAGAAGATCAAGAACCACCCGAATATCGAGGTGGTCTACGGTGAAGTGACCGAGATTCCGGAGGGCAGAGTCGTTATCGCCTCAGGCCCGCTGACCTCGGATACGCTGTTTGACGCCATCCACGCCAAGGTCGGCGGCGATTTCCTGCACTTTTACGATGCCGCCGCGCCGATTGTCACGGCTGAGAGCATCGATATGGATTCTGCCTACGAGGCGTCCCGCTACGGCAAGGGCACCGCAGATTACATCAACTGCCCGTTCTCTCGCGAGGAGTACGAGGCGTTCTGGAATGCACTGACCACCGCCGAGGAAGCGCCGGTGCACGGCTTCGAGGACTCCAAGGTGTTCGAGGGCTGCATGCCCATCGAGGTCAACGCGCGCCGCGGCTTTGACACGCTGCGGTTCGGCATTTTGAAGCCCATCGGCCTGCCGGACCCGAAAACCGGCAAGGATCCGTATGCGGTCCTGCAGCTGCGCCGCGACAACGCGAACGGCACGCTGTACAATCTGGTCGGCTGCCAGACTCACCTGAAATTTGGTGAACAGAAGCGCGTGTTCTCCATGATCCCGGCGCTGAAAAACGCCGAGTTCGTGCGCTACGGTGTCATGCACCGCAACACGTTCCTGGATTCTCCGCGCCTGCTGGACACGACATATGCGCTCAAGGCCGACCCGCGCATCCGCTTTGCGGGCCAGATGACCGGCGTAGAAGGCTATGTGGAGTCCACCGCCTCCGGCTGGGTGGCAGGCGTGGCAACGGCCATGGACGTGCTCGGCAAACCGATGCCGACACTCGACCGCCTGACCGCCACCGGCGCACTGGCGACCTATATTTCCGACCATACGGTCGCGAAATTCCAGCCGATGAACGTAAACTTCGGCATTATCGAGCCGCTCGGCTATAAAATCAAGGGCAAGCGGGAGAAGAACACCAAAATCTCCGAGCGGGCGCTCGAGCAGATCGAAAAACTGAAGGGAGAGCTTTAATATGAGGATCATCGTTGATGCGATGGGCGGCGATAACGCGCCCGAATCCGCCGTATGGGGCGGCGCACTGGCCGCAAAGGAATACGGCGAGGAAGTGCTGCTGGTCGGCAAGCCGGAGGTCGTAGCGAATGTCCTCAAGGAGAAGGGACTTTCCGATGTCAAGGGCATTACCATCATGCCTGCAAACGATCTGGTCGATATGCACGACGATCCCGCAACGGTACTCCGCCGCAAGCCGGATTCGTCCATGGCGGTAGCGTTCAAGCTGCTCAAGGCCGGCGAGGGCGACGCGCTCGTTTCCGCAGGCAACACCGGCGCACTGCTCACTGGCGCGACGCTGTACGGCGGCCGCATCAAGGGCATCCGCCGCGGTGCGCTCGCGCCCGTTATGCCGTGCGCGAACGGTCAGGTCATGCTGTGCGATGCAGGCGCAAACACCGAATGCACCGCCGAAATGCTGCTCCAGTTCGCGTTCCTCGCTTCGCTGTATGCGGAGAAGATAAACGGTGTCGTCAAGCCGCGTGTCGGCCTTGTCAACAACGGCACGGAGGATACCAAGGGTGATCCGCTCCGCAAGGAGGCTTACGCGCTGCTGAAAAAGGCGGGCGATGAGGGCCGTCTGAATTTTGTCGGCAACGTAGAGGGCAGTATGGTGCCGCTCGGCGCGTGTGATGTTGCTGTCTGCGACGGCTTTACCGGCAATGTGCAGCTCAAGACCATCGAGGGCGTGGCAAAGTTCATGTCGAAAGAGATCAAGGGCGTGTTTATGGCGTCTGTCGGCACCAAGCTCGGCTACCTGCTGTGCAAAAAGGGTATGGACGACTTCCGCGAGGTGTTCAATCAGGACAAGATCGGCGGCGCGCCGTTCCTCGGTATCGCAAAGCCGGTCATCAAGGCGCACGGCTCGTCCAACGAAATTGCGGTGATGAACGCGGTCCGTCAGGCCATCGCGTACACCAAATCCGGCATGATCGATGCAGTAAAGGAAAACATTCAGTACATGACGGTTTCCGAGTGATCCACAGGAAGAAGGAACAAAAATGCTGAAAATTGACTATAAATTCAAGGACGAGAGCCTTCTCCGGCTGGCGATGACCCATTCGTCCTATGCGAATGAGCACCATGGCACGCATTTGCAGTGCAACGAGCGCCTGGAGTTTCTGGGCGATTCCGTGCTGGGCTTTGTCACGGCGGGCTATCTGTTCACGCACTATCCCGACCTGCCCGAGGGCGACCTGACCAAGCTGCGCGCGGCAGTTGTCTGCGAGGGTGCACTGGACGAGATCGCGCACGAGATCGGTATCCCCGAAGCCATCCGTCTGGGGCACGGCGAGGAGATGGGCGGCGGACGCAAGCGTGCGTCCATTCTCGCTGATGCAACAGAGGCTTTGCTCGGCGCTATCTTTATGGACGGCGGCATCGAGCCTGCTCGTGCATTCGTGCTGCGCTTCATCCCGCACAAGGTCGAGGTTGCGCTGGCAGGCGGCGCGTTCAAGGACTACAAGACCATGCTGCAGGAGATCGTGCAGAAGAACAAGCAGGAAACGCTGGAATATCGTCTGGCAGGCCAGTCCGGCCCGGACCATGACAAGCGGTTCAAGATGGAGCTGCTGCTCAACTCCAATGTGTTTGCCGAGGGCATCGGCAAGAGCAAAAAGGAAGCCGAGCAGATGGCGGCGAAGAAGGCTTTGGAAAATATGGGATGCTGACGCTTATCGCCAGACCGCAATAGAGATAAACGGCAAAGAGGTCGAGAAATCGACCTCTTTTTTCTGCATGACGCAGTTAGTCGTTGAAAAGATACTGCCGCAGTGGTAAAATAAAACTATCTATAATAAAGAGGTGGCATATGGTTCTCAAAAGCCTGATTTTACAGGGCTTCAAGTCGTTCCCGGATCGCACCGAGATCAAATTTCTCGGCGGCATTACGGCGATCGTCGGTCCGAACGGCTCGGGAAAATCGAATATTTCGGATGCCATCCGGTGGGTTCTGGGGGAGCAGTCCTCGCGGTCTCTGCGCGGCGCGAAGATGGAGGACGTGATCTTCGGCGGCACAGCCAAGCGCGGTCCGGTCGGCTTTGCCGAGGTTTCGCTCATTCTGGACAATTCGGCGCATGTGTTCCGCTCGGAATTTACCGAAATTATGGTCACGCGCCGGTACTACCGCTCGGGCGAGAGCGAGTATTTCCTCAACAAAAAGCACTGCCGCCTCAAGGACGTGCACGAGCTGTTTATGGATACCGGTCTGGGACGCGACGGCTATTCCAGCATCGGACAGGGCCGCATTGACGAGATTCTGTCCTTCAAGAGCGAGGACCGGCGCGAAATCTTTGAGGAAGCCGCAGGCATCACCAAGTTCCGCTACCGTAAGGAGGAAGCCGAGCGCAGACTGTCAGCCACCGAGGAAAATCTGGTGCGTATCCGCGACCTGTACGGCGAACTGGAAAACCGGCTCGAGCCGCTCGAGCAGCAGGCTGGCAAGGCGAAAAGGTTTCTGCATCTGCGGGATGAGCTGCGCGTGCTTGAGGTCTCGCTGTGGCTGCTGTCGCTCGAACAGCTCAAGAATGACACTGCCAAGTTGAATAAAGACCGGACAACCTGCGAAAAGCAGCTTGCGGATGCAAAACAGCAGCAGGGAACGCTGTATGCGCAGTCCGAGCAGCTGGCTGAGTCACTGCGCGAGATTGACCGGGAAACTGAGCGTCTGCGGAACGAGCTGCGCGAAGCCGAGCAGTTTGCCGCCGAGCAGATCAGCCGTGAGGCGGTTATTCAGGCGAACATCCGCAACTGCGAGGAGAATATCGAGCGCACACGGCAGGAGAGCGCACACCGCGCCGAGCAGGTGCAGAGCATGGATGCGCAGCTTGCCGAACGGCGCGAGCGTATTTCTGTGCTGAATGAGCAGGAGAAGGCACAGTCGGCTGAACTGGATGCACTCCGAAAACAATCTGCCGAGCAGGAGCAGCAGCGCACACAGGCCGAGCAGGCACTTCGGCAGGCCGAGCAGGTGCAGCGCAGGCAGGAGCGCACGCTGCACGCGCTCGAACTCGACCGAACAGCCGCCGAGAGCGGTCTGGCGGGCATGAACGACCGCAAAATGACACTGGATTCCGAAATCGCAGCAGCGGCACAGCAGCTGGATACCGAAAAGCAGGCGCAGGACAATCTCGAGCGGGAACTGACCGCGTGCGAGCAAACGCTTGCCGAAACGGCAAAGCAGGCGCAGACGGCAGCCGCTCAGGCGGAGACCTGCCGCCGAAAGGCCGAGCAGGCGCAGAACGACCTGCGAGCAGCGCAGTCCTCGTTGAGCGAAATGCAGAGCCGCGTAAAAATGCTGACCGACATGCAGCACGAGTACGAGGGCTTCTCTCGGTCGGTGAAAGCCGTTATGCGGCAGGCTGAAAAGGGGGCGATGAACGGCGTGCACGGTCCGGTTTCCGCGCTCATCACGACCGAAAAGCGGTTCGTGACGGCAATCGACACTGCACTCGGTGCATCAGCGTCCTCCATCGTGGTGGACAGCACGAGCGTGGGCAAGCAGTGCATTTCGTACCTCAAGCGCACGGACGGCGGCCGCGCGACCTTCCTGCCGCTGGATACCATTCGGGCAAACAGCCTGCGGGAGACCGGCCTGGAACGGCAGAACGGCTGCTTCGGCACCGCGGATGCTCTCGTCAGATTTAATGAAAAATATAAGAATATTGTGTGCAATCTGCTGGCGCGCACGGTCATTTCGGAGAATATGGACACCGCGCTGGCACTGGCCAAGGCGTACGGACACCGGTTTCGCATTGTCACCTTAGACGGACAAATCCTGCAGGCAGGCGGTGCCATGACGGGCGGCTCGGTCTCCCGCGGCACCGGCGCACTGGCGCGGGCGGAACGCCTGCACGCCGCCGAGGAGCGCGTGCGCGCACTCGAGCAGGAGCGAAAAACGTTGGCACAGACCGAGCAGGCTGCAGGACAGAAACTGGAATCGCTTGCCGCGCAGGCGCAGACCATCGAAACCGACCGCCGGCACGCGGAGCAGGAGAGAGCCGGACTTGCTGCTTCGGTAAAACAGCATAAATTCCTGCTGGAAAGCCTGCAGAAACGGTATGACAGCCTGATTTCTGAACAAACTAACTTCACAGCAACGCAGCAGAAGTATGAACAGACACTTGCCGCCTGCACAGAGCGCCGGTCTGCCGCAGAGCAGGCGCTTGCAGCTGCCGAGCAGGTCTGTGCCGAGCGTCGTACGGCAGTGAACGCCGCTGCGGAACAGCTGATGCAGACGGCTTCGCGCATCACAGCCGCGCAGACCGCGCTCGCGGAAACGCGCACGGCGCAGGACAGCGAAGCACGCGCGCTCGCGGAGCTTGAGCGGCTCAAGGCCGACCTCGACGCGGGCGTGTCCGGTGCGGAGCAGACGATCGCAGGCTTTGCGGCGGAAATCGCACGCCTGACTGATGAACTTACCCAAGTCCGTGCAGCCAAGTACGGACGCGACACCACCGCCCGGCTGCTCAGCGAACAGCTTGCGCGGCAGACCGGCAGACGCGAACAGACCGAGGGCGAACGGGTCCGTCTGGAAAAGGCGGCACAGAGCCGCAACGAGGAAATCCTTGAACTCGAACGCGAGACCGCCCGACTGGAAAACCGCGCGGCCCAGCTGAAAACCGAGGAAACACAGATTCTGGATAAAATGTGGGAAAGCTACGAGCTGACACCCACACCGGCGGCAGAGATCGCCAAACCGATTGAAAACCTCGGTGAAACGCGCGGCCGCGTGCAGGAGCTGCGCGTGAAAATGCGGGCACTCGGCAACGTCAATCTGGATGCGGTGGACGAATTTCAGCGTGTGCAGGAGCGGTACAGCTTCCTGCGGGAGCAGAAGGACGACCTCGAGACCGCGCAGACCGATCTGCGCAAGGTCATCGAGCAGCTGACCGTCAGCATGAAGGAGATTTTCGCGTCCGAGTTCGCCAAGCTGAATGTGTACTTCCGCGATACCTTCCGCGAGATCTTCGGCGGCGGACATGCCGAACTGCAGCTTGCCGATACCTCGGATATCCTGAACTGCGGTATCGACATCCGCGTGTCTCCGCCGGGCAAGGCGGTTAAAACGATTACGCTGCTCTCGGGCGGTGAAAAGGCGTTTGTTGCCATTGCGCTGTACTTTGCGATCCTCAAGCTGCGGCCTACGCCGTTTTGCGTGCTTGATGAGATCGAAGCCGCGCTCGATGATGTAAACGTGCAGCGGTTTGCAAAATACATTCGCCGCCTGACAGATTCGACACAATTTATTGTAATTACCCACAGACGTGGTACAATGGAAGAAGCAGATATGCTCTACGGCGTGACCATGCAGGAGCAGGGCGTTTCCAAAATGCTGATGCTCAATCTGGCTGAGGCGGAAAAACGGCTCAAAAATACCATTAAGTAATGGAAAATTGAGAATGGAAAATGGAGAATTGCGGCAATGGATATGCGAAGCGAAAAATATCCGTACCGGCTGGATGTGGAAAGACGATTGCCGAACGGCTCTCTTACGACAGACGGCTATGCGGCACGGCATCCGGTCGAGTTTCGGCACTGGGGACATGCGCGCGGCTATGTTCTCTGGGGTGAGCGGATTGACCGCACAGACTGGGAGAACTGGCGCATCAACTACTACGGTAAATAATTACTGATTCCTGATTTGCAGATAAACATAAGGAGATAAGCATGGGATTTTTTGATAAAATTAAGCAGGGCTTAAAGAAAACATCGGATGCGGTGAACCACTCGCTGGACAGCGTGTTCGCGGCATTTGTCAAGGTGGATGATGATCTGCTCGAGGAACTGGAAGAAGCACTCATCCTGTCGGACGTCGGTGCATCCACGGCGGCGAAGATCGTCGCTGAGGTCGAAAAGCGCGCCAAGCTGCGCAAGACCACCACGGCGGACGAGCTGCGCGACCTGCTCCGCGAGGTGCTGACCGACAACATGCTCGACAACCAGCCGCTGAATACGGACGGCAAGCCGGCGGTCATTCTGGTAATCGGCGTCAACGGTGTCGGCAAGACGACCTCGATCGGCAAGCTGGCGGCCCGCTATGTCAATGAGGGCAAAAAGGTGATGCTGTCGGCGGCGGATACCTTCCGCGCAGCTGCGGCGGACCAGCTCGAAATCTGGGCAAAGCGTGCCGGTGCGGACATCGTTCGCCATGGCGAGGGCGCAGACCCGGCGGCTGTTGTGTTCGACTCCATCTCGGCGGCCAAGGCACGCGGCAGTGATATCATCATCGTGGATACGGCAGGCCGTCTGCACAACAAGGCCAACCTGATGAACGAACTGGCGAAGATCGACCGCGTTATCTCCCGTGAGCTGCCGGATGCGTCGCGCGAAACGCTGCTCGTGCTGGATGCGACCACCGGTCAGAATGCGGTTCATCAGGCTGAGGAGTTCAACAAGGCTGCCGAGCTGACCGGCATCATTCTCACCAAGCTGGACGGCACCGCAAAGGGCGGCATCGTGATCGCCATTTCGGCAGGACTGGGTGTTCCGGTCAAGCTGGTCGGCGTTGGCGAGGGCATTGACGATCTGATCGACTTTGACCGTGCGGCATTTCTGGAGGCCATCCTGCCGCCGGTTCATGAAAACGCAGAAAACGATGAGGAACAGACCGAGGAGGACGAAAATGCAGAGACCTGACGGAAGAACCAAGGGCGCAATGCGTCCGGTGAAGATTACCACTGATTACACGATGTACGCGGAAGGCTCGGTGCTGGTCGAGATGGGCAACACCAAGGTCATCTGCACCGCGTCGGTCGAGGAAAAGGTACCGCCGTTCCTCGAGGGCAAGGGTCTCGGCTGGGTAACCGCCGAGTACGCGATGCTCCCGCGTGCGACCAACACCCGCAAAAAACGCGATATCAAGTCGCTCAAGCTGGACGGCCGCTCGAGTGAGATCCAGCGTCTGATCGGCCGTGCGCTGCGTGCGGTCGTTGACCGCGAAGCACTCGGTGAGCGCCAGATCACCATTGACTGCGATGTTATTCAGGCGGACGGCGGCACGCGCTGCGCGTCCATCACTGGCGGATTTGTTGCACTGTGGCTTGCATGCAAAAAACTGCTGGCCGATGGCGTGATCGAGAAAATGCCGCTCACTGCACAGGTTGCAGCCGTTTCGGTCGGCATTTTTGAGGATGAAGCCGTGCTCGACCTCAACTACGCCGAGGACAGCCACGCCATCGTGGACTGCAACGTGGTTATGACGAGCAAGGGTGAGTTCATCGAGGTGCAGGGCACCGGCGAGGGCCGTCCGTTTACGGATACCGAGCTGCGCAAGCTGCTCGGACTCGGCAAGCGCGGCTGCCTGACGCTGTGCCGCAAGCAGGCCAAGGTGATGGGGGAAAGTCTGTAATGCAGTTTGTACTTGCTTCCCATAACAAGAAAAAGCTGGCAGAGCTGTCCTCTATCGTGAGCAGCCTCGGCATTGAAATCATCCCGCTGCCGGAGGGTGCCCCCGAACCCGAGGAAAACGGCAAAACCTTCGAGGAAAACGCGCTCATCAAGGCGAAATCCGCCGCAGAGTTCACCGGTCTGCCCGCTCTCGCGGATGACAGCGGCCTGTGCGTGGATGCGTTGGACGGCGCGCCCGGTATCTACTCCGCGCGCTACTGCGAGGGTACGGACGAGGACCGAAACGCCTTTTTGCTGAAAAATATGCAGGATAAGGAAAACCGTGCCTGCCGGTTTGTGTGCGCGATCGCGTGTGTGCTCGCGGACGGCGAAACGCTCACCGTGCGCGGTGAATGCGAGGGCACACTGCTCCGCGAGAATCACGGCGCAGGCGGCTTCGGCTACGACCCGCTGTTCTATGTCGAGAAATACGGCTGTACCTTCGGCGAACTGCCGGCAGAGGTCAAGAATACAATCTCGCATCGGGCAAACGCTTTGAATAAATTGAAAGCCATACTAAAAGATAAAGTGAATTGAAAATGGAGAATGGAAAATGGAAAATTGCGGTGCGGCACGTAGTGCCGAATAAAATAATCGCGCAAGGCGCGATACCATAATTCTCAATTCTCCATTCTCAATTTTCCATTAAAACATAAGGAGAAATATAATGCTTAACACAAAACAACGCGCACAGCTTCGTGCAATGGCAAACCCGCTGGCGGTCACGCTGATCATCGGCAAGGAAGGCGTAACCGACGCGGTAGAACGCGAGCTGGACGCGCTGCTCGAATCCCACGAGCTGGTCAAGGGCAAGGTGCTCGAGAGTGCGATGCTGACGCCGCGCACGGTATCCGAGGCGCTCTGCGAGGCCACCGGCGCGGACGCTGTACAGTGCATCGGCTCCAAGTTTGTGCTGTACCGCCAGTCCAGCGATGAGGACAAGCGCAAGATCGTTCTGGTAAAATGAGGACGGGAATTCTCGGCGGCACATTCAATCCGCCGCATCTGGGACATCTGCACGCGGCGGAACTCGCGCACCGTGCGCTGAATTTAGATCGGGTGCTGTTCATTCCGACCAATATTCCGCCGCACAAGGTACTGCCGGAGAACACCGCATCCGCAGAGGACCGGTGCGAGATGGTGCGCCGCCTGACGGCCGAAAAAACGTGGGCGATGCTTGACACTATAGAGATCGACCGCGGCGGCGCAAGCTACACGGTGGACACGCTCCGCGCGCTTCATGCACGCGGCGAGACCGACCTGCACCTGATCGTCGGCACGGATATGCTGCTCTCGTTCGATAAAATCTGGCGTGCGCCGGACGAGATCGCGCGGCTGGCTTCGCTTGCTGTCTGCGCCCGCGAAAACGAGGACTGGGACGCGCTGCGTGAAAAGGCGGCGGCGCTCAAGGACTCGCTCGGTGCAACCGTAGAGCTGGTGCAGGGCGACAGCCTGACCATTTCCTCGACCGAGCTGCGGCAGGGCGGTGCACTGCGATGTTATACACCGGAATCGGTCGCGGATTACATCGAAGAACGTCATCTGTACGGCTACTAAGCCTGTATCATACAGGTTTAACAGATAAATACAACTTTGGAACGGCTCACGGTCCGTTCCTCCTTGTCGGCAAAACTGTAGTTTTGCGACAGGAATTGCTGAGAAAGGCGGGGAAAAGTTATGTTATGTAATGAAGAAATGCGTAAAAGTATCCTTTCCAGACTGCAGGGCTACCGCTATGAGCACTCGCTCGGCGTGGAGCGTGCGGCGATCATGCTGGCAGAAAAGTACGGCGAGGACCCGGAAAAAGCGGGTACTGCAGGCATTCTGCATGACATAACAAAATATCTTTCTCCGCAAGAACAGTTGAATTTATGCGGGAAATACGGTATAATACCCTGTACCGTCGAAAAAAGCGAGCCGAAAATGCTGCACGGAAAGACGGCGGCAGCCATCGCGCGGGCCGAATACCACATGCCCGAGGATATCTGCGATGCCATCGCCTGCCACACCACCGGCAAGAACCATATGACGCTGCTTGACAAGATCTTGTATCTGGCGGATTACATCGAAGAAACTCGTGATTTTCCCGGCGTGGACAAGGCGCGTGAGCTGGCGCAGATCGACATCGACAGTGCCCTGCTCTACTGCTATGACCAGACGCTGACCGAGCTGGTCGCACGCGGAAAACTCATCCACAGCGATACCATTGCCGCGTATAATGATATGATCCGGCAGGGTGTCAGCTGGCGGGACAAGTAAAATGGAGGCAGGAATCGTTTGAAACTATTCGGAGGAAGCGGCGACAGGAAAAACCGCAACGGAGACAGCACTCCGGCACAGGCTCCCGCACAGCAGGCAGCGCCCAAGCCGGAAGGGAACCACCAGCCGATCTCGGCGCCCAAGCCGGGCGGCAAAAAGGGAAAGGCTCCGAAGGAGAAAAAAAAGCTGACACCCAGACAGAAGGGCAAGCGCATTGCCATCGTTATGGCGGTTGTGCTGGTGCTGTTCGCGTGCGCAGCAGCTGCAGCGGTGTGGTTTGTCCGTTCGCCGCAGGCGACGATCAAGGACAAGGAAAACGGCGATAAGGTCGATGTGAGCAGCCTGCTCAACTCGGGCACCCGCATTGACGATGTGTTTACGTTCGTGGTCGGCGCAGTTGATGAGGACGAAACACGAACAGACGCTTTGATGGTCGCAACCATGGATACCAAGGACAAGACCATCAACGTCATGAACATCCCGCGCGACACCATGTGCAACAACACGGCAACCGGCGCGAGCAAGAAGATCAACGCAGCCTACGGCATGGATACCGGCGGCAAGGGCGGCAACATCGAGCAGACGAGCAAGGAAATCGAGCGTCTGATGGGCTTCCGGCCGGATAAATACGTTATCGTCAACTTTGACGGCATTGCAGCCATCGTGGATGCGATCGGCGGCGTGGATTATGATGTGCCGTTCGATATGAAGTACGATGATCCGTCGCAGAATCTGCACATCGACCTGAAAAAAGGCCAGCAGCATCTGGACGGCAAGCAGACCGTCGGCTTCCTGCGCTGGAGACACAACAACGATTACACCGTACAGTACACCAACGGCGATGAAGGCCGTGTAGAGAATCAGCAGAAGTTCCTCAAGGCACTGGCAGGTCAGGTGCTGCAGATCAAGAACGTGACCAAGATCCGCTCGATCGCAGAGGCCGTGTTCAAGAACGTCAAGACCGACTTCAGCGCCGGCGAGCTGCTGTGGATGGGCATGCAGGCCATGCAGATCGACAACAGCAGCATTCAGTTCTTTACACTGCCCGGCTACGGCAAGATGAGCACGGCGGGCACCTCGGTGCAGTATTCGTTCTTCTTCCCGTATTACGACCAGACGCTGGAGCTGGTAAACAAGTATTTCAACCCCTACGAGGAGCCGATCTCCAAGTTGGACATCGTCGGCGGACCGGATACCACTACCTACTCGGGCGGCTATGTAAGCTCGGGCGAGGAAGATAATGTATGGGGTGACACCTCCGGCTCGTACGATTACAGCGAGGATTATTACGAAGAACCGGATTACAGCTACGATGAGCCATCCTACGACAACAGCGGCTCGGACGGCGATTATTCGGATAACAATGACTACTCGGGCGGCGACAGCGGCGGAGACTATTCCGGCGGCGACTCCGGTGAGGAGAGCGGCGGCGATTCCTCCGGCGGTGATTACACCGACGGCGGCGGAGAGGACAGCGGTGCTTCCTCCGGCGGAGACGATGGCGAAACATACGATCCCGAGGCATAATAAAGGCAATATACCATAATCGGCAGAAAGGCAAACCCTTTTCTGCCGCACAAAAGGAGTTTATACTTTGACTGCAAAAGAAACTGTAAAGGCGATCTGCGAAGCGCTGATCGAGAAAAAGGCTCAGGGCATTGAGGTGCTGCATGTTGAGCGCCTGACCGAGCTGACCGAGTATTTCGTCATCTGCTCTGCGTCCTCCACTACGCAGGTTAAGGCACTGGCGGACAATGTAGAGTGGCACCTGAAGTATGACCATGACGAGATGCCGCACCACACCGAGGGTTATGAATCCGCACAGTGGATGCTGCTGGACTACGGCTGCGCTGTACTGCATGTATTCATGCCGGAGGCACGCAAGTTCTACAATCTGGAGAACCTGTGGAAGGACGGCACGCCGGTAACGCTTGAAGAGCTGGGCATCGAGGACAAGTAAAATACCGACATGCGGCGGCGCCGGGAACGACGTCCGCCGCGTTGTCGCGCTCAAAATCCAAAACTCACTTTAGGGGGAGAATCCGTTGAAGTACGATCATAAACAAGTAGAAAAGAAATGGCAGGACATCTGGGACGAGAAGCAGTGCTTCCATGCCGAGAATGACTCGGACAAGGAGAAGTTTTACGCGCTCGTAGAGTTCCCGTATCCGTCCGGTCAGGGTCTGCATGTAGGCCATCCGCGCTCCTACACCGCACTGGATATCGTTGCGCGCAAAAAGCGCATGCAGGGCTACAACGTGCTGTATCCGATGGGCTGGGACGCATTCGGTCTGCCGACTGAGAACTTTGCCATCAAGAACCATGTTCATCCGGCAGAGGTTACCAAGAAGAACATCGCACGCTTCAAGAGCCAGCTCAAGAGCCTTGGTCTGTCGTTCGACTGGTCGCGTGAGATCAATACCACCGACCCGAGCTACTACAAGTGGACCCAGTGGATTTTCCTGCAGCTGTTCAAGAAGGGCCTGGCCTACAAGAAGGAAATGAGCGTAAACTGGTGCACCTCCTGCAAGTGCGTTCTGGCGAACGAGGAGGTTGTCAACGGCGTTTGTGAGCGCTGCGGCAGCGAGGTCGTTCACAAGACCAAGAGCCAGTGGATGCTCGCCATCACCAAGTACGCACAGCGCCTGATCGACGATCTGGATGATGTGGACTACATCGAGCGCGTTAAGATTCAGCAGCGCAACTGGATCGGCCGTTCCACCGGCGCTGAGGTCGATTTCAAGACCACCGAGGGCGACACGCTGACCGTTTACACCACCCGTCCGGACACCCTGTTCGGCGCGACCTACATGGTAATCTCTCCGGAGCACCCGATGATCGAGCAGTGGGCAGACAAGCTGAACAACATCGAGGACGTTCGCGCATACCGTGAGGAGGCTGCCCGCAAGTCCGACTTCGAGCGTACCGAGCTGAACAAGGACAAGACCGGCGTTAAGCTGGACGGCGTTGCCGCAATTAACCCGGTAAACGGCAAGCAGATCCCGATCTTCGTTTCCGACTATGTTCTGATGGGCTACGGCACCGGTGCCATCATGGCTGTTCCGGCGCACGATGACCGCGACTGGGAGTTTGCTAAGAAGTTCGGCTGTGAGATCATCGAGGTCGTTTCCGGCGGCGAGGATGTCCAGAAGGCTGCGTTCACCGCAAAGGACGAAACCGGCATTCTGGTAAATTCCGATTTCCTGAACGGCAAGACCGTTAAGGACGCTATCCCGGCTATGATCGAGTGGCTGGGTGAAAAGGGCATCGGCCATGCCAAGGTGCAGTACAAGCTGCGTGACTGGGTATTCTCCCGTCAGCGTTACTGGGGCGAGCCGATTCCGATCGTCAAGTGCGACAAGTGCGGCTATGTGGCTCTGCCGGAGGATCAGCTGCCGCTTGAGCTGCCGAACGTAACCAGCTACGAGCCGACCGACAACGGCGAGTCTCCGCTGGCGCACATGACCGACTGGGTAAACACCACCTGTCCGTGCTGCGGCGGCCCGGCAAAGCGTGAGACCGATACCATGCCGCAGTGGGCTGGTTCCTCCTGGTACTTCCTGCGCTATATGGACCCGCACAACGACAAGGCGCTTGCCTCGCCGGAAGCACTGAAATACTGGTCTCCGGTTGACTGGTACAACGGCGGCATGGAGCACACCACGCTGCATCTGCTGTACAGCCGTTTCTGGCATAAGTTCCTGTATGACATCGGCGTAGTGCCGACCAAGGAGCCGTATGCAAAGCGCACCAGCCACGGCATGATCCTCGGCGAGAACGGCGAGAAGATGTCCAAGAGCCGCGGCAACGTCGTCAACCCGGACGAGATCGTTGACACCTACGGCGCAGATACCATGCGTCTGTACGAGATGTTCATCGGCGACTTTGAGAAGGCTGCTCCGTGGAGCCCGAAGTCCATCAAGGGCTGCCGCCGCTTCCTCGAGCGCGTATGGGCGCTGGCTGACAAGGTGCAGGACGGCGATACCTACTCCGAGCAGCACGAGGTGCTCATGAACCGTACCATCAAGAAGGTGGGCGAGGACGCAGACAACCTCAAGGCCAACACCGCTATCGCAGCGCTGATGACCATGCTCAACGAGTTCTACGACAAGGGCGTAAACAAGGCTGAGTACAAGACCTTCCTGGCGCTGCTCAATCCGTTTGCACCGCATATCACCGAGGAGCTGTGGCAGCAGCTCGGCGAGACCGGTCTGCTCTCCGTAGCACCGTGGCCGACCTATGATGAGGCCAAGACCGTCGAGAGCACGGTAGAGCTGGCGGTACAGGTAAACGGCAAGCTGAAGTGCACCATCAAGCTGGCAGTCGATGCCGACAAGCAGACTGCGATCGATACCGCAATGGCAGAGGAAAAGGTACAGCACGCCATCGAGGGCAAGCAGATCGTAAAGCAGATCGTTGTTCCGGGCAAGATCGTAAACCTTGTCGTAAAGTAAGAAGGAATGCCGGATTTCCGCGTCAAAAAGAAAAAATCGAAAACTACGGGAAAAAGTAGTTGACATTGACGCGGAAATTCGATATAATATCCTTACGGTTTTGTGTATGGATGTATACAAACTGTGCTAAGCGATCCCCATGAGGGGAACGTGCGGAGGGAGGGAAAACTGTGTCGGAGATCCGCATCAAGGAAAATGAGTCTATTGACAGCGCACTGCGTCGCTTCAAGCGTTCGTGTGCCAAGGCGGGTACGCTTTCCGAGCTCCGCAAGCGTGAGCATTATGAAAGCCCGAGCGTAAAGCGCCGCAAGAAGTCTGAGGCTGCACGCGCAAAGAAGAAGAAGTTCCGCTAAAATAGAATTTCCAGAGAGCAGATGGTTAAACGTCTGCTCTTTTCTTTTTTCTGCACCGGCTGACCGGGGAATCAGAACCGCGCAGGCGGTTCACCCTTTCTGGGCGGCAGCCTTTTTCAGCACCGGCTGAGCGGGGAACACGAACTGCCGCAGGCGGGTTCGCCCCTAACGGGCGGAGAGTTTTTCGCTTGAAATCAAGCGGGGGATTCGCCGTCTGCGGACGGCGGGAGCGTGCCGCGCCCCGCGGCGGGGGAGTGCGCTGACGCCGCGCGGGCGCACAAGAGGGTAGACACCTGCGGTTTCCACCCTCTTGTGGATCACCCCCTTCCCTTGAATGGTCTGGCGCAGATTGCCGACATGTGACCGCTGCGAAACAGGGGAACGGCAGAGGATTTTTTCTTCCGTATCTTTCGCAATCTATTCGCAGGGTCGGATACATTACTGCTACACAGACCGGCTACTCTCCGCAGGCGCAACATACTCGTGTTGCGCAACTCGTAAGTCTGGAGATAACAGACGGCACCTGCGAATTTATGCGTTTGATACAATTTATCTTCGGAGAAACTGTCTGTAACAACGCGCTCACGAATTGCGCGGCACTGCTATGCCGCGCCGGCGTAGAGTTGCCCATATGTGTAGCAGTACGCTGTCTGTGAACTGCGAAAAGGCGGAGAAAGACATGCTGCGGTAACCCGACTGCCGTACTCCTTTTCGAAGCGGTCACATATAGGAAATCTGCGCCGGATTAGGAAGCAAGGGGAAAGGTAGGAGTCCAAAGAGGAAGGGAAACCGCAAGTGTCCCTTCCTTTTTGCCCCCGCGGCGGGCGCCGCACTCTCCCGCGCTCCGCAGAGCGCAACTCCCCGCTGAGGTTCAGCGGAAAACTCTCCGCCCGTCAGGGGCGAACCCGCTAACGCAGTTCGAGTACCCCGCTCAGCCGGTGCAGAAAAAGGTGCCGCCCGTTAGGGGCGAACACGCCTGCGGCAGTTCGCGCGCCCCGCTCAGCCGGTGCTGAAAAAGGTGCCGCCCGTTAGGGTGAACCGCCTGCGCGGTTCAAGTACCCCGCTCAGCTGGTGCAGAAAAAGGTGCCGCCCGTTAGGGGCGAACATGCCTGCGGCAGTTCGCGCGCCCCGTTCAGCCGGTGCTGAATTCACAAATCGAAATTTCCGGCATTTCCGCCGATCACTCTGCATACACCTGTATAATGGAGGACAAAATTATGAACATAACCGTATATCTGGGTGCAAACGAGGGCCGTGAGCCTGCCCTCAAAACCGCCGTGTGCGAGCTTGGCACATGGATTGGCGAGCATGGTCATACACTGGTCTACGGCGGCTCACGGGTCGGCCTGATGGGTGCGGTCGCGGCGAGCACACTGGCCGCAGGCGGCAGGGTAATCGGCGTAGAGCCGCGCTTTTTTATCGAGCAGGAGCTGCAGCTGGACGGTCTGACCGAGCTGATCGTCACCGAGGATATGACCGATCGTAAAACCAAAATGATCGAGCTTGGAGACGCGTTCATCGCCTTTCCGGGCGGCACGGGCACGCTCGAGGAGATCGCCGAGGTGATGAGCAAGCTGGCGCTGAACCATCTGGATGCACCGTGCATTTTCTATAATCTCAACGGCTATTACGACCATATGAAGGCACTGCTCGACCATATGATCGAGATGGAGCTGTCCACCAAAGAACGGCAGAAGAAAATCTATTTTGCGGATACTCTGGAAGAAGTGACGGCTCTGCTGAATTAAAAATGGAGAATGGTAAATGGATATGCTCATTTTCCATTCTCAATTTTCAATTTGGATACGGTATGTTTACGGTTTCTTCAAACTTTCTACATACTTTAGACATGGGATTCCTGTATCCTGTAATCACAGCAGGGGAACAGCAAGCTGAGTGCTAAAAACCGCTTGCCATCCCTTTTGAAATAGATACTTCATAGGAAATCTTTTTCTCCGACTGTGTGAGCAGTCAATCCCTCAAAAATCTGTCTGGCCCTGTGGGACGGAATACCGCGCAGGCTCCCGGACAGTCCAAAAACAAGAGGTGCAAGACACCCATTGGGCAATACCGCATAATTTCCGCAAAACACTGCGGCAGTGCGACCGGAGCCTGCGCAAGAAGCCGCTGCTTTAATTGCGCGGTGTTGCCCCATACAACGCGCTTTCAGCAGGAACTGAGAGCGCGCATTTTTTGCGTTCGGACAAAATAGGGGTCAAGGCAGTGATTTGTCTGGTGTTAGTATTTCTATGGATCCTGAAAACAGAACAATTGTTCTGTTTTGTTGACATAAACAATGATATGGTGTAAAATTGGTATAAGTCACTATTGGAATATAAATGACTATTTTATATCTGAACAGATATAATAAAGTAAGTAAAACTTCGGAAATTGGGAGTTAAAGTATATATGAGCAAAGCAAAGCCGTCTTACGGCAATGAAAGCATCTCCTCGCTGAAGGGCGCGGACCGTGTGCGCAAGCGCCCGGGCGTTATCTTCGGCTCGGACGGACTGGAGGGCTGCGAGCACGCGGTCTTTGAGATTCTGTCCAACTCGATCGACGAGGCGCGAGAGGGCCACGGCACCGAGATCGTCACCACGCGCTATGCGGACGGCTCGATCGAAGTCGCTGACCATGGCCGTGGTATCCCGATCGAATGGAACGAAAACGAGCAGCGCTACAACTGGGAACTGGTCTTCTGCGAGCTGTACGCAGGCGGCAAATACAAGAACGACACCGGCGAAAACTATGAGTTTTCACTTGGTCTCAACGGTCTCGGTACCTGCGCGACGCAGTATTCCTCGGAGTACATGGACGTCACCGTTATCCGTGACGGCTTCGAGTACGGCCTGCACTTTGAAAAGGGCGAAAACAAGACCGGTACCAAGGAAGGCTACACCAAGAAGGCGACGAACGCGCGCAAAACCGGCACGACCATCCGCTGGAAGCCCGATCTGGAGGTATTCACGGATATCAACATCCCTGTGGATTATTATCTGGATACGCTCAAGCGGCAGGCGGTTGTCAACAGCCACATCAAGTTTGTGCTGAAAAATCAGGTGGGCAGCAGGTACGAGACCACCGAATTCCTCTACCAGAACGGCATTGTGGACTATGTGACCGAGCTGGCAGGCGAAAATCCGCTGACCTCGGTGCAGTTCCTCGAGGGCGAACGACGCGGACGCGACCGCGCCGACAAGGCCGAGTACAAGGTGAAGCTGTCGTGTGCGTTCTGCTTTTCCTCGGCGGTGTCGCAGATCGAATACTACCACAACTCCTCGTGGCTGGAGCACGGCGGTGCACCGGACAAGGCCGTTCGCTCGGCGTTCGTGTCCGCCATCGACGCGTATCTCAAGCAGAACAACAAGTACAACAAGAGCGAGAGCAAGGTCACTTATCAGGATATTTTCGACAGCCTTGTGCTTGTCACCAACTGCTTCTCCACCCAGACCTCCTATGAGAACCAGACCAAGAAGGCCATCACCAACAAGTTCATCCAGGAGGCCATGACCGAGTTCCTCAAGGAAGGACTCGAGATCTACTTTATCGAGAACAAGGCCGAGGCAGACAAGATCGCAGAGCAGATCCTGATCAACAAGCGCAGCCGCGAACAGGCGGAAAAGGCGCGTCTGAATATCAAAAAGAAGCTGTCCGGCAATATTGACCTCGCTAACCGTGTGCAGAAGTTCGTGGACTGCCGCACCAAGGATGCGTCCCGCCGTGAGCTGTATATCGTCGAGGGTGATTCCGCGCTCGGTTCGGTAAAGCAGGGCCGCGACAGTGAATTTCAGGCTATCATGCCGGTGCGCGGCAAAATCCTCAACTGCCTCAAGGCGGATTACGATAAAATCTTTAAGAATGACATCATAACCGACCTCCTCAAAGTCCTCGGCTGCGGTGTTGAGGTGCGCGGCAAGGCGGCAAAGGACCTTTCTGCGTTCGACCTCGAAAGCCTGCGCTGGCACCGTATCATCATCTGCACCGATGCCGATGTGGACGGCTTCCAGATCCGCACGCTCATTCTGACCATGCTGTACCGTCTGGTGCCGACGCTCATTGAACAGGGCTACGTTTATATTGCGGAGTCGCCGCTGTATGAGATCACCTACCGTGACAAGAGCTATTTTGCGTTCGATGAGAGCGAAAAAGCGGCTATCCTCAAAAAGCTGGAGGGCAAAAAGATTCTCATCCAGCGCTCCAAGGGTCTCGGCGAGAACCAGCCCGAAATGATGTGGGAGACCACCATGAACCCCGAAAATCGCCGTCTGATTCGCATTACGCCGGATGAAGCGGCTGCCACGAGCGAAATGTTCGACCTGCTGCTCGGCGACAACCTTGCCGGACGCAAGGAGTATATCGCCGAGAACGGTGCGGATTATCTCGAGCTGGCGGATATTTCGTAAGGGCAAAAATGGGGGATAGCAACATGCGGATTCGGCAAATGGACGGCCTGCGGGCAGTTGCGGCGCTGGCCGTGGTGATGATACACGTTTCGGCAGGCCGCATGAACCCGGTCGGTGTATCCTGCAATCAGATAGCGCGGTTTGCTGTGCCGCTGTTTATCATGCTGTCCGGCTACGGACACATGTACTCGTGGCTGCAGCATAGCGGTCAGTCTGCGGTGCAGACGGCAAAGCGGCGGCTGAAACGCGTGCTGCCGGCGTATCTGGTCTGGTCGGTCCTTTACCTTGCGGTGGATGCCGTGTTCGGCAAACCGCATGCACATCCGATCAAAAACATTCTGACAGGCGGCAGTTACGTCCACCTGTATTACATATTCATACTGGTGCAGCTGATCCTGCTCAGCGAGCTGTTCTGCTGTGCGGTAGAGCGGCATCCGGCGGTGACGCTGCTCCTGTCCGCAGGCCTGACCTTCGGTATGGAGATTGTCCTTTACCTACTGACCGTCGGTCAGCTGCAGTGGCAGTTTCCGGTGGCGCCGATCAGTCTGTTCGTATGCTGGCCGCTGTTCTACAACATCGGTGCATGGCTGGCGAAATCCGGCCTGAGCAACCGACTGTGTCTGCGCGTCTGTCTGCCGCTATGGGTGCTTTCGGCGATGCTGGTGCTGCTGACGGAAGAGCATTCTGCGGCAGCCTATAAAATGGGTCTGCGGCCTGACACAACGGTTTACACGCTGCTGACATGGGCCGTGCTGTGGTCGCTGTTCAGCAGGCTGCCGGAGATTCCGAAGCCGCTGCAGTTTATCGCACGGCATTCGTTCGGACTGTATCTGGCACATCCGCTGGTGCTGCGCCTGTGGAACGCGTGGGCGGTACGGCAGACACCGGTTATCTATCTGCACCTGTGGCAGATGTTTGCGCTGGCGCTTGCAGGCGGACTGGCGATTGCGGTCACACTGTCTTATCTGCCGTTCGGCGAGTATCTGGGCGGCGCAAAACGTAGAAAGAAAATCCTGCAAAGGAGAGCATAATGGCAAAAAAGAAAACCGACGAACCAAAAGTATATAAAGAACATCCCTCGGTCGATCAGCGCATCACGGACACGCTGCGCGAGAACTACATGCCGTACGCGATGAGCGTTATCGTGTCCCGCGCGATTCCGGAGATTGACGGCTTCAAGCCGTCCCACCGCAAGCTGCTGTACACCATGTACAAGATGGGCCTGCTGAACGGCAACCGCACCAAATCCGCCAACATCGTGGGTCAGACCATGAAGCTGAATCCGCACGGTGACGCAGCGATTTACGAGACCATGGTGCGCCTGACACGCGGCAACGAGGCGCTTCTCATGCCGTTCGTGGACAGCAAGGGCAACTTCGGCAAGGTATACTCGCGCGATATGGCATACGCCGCGCCGCGTTATACCGAAGCCAAGCTGGATGCGTTCTGTGCTGAGCTGTTCCGTGATATCGACACCGACGCAGTGGATTTTGTGGATAACTATGACGGCGAGATGAAGGAGCCGACGCTGCTGCCGACAACCTACCCGAACATTCTCGTGTCCGCGAATACCGGCATTGCGGTCGGCATGGCGTCCAATTTCTGCGGCTTTAACCTCGCGGAAGTCTGCCGCACGACCATCGAGCTTATCAAAAATCCCGAGCACGACATTATTTCCACGTTGCCCGCGCCGGACTTCACGACCGGCGGCGACCTCATCTACGATGAGGCGGAAATGCGTGCCATCTACCGCACCGGACGCGGCTCGTTCAAGGTACGCGCAAAATGGGCGTACAACAAGAAGGACAACCTGATCGAGATCACGGAGATTCCGTACACGACCACCATTGAGGCCATCATCGACAAGATCGCCGAGCTGGTCAAGAACGGCAAGGTGCGCGAGATTGCCGATGTGCGCGACGAGACCGACCTTTCCGGTCTGAAGATCGCCATCGACCTCAAGCGCGGCACCGACCCGGAAAAGCTGATGGCCAAGCTGATGAAGATGACTACCCTGCAGGACAGCTTCTCCTGCAACTTCAACGTGCTGATTGCAGGCATGCCGCGCGTGCTCGGCGTAGCCGAGCTGCTCGATGAGTGGACGGCGTGGCGCACCGAATGCGTTCGCCGCCGTGTGTTCTTCGACCTCAACAAGAAGAAGGACAAGCTGCATCTGCTGCTCGGTCTGCGTAAAATCCTGCTCGATATCGACAAGGCGATTAAAATCATCCGCGAGACCGAAGAGGATGCAAATGTTATCCCGAACCTGATGGAAGGCTTCGGCATCGACAAAATCCAGGCCGAATTTATTGCGGATATCCGCCTGCGCAACATCAACAAGGAGTATATCCTGAAGCGCACGCAGGAGACCGAAGCACTCGAAAACGAGATTAAAAAGCTGGAGGAAATCGTCAAATCCAAGGCGAAGATCCGCAATATCATCATCAAGGAGCTGGAGCAGATCATCAAGAAGTACCCGTCCGAGCGCCGCACGCGCATCATCACTGCGGACAACGTGCAGCAGTTCGACGAGGAGGACCACATCGAGGATTATCCGGTGCTGCTGTTCCTCACCCGCGAGGGCTACTTCAAGAAGATTACGCCGCAGTCGTGGCGCATGTCGCAGGACCATAAGCTCAAAGAGGGCGATGAGGTGTTCTGGACGGCTGAGGCGACCAACAAGAACGAAATTATCTTTTTCACCAATATGCAGCAGGCGTACAAGGCGCACCTGTACGATTTTGAGGACAGCAAGGCGTCTGTGCTCGGTGATTATCTTGCGTCCAAGCTGGAGATGGACGAGGGCGAAACGCCGGTTTATGCCGTCCTGCCGGGTGACTACAAGGGCAGTATGGTCGTTGTGTTCAAAAACGGCAAGGCAGCCCGGTTTTCGATGGAATCCTTCGAGACCAAGACCAACCGACGCCGCCTGACCGGCGCGTACTCGGATAAGGCGCCGGCTGTGGCGTTCTTCCACCCAATCGAGGAGGAGAGCGAGATCACCATGTTCTCGACTGCCAACCGTGCGCTCACGTTCCGCGCGAGCATGCTCGATGTCAAGACAACCCGTTCCACGCAGGGTGTGCAGACCATGGTGCTGCGCGGCAAGCATACTATTACGCGGGCGTGCCGCACCGAGGACGCCGCGCTCAGCGATAATGCGCGCTACCGCTGCCGCAGTATTCCGTCCATCGGCGCATTGCTTACCGATGAGGATCTGCCGGATAAGCAGCTCAAATTGCTTTAATGCGAAACGCAGAGGGTTTCCTCTGCGTTTTTTCTTTGCACCGGCTGAGCGGGGTGCGCGAACTGCGTCAGCGTGTTCGTCCCTAACGGGCGGAGAGTTTTTCGCTGAACCTCAGCGGGGAGTTGCGCTGACGCCGCGCGGGCGCACAAGAGGGTAGACACCTACGGTTTCCACCCTCTTGTGAATCACCCCTTTCCCTTAGAGGGTCTGGCGCAGATTGCCTACATGTGACCGCTGCGAAATAAGGGAACGGCAGAGGAGTTTTTCTACCGTAGGGGAGCACAGTGTGCTCCCATGTCGAGACATATTCGCAGTGCCGGATACTGTTCTGCTACACAGGCGGT
>QWCK01002222.1_pt1 | contig 25307 bp, 18 predicted proteins | sample 1972571 | NCBI WGS metagenome assembly QWCK01 (sample SAMN09866710, study PRJNA288562) | Human gut metagenome isolate term2_stool, whole genome shotgun sequencing... | isolation source: gut | host: Homo sapiens | place: USA: California | reverse complement strand
ATCTGCGTCACTCAAGACATAGTCAAGGTCTTGAATGCGGTCGCCGTTGACGTAGATGGCGCCATTTTGAACATCTTCGCGTGCTTGGCGTTTTGAATTCACCACACCAGATGACACGAGGAGTTCCACGATATTGTGGTTTTCGTCTGCTTGTACTTGGTAGTTTGGCACTCCACGAAGTCCTTGTTTGAGTTCTTTGACAGAAAGGTTTTTGATGTTTCCAGCAAAGAGTTGCTCAGTGATGTTAAGAGCTTCTTTGTAGGCTTCTTCTCCGTGGACAAGAGTCACGACTTCACGAGCGAGGACTTTTTGAGCTAAGCGTTCGTGTGGTGCTGCTTCAAACTGTTTGCGGATGTCTTCAATCTCGTCCAGTGACAAGAAGGTAAAGATTTTTAAGAAGCGAACGGCGTCAGCATCCATGACGTTCATCCAGAATTGGTACATTTCGTATGGGGAAGTCTTTTCAGGGTTGAGCCAAACTGCGTTTCCTTCAGATTTACCAAATTTCTTACCAGTTGCATCTGTAATGAGTGGCACTGTGATAACGTGACCAGTCTTGTCAGCCTTACGACGAAGCAATTCGGTACCAGCTGTCATATTTCCCCATTGGTCAGAACCACCGATTTGAAGAGTAACATTGTGCTCTTGGTTAAGGACGTAGAAGTCATACCCTTGCATGATTTGGTAAGCAAACTCAGTGTAAGAAATCCCTGTTTCAATCCGTTTCTTCACAGACTCCTTGCTCATCATGTAGTTGACAGTGAAGTATTTTCCGACATCACGGAGGAAGTCAATGAAGCTGATGCTGCCAAACCAGTCGTAGTTGTTGACCATGACAGCTTTATTTTCCCCATTTTCAAAGTCAAGAAAACGAGAAAGTTGTCCTTGGATAGACTTGACCCAGCCCTCTACTGTGTCTTTTGTTTGGAGACTACGCTCAGCATCTTTGAAGGACGGATCTCCAATGAGACCTGTAGCACCGCCAACGAGCGCATAAGGTTTGTGACCTGCTAGTTGCAAACGACGACTTGTCAAGATTGCGACAAGGTGGCCTAGGTGAAGGCTGTCAGCAGTTGGATCGTAGCCAGTATAATAAGAAACTTGACCTTCTTCTAGGGCTTTACGCAAAGCTTCTTCATCAGTCGTTTGAAAAATCAAACCACGCTCTTTTAGCTCATCAAAAATGTGCATGTGTCTTTTCTCCTTTATAAAATATTGTTTCTACCTATTGTATCACAAACTTGATTAATAGCCTAGTGGAATAGGGAAGAAAGTGGCTATTTTATTGAAAGTTTCCCTTTTATGGTATAATAGAGAAAGCGAGGACATTCATGAAAGAAAGAATTAATGAATTAAAAACAAAAATGCTGCATTTTTTCCAGCAGCTAATACAACGAATTGCAAAATGGAAGAAAAGACTAGCAGATAAGAAAATCGATAAAAAGGCGACCTCTTCTGATAAGGTTAGAAGGGCAGGATCTAATTTTGCTAAGGTTTTGAGTGGGTTTAAAATAGTCTTTAACACTCTCTTTATCCTAGGCTTTATTGGTGGACTGTTTGGTGCTGGGGTGGCTATGGGTTATGGAGTTGCCCTATTTGACAAAGCCCAAGTCCCTCAAGCAGAAGAGTTGGTCAAGCAAGTGAAGGATATTGCCTCTATCTCAGAAATCACTTATTCTGACGGCAGTACCATTGCCTCGATCGAGGGCGATTTGTTGCGCACTTCAGTCGCTTCTGATGCTATTTCGGATAATCTTAAAAAGGCTATCATTGCGACAGAGGACGAGAATTTCAACGAGCACAAGGGAGTTGTGCCTAAGGCCGTTATTCGTGCGACCTTGGGAACTTTTGTTGGTTTGGGGTCATCCAGTGGTGGTTCGACCTTGACTCAGCAGGTTATCAAGCAGCAAGTGGTGGGGGATGCTCCCACTCTAGCTCGTAAGGCTAAAGAAATCATTGATGCTCTAGCTTTAGAGCGGGCTATGGGCAAGGATGAGATTTTAACAACCTACCTCAACATAGCTCCGTTTGGTCGCAATCACAAAGGCCAAAATATTGCAGGTGCCCAGCAGGCTGCAGAAGGGATCTTTGGGGTTAAGGCTTCGGATTTAACGGTCCCTCAAGCAGCCTTTATCGCAGGATTGCCACAGAGCCCAATCAGTTACTCCCCCTATGAATCTGACGGTAGTATGAAGAGCGAGGAGGATTTGGCTCTGGGGGTCAAACGGGCTAGAGATGTTCTCTATAATATGTACCGGACAGGGGTTCTAAGTCAGGAAGACTACGATAAGTACAAGGATTATGATTTTAAGAAAGACTTCTTACCATCTGGTAGTGTCAGTGGTACTTCGCGTGACTATCTTTACTTTGCAACCTTGGCAGAAGCTACTGATCGGATGTATGACTACCTGATTCAGAGAGATAATGTTTCTGTACAAGAGCAAAAGAATGAATCCATCCAGAAAGCTTATCGTGATTTAGCGACTAAGGAAATTGAAAATGGTGGATATAAGATTACGACAACTATCAATAAAAATGTTCATGCTGCGATGCAAAATGCGGTGGCAACCTACGGCTATCTGCTAGATGATTCGACAGGACAGCCTGAGGTAGGGAATGTCCTCATGGATAACCAAACAGGAGCTATTCTTGGATTTGTCGGTGGTCGCAATTATCAAAAAAATCAGAATAACCATGCTATCGATACAAAACGTTCCCCTGCCTCGACTACTAAGCCGATATTGGCTTACAGTATTGCCATTGACCAAGGTCTGATGGGAAGTGCAAGTATCTTATCAAACTATCCAACCAACTTTTCAAACGGGAATCCCATCATGTATGTCAATAGTCCTGGTACGGGCATGATGACATTAGGGGAGGCCCTCAACTACTCATGGAATATTCCAGCCTACTGGACTTATCGTACACTCCGAGAGAAGGGTGTTGATGTTAAAGGCTATATGGAAAAAATGGGTTACGAAATCCCAGAATATGGTATTGAGAGTTTACCGATGGGCGGAGGAATTGACGTTACAGTTGCTCAGCATACTAACGGATATCAGACTTTGGCCAACAACGGAGTTTACCATAAGAAACATATGATTGCGAAGATCGAATCAACAGATGGTCGAGTGGTTTATGAACATAAAGATAAACCTGTCCAAGTTTACTCAAAAGCGACAGCGACCATTATGCAAAGTTTGCTTCGCGATGTTATTTCATCTCGGATTACCTCAAGTTTCCAGACAGACTTGGCTACCATCAATCCAAGCCTCGCTAGCGCCGACTGGATTGGAAAAACTGGTACAACCAATGAAGATGAAAATATGTGGCTTATGCTTTCTACGCCACGCTTGACTCTAGGGGGCTGGTTAGGACACGATGACAACCGCCCGCTAGCCAAAGGGGCGGGCCACTACCGCAATGCCAACTATATGGCCCACTTGGTTAATGCTATTCAACAAGCAAAACCTGGAATTTGGGGGAATGAGCGCTTTAATCTTGACTCAAGTGTGACCAAGTCACAAGTTCTCAAGTCGACAGGGGAGAAACCGGGCAAGGTTTCAATCAATGGCAAAGAAGTCAACGTTTCCGGTTCTACCGTAACAAGTTACTGGGCTACTAAAGAAGGGGCGCCAGTAACCACTTACCGCTTCGCTATTGGAGGAAGCGATGCAGATTATCAGAATGCTTGGAAGAATATTCTAGGAAGCATTCCTGCAGTAACTCCTCCAAGCTCAAGTGGCAGTTCGGGAACAACAAGTTCGAGTGGAAATACTCAGAGTGGCTCTTCAGGACGTTCACGTCTGTTTAATCGCTAAGATAGAGTAGCAGCAAGGTTAGTAATTTCTCCTTGTTGCTACTTTTTTCTTGGTTGGTTTCGTGTTACAATAGGAGTATGAATCATTATCAGAAAAAGATTGTTAAGGGAACACTATACTCGCTACTCTCAGGCCTAATCTGGGGGATCTGTGGGATTTTAGGAGAGTATTTTTTCACTCATTATCCAGTATCTTCTGGATGGATTACTTCTATGCGTTTACTAGTGGCGGGGAGTTTGGTTTTAGGTCTATCTGCCTTTCAGTTGCGTAGCCGCTTGTTGGACATCTGGCGTGATAAGAAAAATTATCTACCTTTTTTAGCCTATGCTATTCTAGGTATTTTTTCTGTGCAGTTTTTCTTTTATCTCTGCGTTGAGTATTCCAATGCGACGACAGCGACCATTTTGCAATTTATCAGCCCTGTTTTTATCCTGTTTTACAATCGAATCATTTACCAGAAGAATGCTTCGATTACAGCTGTTTTCTATGTTTTGATTGCCATGCTAGGTGTTTTTTTGATGGCTACAAAAGGGGACTTGTCCCAGTTGTCCATGACACCTTTGGCTCTAGTGACCGGTTTGCTCAGTGCAGTAGGGGTCATGTTTAATGTTATCCTTCCCCAACGATTTGCACGACGCTATGGTTTCGTTCCGACTGTTGGTTGGGGGATGATCCTGGCAGGGCTCTTTAGTAATTTCCTTTACCCTATTTATCAGATAAGTTTTCAAGTGGATTTGGTAAGTGTGCTGATTTGTCTGACGATTGCCGTGTTTGGGACTGCTTTTGCCTTCTTCCTATCTATGAAGGCTGTGTCACTCGTTTCCCCGTTGGTTGTATCGGTGGTAAGTGCTAGCGAACCTCTTTCTTCAGCTTTATTAAGTGTTCTTTTTCTGGGATTGGTCATGGATGGTTTTTTGGCCTTAGCTATGGTGTTGATTATCGTTCCGATGATTTTCTTATCTGTAGAAGAAGCAAAACAAGCCAAGTAAAGATGTTTATTTGATAGTTGAGGCTTCAAATTTGAAGCCTTTTTTGGTAGAATAGGTATCATTATAACGAACCAGGAGGCGCCTATGACTGCTACAAAAATGAACGCTCAAGAGATTATCCAATTTATCGCCAATGCTGAAAAGAAAACCAGTGTCAAAGTAACCTTTGAAGGGCAACTCGCAACTGCTGTGCCAAGCTCTGTTGTCAAACTAGGAAATGTTTTATTCGGAGACTGGAAGGACGTGGCTCCTCTTCTTGATGGCTTGGTAGAAAATAAAGACTATATTGTTGAGCAAGATGCTCGTAATTCTGCAGTTCCTTTGCTAGATAAACGTGCGATTAACGCTCGTATCGAGCCAGGTGCTATTATCCGTGACCAGGTTGAAATTGGTGACAATGCTGTTATCATGATGGGAGCTGTTATCAATATCGGTGCTGAAATCGGTGCTGGAACCATGATTGACATGGGTGCTATCCTTGGTGGCCGTGCTATCGTTGGAAAAAACAGTCACGTTGGTGCAGGTGCAGTTTTGGCGGGTGTGATTGAGCCAGCTAGTGCTGAACCAGTCCGTGTCGGAGACAATGTTCTTATCGGTGCTAATGCAGTGGTTATCGAAGGGGTCCAAATCGGTGGTGGTTCAGTTGTCGCTGCAGGAGCTATCGTTACCCAAGATGTTCCAGAAAATGTGGTTGTAGCAGGTGTTCCGGCTCGTATCATCAAAGAAATTGATGCCCAAACCCAACAAAAAACAGCGCTTGAGGATGCGCTTCGTACCTTGTAATTGTAAAAGTAAAAAAGAGGCGGAACCCTTTTTCCAGCCTCTTTCTTCTATCAAAAGGAGGATCAATAGATGTTAGATTTGATTCAGATTAGACGAGATTTACACCAGATTCCAGAGATTGGCTTGGAGGAATTCAAGACTCAGGCTTATTTGCTGGATGTGATTGAAAAATTGACTACGGGCAAGGACTTTGTTCAAATTCGTACTTGGCGGACAGGTATTCTGGTTTATTTGCAGGGAAGTCAGCCGGAACGAACCATTGGTTGGCGAACAGACATTGATGGCCTGCCTATCGTCGAACAAACCGGACTGCCTTTTGCCTCTCAGCACCAAGGTCGCATGCATGCCTGTGGCCATGATTTTCATATGACCATTGCCTTGGGCTGTCTCGAGCGCGCCCTTGAGGAGCAACCCAAGAATAATCTGCTCTTCCTATTTCAGCCTGCTGAAGAAAATGAAGCTGGTGGGATGCTCATGTATGAGGATGGTGCTTTTGGAGATTGGTTGCCAGACCAATTTTATGGCCTCCATGTTCGTCCGGATTTGAAGGTTGGCCAGATTGCGACCAACACCCATACGCTCTTTGCAGGGACTTGTGAGGTGAAGATTCGTTTCAAAGGAAAAGGAGGACACGCAGCTTTTCCGCATGAAGCCAATGACGCCTTGGTGGCTGCTAGTTACTTTGTGACACAGGTACAGTCAGTTGTTAGCCGCAATGTCAATCCAATCGAGGGAGCGGTGGTGACCTTTGGCCTTTTCCAAGCTGGAACAACCAACAATGTCATTACAGACACAGCATTTTTACATGGAACCATTCGCGCCTTGACTCAGGAAATGAGTCTCTTGGTACAAAAAAGAGTCAAGACAGTCGCAGAAGGGGTTGCAGCAGCCTTTGATATGGGAGTCGAAGTAGAACTCAAGCAAGGAGGCTACCTACCTGTTGAGAACAATCCAGCCTTGGCGCGTGAACTGATGGACTTTTTTGAAGAGAAAGACGGAATCGAGTTGATTGATATCGAGCCGGCTATGACTGGTGAGGACTTTGGTTATCTCCTTTCGAAGGTAGATGGCGTTATGTTCTGGCTAGGTATCGATAGTCCCTACGCCCTTCATCACCCTCAGATGAGTCCCAAAGAAGAAGCCTTAGCCATTGGGGTAGATGCGGTTTCTAGTTTCCTGAAAAAGAAGGTGGCAGAGTAGAGGAATTGTCTATGAAAGCAGAACTACGCAAGAAAATTTTGCAAGAAATGAAGGCTCTATCTCAGGAGCAAAAACAGGCTATGGATCGAGCTTTAACTGAGCGTTTCTTACAACACCCTTTTTACCAAAAAGCTAAGACCATCGCAACTTATCTCTCCTTTCCGCATGAATTTCAAACGCAAGAACTGATTGAGCAGGCGCTGAAGGACGACAAAAAGATTCTGATACCCAAAACCTATCCCAAGGGGCGCATGGAGTTTGTGGTCTATCATCCGCAGCAGTTGGTAAAAACTTCCTTTGGTTTACTGGAACCGAAAGGAGACTTGGAAGTTGTGGATCCGTCTCAGATTGATTTAATCCATGTTCCGGGCTTAGCTTTTACAACAGAGGGCTATCGGATCGGATATGGTGGAGGATACTACGACCGCTATCTAGAACATTTTGCTGGGTATACCATGAGTACAATCTATCCTTGTCAAATTCAGGAGTTTAACTTGGAAGACCATGATATTCCCGTACAGGAGGTGCTAACCTATGAAGGAAATCTTTGATAAACGTTATCCTGTGACTAGCTTCTTCCTCCTAGTAACAGCATTGGTATTTCTCTTGATGTTGGTTCTTACAGGTTTAAATTTTGAACGAGCAGATACCTTGCTTCAGTTTGGAGCCATGTATGGACCGATTATTCGTCTGTTCCCCGAGCAGATATGGCGCCTCTTTTCGGCTATATTTGTGCATATCGGGTGGGAGCATTTCATTGTCAATATGATTTCGCTCTACTTTCTTGGACGACAGGTTGAGGAGATTTTCGGTTCTAAGCAATTTTTCTTTCTCTATCTCTTATCAGGAATGATGGGGAATCTCTTTGTTTTTGCTTTCACACCGAAAGTTGTCGCTGCAGGGGCATCCACTTCCCTATACGGACTATTTGCTGCGATTATCATCTTGCGTTACGCAACTCGCAACCCCTATATCCAGCAGTTGGGGCAATCCTATCTGACACTTTTCGTGATTAATATTATCGGAAGTGTTCTAATTCCAGGAATTAGCCTAGCTGGCCATATCGGAGGTGCAGTAGGCGGTGCTTTTCTAGCGGTTATTTTTCCAGTCAAATGGGAAAAAAGAATGTATAGCACCAGCCAGCGAATCGGAGCAACTGTACTTTTTATCGCACTAGCCGTTTTCCTATGCTATAAGGGAATGGGCCATATGTAGGGGGATAGTTAAAAAGCTACTCAAAAAATGAGTAGCTTTTTTTGGAACCATTCGAAACAACACAGCTCTAAAACTTTACCAGTGACCTTAGTTGTTGTATTGACGTTTTGGAACCATTCGAAACAACACAGCTCTAAAACATACAACAGTCATGAGCATCGCCACGACAAGTTTTGGAACCATTCGAAACAACACAGCTCTAAAACACGGATATTACAGAGGAACATTTAGATCTTGTTTTGGAACCATTCGAAACAACACAGCTCTAAAACAATCAATTCATCAAGTATAAAGATGGTTGGGTTTTGGAACCATTCGAAACAACACAGCTCTAAAACCCGTCACCCGCATTGACGAGCGCTCATACAGTTTTGGAACCATTCGAAACAACACAGCTCTAAAACACAACTATTTAAAAATATTTTTAAAATTCGGTTTTGGAACCATTCGAAACAACACAGCTCTAAAACTCTGTTCAGCCCTCACTATTTGTGTTATCTGTTTTGGAACCATTCGAAACAACACAGCTCTAAAACTCTGTTCAGCCCTCACTATTTGTGTTATCGTTTTGGAACCATTCGAAACAACACAGCTCTAAAACCTCGTAGGAAAATTTTTCTCACGAAATTTCGTAATCGCGCCATTCGTCCCAGCCAGACTTCAGCTCGTCAGGTTCCAATTGTTACCCTTATTATACCATATTTTCAGGGTTCAAGAAATAGTCTTGATCCAGCACATATTGAGGAAAATCATAGACTTTTCGAGGTTCGATAAATAAAACCTTTAGTTGATTGAGTTGGATATACTCTATCAGATTTACTAACTCATCCTTTGATAGATAGGCGGTCGCATTGATGAAAACAAGGAGTTTCTTTTTGGAAAGATATTTAAAAACTTGAACAATTTCTAGCATCTTTTCGAAAGGTGTATCACTCAGAGTTTCAACTTTGACCCCTAGCGCATCGATTAACTCTAGAATGGTGATTTCATCGTACTCTAGATCTAGTTCATTTTCTAAGCACTCAAATGCTAACAATTCTGTAATCGTAGCTACCAGTTTTTCAATCATGGATTTGACTTCTGGTTTGTCATTGAGTTGATTTTCAAGATCTGCATGTATCAGCTTGAGCATGGCAGGTGAGTTGAGATTGTATCCTAAGACATCTGTTATCACTAGTAACTCGGGCTCTTTCAGAGCTTTTAGATTTCTATCAAACAACTTTAATTCTCCATCATCAGTGTACTGGTAGAATTGCTTGATGATAGTCGAAAAGGTAAACTGGTCTTCCAGGACTAAAAAGGTTGCATTTTCAATAGCCAATGGTTCATCCAATAATGGGAAATTAATCTTCATCTCCAGGCTCCTCTCCTAGAAAAACTAAACGTGCGTCGGAGTTTGCTACGCTGGTATTTCGCTCGCCATTTAAGTAAATCATGCGAGAAAACTGCTTTTCTGTAACGGTTAAGAGAGTAATATTTCCTTTCTTAGGGTTATGAGTCTTGAGTCGCTCAATCATGGCGTTATTAGCAGAGTTGTTGAGCAAGAGCTTGCTATAGATGGAGAATTGGTGCATGATAAATCCCTCGTCTATGAGGAACTTCCGAAATTTCCGATAGGCCTTGCGTTCCTCTGCGGTATCAACGGGCATATCAAACATTAAAATCATACGCATATATCGATAACTCATATCCTAAACTCAGGAACTCCTTTCTCCGGTTGATTGAGAGCTTGGATGACTTTCTTAGTATAGTCACTGACGATATTGGACAGGTACATATCTTTGCCATTGTAGTGGAAGGTATCTGAGAAAATAGTGAAAAGTTCTCGCTTGATTTTGACAAAAGAACTGTTTCGATTTTCATAGACGATTCTGTCAATAATCGGACGGAAAGGCTCCATAATATCGCTAGCGAGGTTGAATTGATTAAACTGATTAGCATGTTTCAAGCCAAACTGGGTCATACAGCCAGACAAAACAATCTCACGCGCAAACATACTCAAAATCAAGGTGTAACCGTAGTCTAAGGCAGCATTGACATCATTATCTTGTTCACGGCTAAAATCATTTCCAAACAAGGTGTTGAAATAAATCCGAGCTGCGTGCCCCTCACGATTACTAGGATCAAACAAATCCAACCCATGATAGAGATCGATGACGGACTGACTCTTTTCCAGAAAACCACAACTCCCTAGATAAAAAGCCTGATTGAGAATTTTTTGTGCAATAATGGTGGTCCAAACTTGTGCTTTAGCCTCCTTGCTCCATGTGATTTGCCGAGAGAGTTGCAGACTGGAATCGTGCCGACCGTAGTAGGGCATTAAGTATGCAGTTGGCAAGCGTTTATCATCACAAAAGATGACTAGAATATTTTCATCCACCAAACGTTTAATCAGCATAGTGGAGAGAACGATATCCGTCGTCTCTAAAAGTAGGATGTCCACCTCGGACAGGTGAATCAACTCTGTCCGAGAGGCATCTTTAAAAATCAAGTGATTGTTCTTGTAGGAGAGCTTAGAGTGCGTATTGACAACAACGGTTCTCCATCCCATTAGTCTTCTCCCAGTTTGCTTAAGTCAATCCGAGTCTCGTAAAGACCAGTGATGGATTGGTGGATGAGGGTGGCGTTACTTTCATCCTTCGTTGCTCTATAAACAACATTTCGTAATTTAGGAGCTTCAAAAAGACCAACTACATAGCCACTGCTAGTACCGCTCTTTGTCAAAGAGAATAGTCTTAAGAAATTATCATAGTAATATCGAATAGTTTCTTCATTTAAACTAAAAACAGGATATTTTCTTAGTTTATATGCTTCGTGAGCTTGAGTAAATAGTGATTTACTTCCTAATTGTCTTTCAGCATATCCAAACAGACCATTAACTATGTTATCAAATTCGTTCTTATGATTCATTATGAAATCTTGACTTTCTTTTATAGATTCTTCAGATTTTAAGTCCATAAAATCCGTTTTTGTCAAAAGACGTTTCATATGAAAGAACAGTTCATTTTGTGCTTCTGTTAGTTTAAACTGAGTAGCCTTATGAAAATTGGTTGTGCTTTCAAAAAGCATTCTTGTCCCATCATTTTTTTGAATAAGTGAATATTTAGGTATTTTATAAAATGCTTGAACACTCTGTAAATTATTCTTTGTAAGAAAACCATTTTCAGAATCATCATTAAAAAAACTCATTGGGTCAGTATTAAACAATGGATAATCAATAATATTAATATCGTAAAATTCTTTAACAACTTTTAATTTATTATTCTTATTGAAACTTTGCCCAATTATAAAAACCGATAATGCTGAATTACGTTCATAGTAACCACCATAAAGTTTTGGGTCTAAATATTTTTTGTTTTTTATTGGGAAACGTTTGTCAACAGTGACAGAGCTATCGTTAGGTATAATATTCTGTTTATAAAATGCTCCTTTTTTAATCATTGTACGTTTGACAAAGTTGACTTGAGAGTTGTAGATGATATCTTTTATGATTGGCAAATCCCTATTACAATTCCAAATATCTTTACTGACTTTAGAATTTGGATTATTAAAGAATCTCATGATGTTAGAATAGAGATGCTTTCTTATCGTTGCTTTATTTTCCTCATGTCGATTAAAGTGAGCATGGTGACCATATATCAACTCAGGAGCTAATTTTGGATAGGCTTTAAGAAGAGTTTGTCCTATAACAACAGCTAGATAAGCATCATGAGCATGGTGATAATCATTCAACTCACGTATTTTTGCAATATGAAAGGTATTTCTAAAATTGGTAATTAGTTGAGATTTTAAAGTAATGATTTTAGTGTCTAAAAAACGATTATCTAGTATGCGAGCAACGTGTTTTATAATTTGTCGTGTTTCGACTAATTGACGTTCAATAAAGCCAGCTTTCATGCTCTCGGTCAGAAAACCATCAGGAGTTCGTTCGCTAGTAGTTAATCTTTGATATTTCGTTTGAGAAATTAACTTGGCATTATATAATTTCTCCCAGAAAGGTTTCATATTAGCGACCGTCTCTTTGTCTGGTATATTATTCAACTTTCGTTGATTGTTTTCCCTATGCGTTAATACTTTATTATCAATCGAATCAATTGGTAAAAAACTATAGGGGATAATATGATCGACTTCGTATTGATCAAGCCGGTCTCGGTATAAGGGGGTAGGGCTTCCGGTTTTATCCAGGGAATACATGTCCTTTCCATTTTGAAGATAATATAAATATAATTTCTCAGATTGTAGTTGTTCATCTGAATGAGGAACCTTCCCATTTTCTAATACACTATTTTCAATATTTTTTAGTGCAGATTCTAATTTAGTTTTACGAGTTTTTGCCTTTTTTTGCCCCTCTTCGGTGGTCATATTTTCACGAGCCATTTCAATAACGATATTTTGGGGTGGATATCCTATAATTTGAACCAGTTCATCAACAATTTTAATACTATTTAAAATTCCTCGTTTGATAGCTGGACTACCAGCCAATTTTTTAATTTCGTCAAATACATCATCTTCAACAGTTGATTTAGATTGAATGGATTTGATAGCAGAATCAAAGGATAAAGTGCTATCAGATATGAGCTGAGATAAATTACGATTTTCATCATCGTTTCGAAGGAACTGCATTAAATTAAAACCTGTATCCTCGTCGCGAATGTCTAATAATAACTTGGCTGAATAACGTCCCCAGCCAGTATAGCGTAATTTTGAGAGTTGATTAATTCTCTCTTCATTTAAAAATTCAAGACGTCCAAAATATTTTGTAAGGTAGTTTTTAATAGATTTTTTATCATCAAAAACAGTAATAACTTTGACAATCTCTTCTAACTCTTTTTGATAGATTTCAGAATCGAGTAGCTCCTCTGAAAAAATAGTTTTTAAATCATTATATGTTTTTAAAGTCGAATTAAGGGATTTGCCTTTTTCAATTCCTGAAACAATCTCAACCGCTTGTAAATTTGTGTAATTCTCCAAGTAATTAAGGAGCATTGCAGAACTAACACGTTTACTATTCGTTTTAAATAAGTTATTGATTATTTCTTGTCGGAGCTCAGAATCGAAAAAGTGAGTTTTCCCATATTTGTCTTTATACTTGACCCGAGTTAATTCATTTTGGAGCATGACTTCTTCATAGATCAAACTACGTTTTGGTAAAACTTTTTCATTTAAGAGAATAATATCATTTCCTATTAGATTGGTGATGAATGCATCTCTAGTTTCATCCATATTTATCAGTTTACGATAGTTCCAAGGACGTATTTTACCATTTCTAGTATCTTCATCGTTATCATCTAAGATATCTTGGCTAATCGTTCGTTTAATCCAAGCAAATCTACTATTATTTCCTTTTGCCAGAGGACCAACATAATAAGGGATTTTAAATGTCAAGATAGATAGTAATTTATCTTTGTTTTCTAGCAGAAAAGGATAATCTATTCCTTGTCTATCTATAATCTTTTCTAGTTCATAAGCGTGAATTTGATTAGGAACAGCTCCATTATCAGTTGTACGGAGTTTTCTTAAAAAGGTTCCGTCTGATATTTTATTAAGAAAATATTCTGCCCCTTCAATACCAGTGATTTTCCCACTAATATAGTCATAAAAATTTTGTTGTATTGTTTTTTGTTTCTGTGAATTAGTTAATACCATCTTATTAGATATGTATCCAACATATCCCTTTGTTTCTTTATCTACATCAAATCCATTTGGTGTTTTTCTGCCAAAGATATCTAAGTAATCTTGTCCAGATAGATTTTGTTTAACAAAAGATTTGAAACGTTGTAAATCTTTACGGTGTTCCTCGTATCGCTCGACCATAGTAGCAGAAAAGCGAGCATGAGTTGTTCTAGTGTATGTTAGCATACCAGATAGAAGTATAGTATCACGTAAAACTTTTAGTTTAGCAAATACATCGGAAAAGTCTTCTTCTAATGAGCCAAGAAAATTTTCTAGATTTTCATCATAGCTTTCTTTGGAGAAATTAAGATCTGGTTCTTCTTCTAATTTAAAACAATCTTTAAATTTCGTTTTTAAACCAAATAATAGCTGTAATAGTTGTTTGAAAATACTTTTGTCTTTTTTAAGAAGCTCTTGTTGAAAATAGGGTAGTATTTTTTTTACTTTTTCTTGTCTGTTATCACTGGATTTAAATATAGCTGCTATGGTTTTAGATTCTTCAGAGATTTCCAAATCGAAAACTTCTTGACAAGATTCAATGAAATCAATCCAAGAGTTTTGCATATTGATATTATTAGGATTAATCTTATCTAACGTTAAAAAATGCCCTCTATATTTTAAAATATGTGATAAGGCCATGTAAACTTCACGAATATCGGCTATAGGAGAGTTTTTATCTGCATCAGCTAAGTGTTTTCGTAAATGGTAAATCGTAGGGTATTTCTTGTGATAGGCAGTCTCTAGTTCTTTATCACCAAAAAATGGCTGTTTTATCTGTAGGTCCTCACTTTTATCACCAAGTACCCTAAAACTTTCGTCTAATCTACGATAAAAATTTTTATCGACTTTTTCAATTTCTTTTTGAAAAATATCCCGTAAATAGGCAATTCGATGATTTCTTCTATCAATTCTACGGCGATTGACACGAAATACCCGAGTTCCTTGAGCTGATTGAGCGGGCACAAAGGTGGTAGATCCGATTAAATTCTTCTTTATTTTTTCTTTTTCTGTATTACCTAAAACTTTAAATCTAAAAGCAGGTACTCGATAATCTTCAGTTACAACGGCATAACCGACGGATGATACACCTATATCTAAGCCGATTGAATAAGGCTTATTAAATTTTGCCCTAAAACTACTCCTTGTCTTGATTTTCGATTTTATTTTTTGTATAATATCTGTGTTGGAACTATTCGAAACAACACAGCCAAAAGATTTTTCTTTTGAGTTAAAATATGGTTATCCATAATCAGTAATGCGCACCGATTCGGTGCTTTTTATTTTATTATACTAACCCATTGTACTCCTATTTTTATAAAAAAACAAATAATATCGTAGCGCTTTCATAAAATTCGAGATCAATTCGATGGAGCTTGTAAGTGGGTTAACTGAGAAATACGATTTCCTTTTGTTGGTTTATATGTTCGGGATGATAGCAATACAAAATAAAAAGAACTGGGATAATTAACTATCCTAGTTCTTTTTTTATGTGAACTGTTCTTCTATTTCCCCTCAGCTAACTCTTTTCCGAGTTGGATGAGGTAGTCTTTCAAGTCATCTTTGACTTGTGGGTGTTTGAGAGCGTAGTCGATGGAGGTTTTCATAAAGCCAAACTTGTCTCCGACATCGTAACGAGCCCCTTTGAACTCACGAGCAAATACACGTTGTGTTTTATTGAGGGTATCGATTGCATCTGTCAGCTGAATTTCATTTCCTGCACCTGGAGCTTGGTTTTCGAGGATTTGGAAAATTTCAGGTGTGAGGAGGTAGCGCCCGATGATAGCAAGGTCGCTAGGAGCATCCTCTGGCGCAGGTTTTTCAACGAAGGTTTCAACGCTGTAAAGACCGTCTTTCCCTTCGCCTTGCGGAGCAATAACCCCGTAAGCAGATACTTCGTCATGAGGGACTGGCATAACAGCAATAGTAGACGCGTGGGTACGCTCGTAGTCATCCATGAGTTGTTTGGTAAGTGGAACAGCCTTTTCGTCTGTGATATCCATCAAATCATCACCAAGCATAACGATAAAGGGTTCATTTCCAACGAAAGCTTTGGCTTGCAAAACAGCATCTCCGAGACCACGTGGATGCGTTTGGCGGATAAAATGCAGACGCATACCAGTTGTCTCATCAACCAGCTTCAAAAGATCTGTTTTCCCTTTTTCTTTGAGGTTGTATTCCAATTCGAAGTTTGAGTCGAAGTGGTCCTCGATAGAACGTTTTGACTTACCCGTAACAACCAAGATGTCTTCGATACCAGATTTGAGGGCCTCTTCAACGATAAACTGGATAGTTGGCTTGTCTACGATTGGCAACATTTCCTTGGCCAAGGCCTTAGTTGCTGGGAGGAAACGAGTTCCCAATCCAGCGGCAGGGATGACTGCTTTTCTGACTTTTTGTTTCATAAATGTTCCTTTCTATAAAGGTCTATGACCATTCGTTTTCTGCTTTAAATTCATTGCTCATGATGTCAGTGATTGCTTCTTTGATATTGACACCTTCATAGATAACTCGGTAAATAGCCTGTGTGATTGGCATGTAGACACCCAATTCCTGAGCCAGTTCGTAAGCTGCTCGAGTTGTTGAAATGCCTTCAATGACCATGCCCATATTAGCCTCAATATCTGCGAGAGATTCTCCGCGGCCGAGAGCATTACCGGCCCTCCAGTTACGAGAGTGGACAGATGTTCCCGTTACAATCAAATCCCCAACTCCAGAAAGACCGCTATAAGTTAGAGGATTTGCCCCAAGAGCGACTCCTAGACGGGTGATTTCTGCCAAGCCACGTGCGATGATAGCCGCCTTGGCATTGTCGCCAAACCCTAGTCCATGTAGTGCCCCAGCGCCAACTGCGATGATATTTTTAAGAGCGCCGGCGGTTTCAACCCCAATAACATCCGTATTGGTATAGAGGCGGAAGTAGTGATTGCTAAAGAGATTTTGGACGTACTGAGCAGTTTCGAGGTCTTTAGAGGCGGCGGTGATCAAAGTAATATCCCGTACAATAGTTTCCTCAGCATGGCTCGGTCCTGAAACAACGACGATATCACTGCGAAGGTCAGCTGGAATTTCCTCTTCAAGAATGGTTGATAGACGTTTGTGGCTATCTGGTTCCAATCCTTTGGAGGCATGCATGATGACAACCTTGTGATCGAGTACCTTTGCTACTTGTTGGGCAACCAGTCTCGTTACTTTTGTTGGGACCACAAATAAAACAGCATCAACATCCTTTAGTGTTTCTTCCAAGTCATGACAGGCTTTGATCTTTTCGTCGAGTAGGATATCTTTGAAATAGCGTTTGTTTGTATGTTGGTTATTGATTTCATCAATTTGGTCAGAAATATTCCCCCAAATTCGAACCTCGTGTCCATTGTCGTTTAGGACCTGCGAAAGGGCGGTCCCCCAAGAACCAGGACCCAAGACAGCGATGGTTTGTTTCTTCATCTTTTCCTCCTTGTAAGAGTTCTTCCTTTCATTTTACCATAAAAAGCCTTTTCATGCATCACCTGTATATGAAAGCGCACTAATTTATAATAAGGAGACTTCTTTGACAAGATTTCTCTTTTTTGCTAGAATAGCATCAATATGACCGAATGAGAAGGAGCTGACGCAGGATGTCGCTCCCTTTATCTATTTTATTAGGAGGAAATATGCTCATTAAAAAAATAAAAACCTATAAATGGCAGGCCTTGGCATCCCTAGTGATGACAGGCTTGATGGTTGCGAGTTCGCTCTTGCAACCGCGCTATTTGCAAGAGGTGTTAGAGGCTTTGTTGGCCGGTCAACATGAGGCGATTTATAGTATTGGCGCTTGGTTGATAGGGGTAGCCCTAGTCGGTCTGGTTGCAGGTGGGATTAATGTGACACTTGCAGCCTATATTGCCCAAGGAGTATCTTCGGATCTTCGGGAAGACGCTTTTCGCAAGATCCAGACTTTTTCTTATGCCAATATCGAGGAATTCAATGCCGGCAACCTTGTCGTCCGTATGACTAATGATATCAACCAAATTCAGAACGTGGTGATGATGGCTTTTCAAATTCTTTTCCGTCTCCCTCTTCTCTTTATCGGTTCCTTTATCTTGGCGGTCCACACTCTCCCGTCACTTTGGTGGGTGATTGTCCTCATGGTGCTCCTAATCTTTGCACTAACAGCCATCATGATGGGGATGATGGGACCACGATTTGCTAAGTTTCAAACCCTTCTTGAACGGATTAATGCTATCGCCAAGGAAAATCTACGTGGTGTGCGCGTGGTTAAATCCTTTGTACAAGAAAAAGCACAATTTGACAAATTTACCGAGGTTTCAGATGAACTTCTCGGACAAAATCTTTATATCGGTTATGCCTTCTCAGTTATAGAACCCGTTATGATGCTAGTCGGCTATGGTGCAGTCTTTCTCTCTATCTGGTTGGTGGCTGGAATGGCTCAGTCAGATCCATCTGTTGTGGGCTCGATTGCTTCCTTTGTCAACTATCTCAGCCAGATTATCTTTACCATTATCATGGTTGGATTTTTAGGAAATTCTGTCAGTCGTGCCATGATTTCCTTGCGTCGTATCCGCGAGATTCTAAATACCGAGCCAGCGATGACCTTTAAAGATCTCCCGGACGAAGAGTTAGAAGGAAGTCTCTCTTTTGAAAATGTAACCTTCACCTATCCTAATGACGATGAGCCTATGCTGAAGAATGTAACCTTTGAAATTGCGCCTGGTCAGATGGTCGGTGTGGTTGGTGCGACTGGAGCAGGGAAGTCCACTCTAGCTCAGTTAATTCCACGACTTTTTGATCCACAGGAGGGATCTATCAAGATTGGTGGCAAGGATATTCGAGACGTCAGCGAGGGAACCTTACGTAAAACAGTTTCCATTGTCTTGCAACGTGCTATTCTCTTTAGCGGGACCATTGCAGATAATCTTCGTCAAGGGAAAGGCAATGCCAGCGTGTCAGAAATGGAACGTGCAGCACGGATTGCCCAAGCCAGCGAATTTATCGGACGTATGGAAAATAAATTTGAGAGTCAGGTCGAAGAACGTGGCACCAACTTTTCTGGTGGACAAAAGCAACGGATGTCCATTGCCCGTGGGATTGTCAGCAATCCCCGTGTCCTGATTTTTGACGATTCGACTTCAGCCCTAGATGCCAAGTCAGAAAGACTCGTACAGGAAGCTTTGAATAAAGACCTGAAAGGGACGACAACCATTATCATCGCTCAAAAGATCAGTTCAGTCGTCCATGCAGACAAGATTTTGGTCTTGGATCAAGGGCGTTTGATTGGAGAAGGACGGCATGCAGACTTGGTAGCTAACAATGCCGTCTACCGCGAAATCTACGAAACACAAAAGGGAAAGGAGGAATAAAATGAAAACCGTTCGATTTTTCTGGAATTATTTTAAAGTTTACAAGCTCTCCTTTGTCATTGTGATTCTGATGGTTGCAGTTGCGATGATTGCCCAAGCCCTCTTTCCAGTTTTTTCAGGTCAAGCAGTGACGGAGCTCGCTAACCTAGTTCTGGCTTATCAAAATGGAACTTCCGAACTAGCCTGGCAGAGTTTGTCAGCTCTGATGCTGAATCTAGCTCTGGTTGTTCTCGCCTTAGTGGTATCCAGTTTGATTTACATGACCTTGATGACCCGTGTGATTGCTGAGTCGACAAATGAGATGCGTAAGGGCCTTTTTGGCAAACTTTCTCGTTTAACGGTTTCTTTCTTTGACCGCCATCAGGATGGCGATATCCTTTCTCGCTTCACGAGTGACTTGGACAACATCCTTCAAGCCTTCAATGAAAGCCTAGTTCAGGTTATGAGCAATATTGCTCTTTACATCGGTTTGATTTTTGTCATGTTTTCAAGAAATGTGACGCTAGCCCTGATAACAGTAGCCAGCACTCCGGTGGCCTTTCTCATGTTGGTCTTCATTGTGAAGATGGCCCGCAAGTACACTAATCTCCAGCAAAAAGAGGTTGGGAAACTCAACGCCTACATGGACGAGAGTATTTCTGGACAGAAAGCTGTTATCGTACAAGGAATTCAAGACGATATCGTAGCAGGCTTTGTGGAGCAAAATGAGCGCGTGCGCAAGGCGACCTTTAAAGGGAGAATGTTCTCAGGCATCCTCTTTCCTGTTATGAATGGGATGAGCTTGGTCAATACGGCCATCGTTATTTTTGCAGGTTCTGCGGTCTTGCTGAACGATCCAAGTATCGAAACAACGACAGCCCTAGGTTTGATCGTCATGTTTACCCAATTTTCTCAGCAGTACTACCAGCCGATTATCCAGGTGGCTGCGAGTTGGGGGAGCCTCCAGTTGGCCTTTACTGGGGCGGATCGTATCCAAGAAATGTTTGATGCAGAAGAAGAAATCCGTCCGCAAAATGCACCAGCCTTTACGGAATTACGAGAAGGTGTTGAAATCAGTCACATTGATTTCTCTTATGTGCCAGACAAGCCGATTTTGAAAGATGTCAGCATTTCAGCTCCTAAGGGGCAGATGATAGCAGTTGTCGGTCCGACTGGTTCAGGGAAAACGACCATCATGAACCTTATCAATCGTTTCTACGATATAGATGCAGGTAGCATTTCCTTTGATGGCAAAGACATCCGTGACTACGACTTGGACAGCCTGCGGAGTAAGGTCGGGATTGTCTTGCAGGATTCGGTCTTGTTTAGTGGAACGATTCGGGACAATATCCGCTTTGGTGTGCCAGATGCCAGCCAGGAAATGGTCGAAGTAGCTGCCAAGGCAACTCATATTCATGACTATATCGAAAGCTTGCCTGACAAGTATGATACCCTTATTGATGATGAGCAAAATATCTTCTCGACTGGGCAGAAACAATTGATTTCCATCGCTCGAACCTTGATGACAGATCCTCAAGTCCTAATCTTAGATGAAGCGACTTCCAATGTGGACACCGTAACAGAAAGCAAAATTCAACATGCCATGGAGGCAGTTGTAGCAGGACGAACCAGTTTTGTCATTGCCCATCGTCTCAAGACCATCCTCAATGCCGATCAGATTATTGTCCTCAGAGATGGAGAGGTCATTGAACGTGGAAATCATCACGAGTTGCTCAAGCTCGGCGGCTTCTACTCAGAACTGTATCACAATCAATTTGTCTTCGAATAAAAAAGAAGTTGTCCATATTGGGCAGCTTTTTCTTATCCATAAAAAATACTTATCACGGTCTTTAAAAAAACATATTAGACAGGAAAGGGTTGGAGTGATAAGATAAGACTGTCGCAAGAAAATCGAAAGGAGACACATCATGGCTAGAACGGTTGTAGGAGTTGCTGCGAATCTATGTCCTGTAGATGCAGAAGGAAAAAACATTCACTCATCTGTATCCTGTAAATTTGCAGAGAGCATTCGTCAAGTCGGTGGTCTCCCTTTAGTGATTCCTGTGGGAGATGAGTCCATTGTGCGCGATTATGTGGAAATGATTGACAAACTCATCTTGACAGGCGGGCAAAATGTCCATCCTCAGTTTTATGGAGAGAAAAAGACCATTGAGAGCGATGATTACAACCTTGTACGCGATGAGTTTGAATTGGCACTCTTGAGAGAAGCACTCCATCAGAATAAGCCCATTTTGGCAATCTGCCGTGGTGTTCAGCTGGTCAATGTTGCTTTTGGCGGCACTCTTCACCAAGAAATTGAAGGTCACTGGCAAGGCCTGCCTTTTGGGACATCTCATTCTATTGAGACAGTAGAAGGAAGCGTGGTGGCTAAGTTGTTTGGAAAAGAAAGTCAGGTCAACTCAGTCCATCGTCAAAGTATTAAAGATCTGGCGCCTAATTTCCGTGTAACTGCTATTGATCCAAGAGACCAGACCATTGAAGCGATTGAGTCTATCGACGAGCACCGTATCATTGGTTTGCAGTGGCATCCAGAGTTTCTGGTCAATGAAGAAGACGGCAATTTAGAACTATTTGAGTATTTATTAAATGAATTGTAACGGTTAGAGACTCTAGCCGTTTTTATTCGTTCTTTCAGATTTTTTGTATTTTGACATTTTTACGCAAACGTTTGAATTCTGATAAAAATTGGGCAAATTCAATAAAAAAACTTGAAAAAATCGAAGGTAAGCGTTATGATAGAAAAGAAGAAATATTGGAGGAATATCATGTCACATATTAAATTTGACTATTCAAAAGTTTTGGACAAATTTGTTGCCCCACATGAAGTGGAATACATGCAATCACAAGTAACAGCAGCAGACGAATTGATCCGTAAAGGAACTGGTGCTGGTAGTGACTTTTTGGGTTGGTTGGACCTTCCTGAAAATTACGACCGCGAAGAATTCGACCGCATCTTGAAAGCTGCTGAGCAAATCAAATCAGACAGCGATGTTTTGGTTGTAATCGGTATCGGTGGATCTTACCTTGGTGCCAAAGCAGCCATCGACTTCTTGAACCACCATTTTGCTAACTTGCAAACAAAAGAAGAACGTAAAGCTCCACAAATCCTTTACGCTGGAAACTCAATCTCATCTACTTACCTTGCTGACTTGGTAGAGTACGTAGCTGACAAAGACTTCTCAGTAAACGTGATTTCTAAATCAGGTACAACAACTGAGCCAGCTATCGCTTTCCGTGTCTTCAAAGAACTTTTGGTTAAGAAATACGGTCAAGAAGAAGCTAACAAACGTATCTACGCTACAACTGACCGCCAAAAAGGTGCTGTTAAGGTTGAAGCAGATGCCAACGGTTGGGAAACATTTGTGGTTCCAGACGACATCGGTGGACGTTTCTCAGTCTTGACCGCAGTTGGTTTGCTTCCAATCGCTGCATCAGGTGCAGACATCAAAGCTCTTATGGAAGGTGCGAATGCAGCTCGTAAAGACTATACTTCAGACAAACTTTCTGAAAACGAAGCTTACCAATACGCAGCCGTTCGTAACATCCTTTACCGTAAAGGTTATGCAACTGAAATCTTGGTAAACTACGAGCCATCACTTCAATACTTCTCAGAATGGTGGAAACAATTGGCTGGTGAGTCAGAAGGGAAAGACCAGAAAGGGATCTACCCAACTTCAGCTAATTTCTCAACTGACTTGCACTCATTGGGTCAATTTATCCAAGAAGGAACTCGTATCATGTTTGAAACAGTTGTCCGTGTTGACAAACCACGTAAGAACGTGATCATTCCTACTTTGGAGGAAGACCTTGATGGACTTGGTTACCTTCAAGGAAAAGATGTTGACTTTGTAAACAAAAAAGCTACTGACGGTGTTCTTCTTGCCCACACTGATGGTGACGTGCCAAATATGTACGTAACTCTTCCTGAGCAAGATGCCTTCACTCTTGGTTACACTATCTACTTCTTCGAATTGGCAATTGCCCTTTCAGGTTACTTGAATGCTATCAACCCATTTGACCAACCAGGTGTTGAAGCCTACAAACGCAACATGTTTGCCCTTCTTGGGAAACCAGGATTTGAAGAATTGAGCAAAGAGCTTAACGCACGTCTATAATAGAAGAAAAGAGTGGCTTGCCCACTCTTTTTACTCTCTTTATTCGTAGACATTGGACTCAGGCGAGACTTGTGATATAATATAGAAAGCAAAAAGGCAGACGCCTAGAGACTTTATAGGAGAAACTATGTCAAAAGATATCCGCGTACGCTACGCACCAAGTCCAACAGGACTACTACACATCGGAAATGCCCGTACAGCATTGTTTAACTACCTTTACGCACGTCATCATGGTGGAACTTTTATCATTCGTATCGAAGATACAGACCGTAAACGCCATGTTGAGGATGGTGAACGTTCACAGCTTGAAAACCTTCGTTGGTTGGGCATGGATTGGGATGAAAGCCCAGAAACTCATGAAAACTACCGCCAATCAGAGCGCTTGGAACTCTATCAAAAATACATCGACCAGTTGCTAGCCGAAGGAAAAGCCTACAAATCTTACGTTACAGAAGAAGAATTAGCAGCTGAACGCGAACGCCAAGAAGCAGCTGGTGAAACCCCTCGTTACATCAATGAATATCTTGGCATGAGTGAAGAGGAAAAAGCAGCTTACATCGCAGAACGTGAAGCAGCTGGTATCATCCCAACGGTTCGTTTGGCTGTCAATGAGTCAGGTATTTACAAGTGGCATGATATGGTCAAAGGTGATATCGAATTTGAAGGTGGCAATATCGGTGGTGACTGGGTTATCCAAAAGAAAGATGGTTACCCAACTTACAACTTTGCCGTTGTTATCGATGACCACGATATGCAAATCTCTCACGTTATTCGTGGAGATGACCACATTGCTAATACACCAAAACAGCTCATGGTTTATGAAGCCCTTGGTTGGGAAGCTCCAGAGTTCGGTCACATGACTTTGATTATCAACTCTGAAACTGGTAAAAAATTGTCTAAACGCGACACCAACACCCTTCAGTTTATCGAAGACTACCGTAAAAAAGGCTATTTGTCAGAAGCAGTCTTTAACTTTATCGCTCTTCTTGGTTGGAACCCAGGTGGTGAAGATGAAATTTTCTCACGTGAGGAATTGATTAAACTCTTTGACGAAAACCGCCTCAGCAAGTCTCCAGCTGCCTTTGATCAGAAGAAACTAGACTGGATGAGCAACGACTACATCAAGAGAGCAGAACTTGCCACTATCTTTGAAATGGCCAAACCATACTTAGAAGAAGCAGGACGTTTGACTGACAAATCAGAGAAAATGGTAGAACTCTACAAGCCACAGATGAAATCAGTAGACGAGATTGTTCCACTGACAGATCTTTTCTTCTCAGATTTCCCAGAGTTGACAGACGCTGAGCGCGAGGTCATGGTAGGAGAAACCGTTCCTGTTGTTCTAGAAGCCTTCAAAGCGAAGCTAGAAGCAATGACAGATGAAGAATTTGTAACAGAAAACATCTTCCCACAAATCAAAGCAGTTCAAAAAGAAACAGGTATTAAAGGGAAAAACCTCTTCATGCCGATTCGTATTGCAGTATCAGGTGAAATGCATGGACCAGAACTTCCAGATACGATTTACCTATTAGGTCGTGAGAAATCTATCCAGCATATTGATAATATGCTCAAAGAGATTTCTAAATAAAAAGGACTTCCGATGGATACATAGGAAAAAATGTATGAAGAAGCACGAACCTTATTTAATCCCCATGAAGTTTCTGACTTTGTTTATGCTAACCATGTTGTTGCTGCAGTAGAAGCAGAAGATGGTCAGATCTTTACAGGATTTTGTATGGAGGGCACTTGTAGCGTTTTTCATCTCTGCGCAGAACGAGCAGCTCTCTTCAATATGTATCAATTTTCAGGACAAACTAAAGTTAAGAAAATCCTCGCCTTTCGAGATAAACCTCCCTACGGAGAAAGATCAGGTATGCCCTGTGGCGCTTGCAGAGAATTTCTCTTAGAATTGAATGCTGAAAATAAAGAAGCAGAGTTCATGATGAACTACGAAACAAGAAAAACAATTAAGGTTGCCGAATTGATCCCTTACTGGTGGGGAGAAGAACGTGCGACTAATTGGCAAGATAAATAGAAGGAGTCAGTTTTACTGGCTCTTTTCCCTTATATTTTCAGAATTTCGATAAAGAGGAAAAAAGATCTTGACAAAGGGGAAAAAGTAGGTATAATAGAAAGAGTTGAAAAGCTCAAGGTCCG
>QWCK01006292.1_pt1 | contig 25340 bp, 30 predicted proteins | sample 1972571 | NCBI WGS metagenome assembly QWCK01 (sample SAMN09866710, study PRJNA288562) | Human gut metagenome isolate term2_stool, whole genome shotgun sequencing... | isolation source: gut | host: Homo sapiens | place: USA: California | reverse complement strand
TGGCCTTCGCCTAGTCTTAGAGCCACTAGCTACCGACAACTAACCACAAATAACCCAGATGATCGAAGTATCAGCTGGGTTATTTCTTTTGATTAAAATCGCGAAGAAGGTGATTGACAATTTCCAAATTTAATGATATAATATACATATAAATAAAAAGATTGTTATTTTGTTTTCTCCAAAAAACACCAATGAAATACTTTTGTTGATATTAAGTTTTATTTTATATAATATGTAAATGTAAGTGTTTATTGTTAATAAAATGTATCAATTGCTTAAATTGTGTTTTTTGTTAAAATAAACTTTTTTGTAGCAATTAAAAATTTTGTTATAATAAAAGTGTAAGTATTTATTTTATAAAAGTAGAAAAGATTTAACAAATTGTTAAGTCTTGCAAAATTTAGTTAATAAAAGGAGAAGTTAAAATGAAACAATGTAAAGAAGATTTATTTGAAACAAGACAATTTAATATGAGTGTCGCAAAAGAAAGCGCAAATAAGAAAGAAGAGCGATTTCAAGAAGAAGTACTAAAGAGCGAAGAGATATTAAGAGATAGACTCCTAGATCTACTAGGATCAGGGGCATGCATAGAGCTTAAAGATAACTCCGATCTCACATTTGACGAAGTAAAGACCTTAAAAGTTCAAGAAGAATTTTATATATTAAGAAACTGTTTATGGTCTTCACTTAAAAACTTTCCTAAGTGGGAAAGAAATGGTTTAACTGTAATAATGAAACAAAACCTAATAGATTTCGAAGCCAATCTTAATCTCGGAAGGTTTATTCCATCATTAAGAAAACAGAAATACCAAATGGCACAAACAAATTTAGAAGCTATTAAATCTTGCATAGAGCTAGCAAGGCAACAAGAATATATAAGCAAGAAGTTTTACAGATACCTATCAACATATACATCAATAGTCGGAAAAATGATGACAAACCTAATAAAGACAAGTACAGCTAGAAAAGCTGTTAAGTAAGGTTATATATAAATTTTATTATATAATAGGGATTCTCCGTAAAAGCGGTTCTGGTTCCAACCGTGCTAACCGTGGCAACAACAACACCAACAATGGCGCGGCCTATTCGAACAACAATAGCTCCAACAATGTCAACGACAACTATGGCCTTCGCCTAGTCTAATCTTTATTGTAAATCCGTCCCGGCGCAAGATCACGAAGTATTTTGAGAGCTTTGGCGGTATCTTTTAATAAGGAGTTTTTCCACATGATGAAACATTATTAAGATAGTAGGAAAGATTCTATATCAAAGGGAAGACAGGAGAATTCCTTCAGGCTAAAACCTGTAAATATGTAAACAGGATCAAGATTAGCTACAGGCTCTCTTGGTCCGATTTTTTTAACAAAAAAACTAATAAAAATTTAGATTTAAAAGGAGAATAAAAATGAAAAGTATTTGGAATGAATTTATGAAAGAAGAAAATTTCTTCGATGCACTAGATAAAGTTAATAAGAGCAAGAATAGAAAAACAGCAGAGGGCATATTGTATAACAAAGATAAGATATTAAATACTTATATATTAATGTCCGAACTCGAAAACGATACCTACGAAGTATCGCCATATAGTGAATTTACAATATACGAGCCCAAGGAACGTGTAATCTTCGCACCAGCTCACAGAGACAAAATAGTACAAATAGCCCTAAACAATGTTTTAAAACCAGTCTTTTATCCACTGTTTATAAAAGATTCATGTGGAAGTATAGATGGCAAAGGAACCCACTATGCAGCAGATAAAATACAGCACAATATGCGAGCAGCAAAAAGGACCTGGGGCAAATGAGCCTATACTTTAAAACTTGACATCAAAAAATTCTTCTATTCCATAGATAGAGAAGTTCTGAAAAGTTTGTTTTACAAGTATCTAAACGATGAAAGAATATTAGAACTACTTTGCAAAATAACAGATAGTGCAAGTATAATGGGTGACACAGGAATACCCTTAGGTAATACTATATCACAACTATCATCAAATATATATCTAAACGAAATGGATCAGTATCTAAAAAGACAACATTCATTAAGATATTATGTTAGATACATGGATGATGTAATAATACAGGTAGAAAATAAGGAAAAAGCAAGGGAAGTCTTAGAAGATGCAAGCAGGTTTGCAGAAGAAAAGTTGAGGCTACAACTTAACCAAAACAAGTCTCAATACTACCCAATAGACAACTGCGTTAATGCCATAGGTTATAAAATTTGGCCTACACATAAAAAGCTTAGAGTAAGAAGTAAAGAAACAGCTAAAAACATTTTAAAGACTGAAAAAGATCCAGAAAAGATGGAAAATAGGTTGGCATCTTGGATGGGATCAGCTAAGAAAGCAAATTCATATAACTTTATTAAGAAAAATAAAATAGATGAAACCTTAGCAACATTAAAAGAATATAACAAGATTATTTAAACCCAAAATTAAAATTTGGGTGTTTTTTTGTTTGCACTTTCTAGCCGAAAAGGACCACTTTCTTCTCTTTGCAGAAATTGCTAGTTAGTAGTTGTTTATTTTGTCTTCTATGCTTTATACCTGTCAATATTGTTTCCTTCTTAAAATCACATATAAGATATCTGCGTATTAAGCTAAAAAAGCTTTTGAGTCTATTTCATATAGTGCACGTTTGGCCGTTAAGTTTATCTTAAGGAAGCTTTTTAAGCTTTCTCTTTTAAGACTTTCCATTAAATATCTGAGAACAAAAATCTCATTACTTGGCCTAGTGAGTTTATTACCATTCCATATCTGTTTCTGTTTTTTTGTCTACGTAGCATCTTTTTTTGTACTTAAAAACTATTACACTTTACTCTATTTTTTTAAATTTCAAAGCCTCCCAGCTCCTCTTTTTTTCTATATTTATATTATATCACACATCCTACTTAAAGTCAACACTTAACCCGACCTTTTTTTAAAAAAACTTTCACAACTTGCAATCCCCTTCAAAAAACAATATACTTAATAAAAAAGGAAGGTCGATTTTATTGAAAAAGTTTAAAATATTAGCATTAGGCGCTTTACTGTGCCTAGCCTTGCCGCAAAGCATATTTGCAGCAAGTGTTCAAGATGACGGAATAAAAGTAACAACACCACCTGTAAAAGCGGTAGAAAAACAGGGATATTAAGAAGAGTGGTTACAAAGAGAAGATGATCCTGTTGTTAGAGTAGACCAAGAAGTGAAAGTTGATGTGAAGATGAAAGCAGTCGGACAGGTCCATCAGAGAAAATAATAAATTTTGAAGCAGTTAAGAAATATTTTGACCCAGGTGATGTCTGGTTAAAAATCAAATATGATGATAAGAATGGAAAAACTAAAGAAAAGAACGTTCACCTATTTGTAGATCCTGGCGATAGGTTTTTAGGCGAGGTAAAGCCAGAAGATTTTATTAATGGTAAAGATCTAGCTAGTCAAATAGGCTTAACTAATGGTAAGTTCTTAAACGAAAACACAAACTGGTTAAAATTTCAAAGACCAGACGGAAGCCTAACATATGTGGCAAAACAACCTATTAAACATGCTCTTCCATGGTATAGCATTAAAAATGCTGGAGCTGTATATGGGGACAAAGAAGTAACAATTAAGGGAAAGAAATATAAAATTAGACTACTTAGAGGTTACAATGAGAGTGTAGGCATAAAGGATCTGACAAATAAAGAAAAAGAATATCGTGGTAATCTAAATGTTGGGTCTGAGTGGAATAGGTTATTATACCCGATATCTAACTGGGATGATCAAAGTTATACATACCACGAAGCCATAGGTTCTAAAATACCATTTTGGGCAAATTATGGTCAAGAAGAACTCGGCTTTAAGAAAAACTACAATGGGGCACGTCAATGGTGTCAAGAAACCAGCTATGATAGCGCTAGTCGTCTTTATCGTGGCAACGACGATGGCGTGTCTTACTCCAGCGTCAATGGGGCCGGCGGCGGCGACGGCGACTGGGGTTGGCGTCCCGCGCTCGATTTCATTCCTCAATGATGCCCGAGCTTGTCAAGGGGCGAATACCCCGCAAGCGAGGGTCTGGAAAACCACCAATTAAGGATCCTAAAAAGAGAGAATTTTCTCTCTTTTTTTGTTTTTTACAACTTTTTTTAAAAAATGTATTGACATATTCTAAATTAGATGTTCTAATATATATAGAAAGTAAGAATGGAAACAAGAAATCAATTAGAAATATCAAGAAGATTAAATAGTATTTACAAAAAGGTTTATCCGACCTTTAAAAATTATAAAAAAGAAGAAAAATATTCCTTGGTTGTAGAGATAAAAGAAAACCTATTAAAATCCATTACAAGTATGCACTTAGCAAACTTTGTAAAGAGTAAGAGGTTATCTCATGCACAAAATGCTCAAGCCTATTTTGAGTCATATAGAGAGTTAATTAGGCTCGCTTACGAAATAGGTGCCGCACAAGGAAAATTTATAGTTGATATAGAAGAACAAAACGAAATAGTGTCTAGAATGATGGTAGGATACATTAAATCAGCAGCAAAAAAGTAAATAGTTTATAATAGCGCCCTGCGCTTTTTATAAAGAGGTCATTTCATAAGCGCTAATCGCCTTTATCGTGGCAATAATAATGGCGTGTCTAACTCCAATAACAATGGGGCTTCCAACGACAACAACAACAGGGGTTGGCGTCCCTCGGTACATGTTATTTAGTGAACTGCCCACCACCTAAAGGTAGTGGGCTTCTGTTAAATAGTTTACCAGACTTAGTATTCAGAAATGAATACTACGATATTTAGGTCATGATACTTACAGTTGACGCAACAGACTGTTGCTCTATCGTACATGTTTAAGTTAGGTCAGAGTAAGAACAGCCTTGTGATATGTATGCAAAAAGCCTTTATATCATTGTCGAGTTGAAGTCGGAACAGTTGTGTGGTAATAGTGCAACAGAGTACGCATAACCTACCATTTGGTAGAGTATTTATAAGGAGAGACCTATTCATGGTTTATGTAATTTCTAAAGATAGTAAACCACTTATGCCTTGTAGTAACGTAATTGCAAGGTTATTACTCAAACAAGGTAAAGCAAAAGTTAAAAAACGTGAACCATTCACGATTAAATTAACTTGTGAAACAACTAATTACACGCAAGACTTGACCCTTGGTGTAGATGCTGGAAGTGGAACTATTGGAACTGCTGTAAGTAAAAATAATGGTGATATTGTTTATATGGCAGAAGTTGTTGTAAGAAATGACATTACTGATAAAATGACACGAAGAGCAAAGTATCGTAGAAACAGACGAAATCGTAAAACTCGCTATAGAAAAGCAAGATGGTTAAATCGTACAAATTCTATTAGAAATGATAGATTTAGTCCTACAATGCAGAGCAAACTTCATAGTCATGTAAAAGAAATAGAATATATTAAATCCATTTTACCAGTTACAAAAATGGTATTTGAAACAGGTCAGTTTGATACTCATCTTATGAAAAACCCAAGCCTCGCTAATCCTAAGATAAAACATTGGGGTTACCAAAAAGGTCCCAATTACGGGTTTGAAAATACTAAAGCATTCGTTCTCAATAGAGATAACTATACTTGTCAATGTTGTAAAGGTAAACATAAGGATAGCAAATTAGAAGTTCATCATATTGTATTTCGTAGTCAAGGTGGTTCTGATGAAGAAAGTAATTTAATTACTCTATGCCACACTTGTCATAAAGATCTACACAGTGGGAAGATTAATATTAAATTAAAAGGTAAAGTTAAGGGTAACCTTAAATACGCAACGCAAATGAACTCTATCCGTAAACAACTTTTCAGATTATATCCAAGTGCTATTGAAACGTTTGGATATGTGACAAAGGCTAATCGTTTACTTTTAGGGGTAGACAAAAAACATTATTATGACGCTTGTACTATAGCAACGCAAGGAAATACTTTTAATGTAAAGAGCAATCTTTATAAAAAGAGATGTGTTTCTGATGGTGATTTTCAAAAGACAAAAGGTGTTCGTTCAGAACAGCCTATTGTTACAGATAAGATTTATGGTTTTAGAAAGTTTGATAAGGTTCGTTATTTTGGAAAAAATTATTTTATTAAAGGAAGAATGTCTACAGGATATGCAATTCTTATGGATATTGATGGAAATAAGATTGATTTTTCAGCAATGCCAAAAGGTTACAAAACACCAAAATTAAGTAATTGTAATCGTGTTTCAGCAAGAACAACTCAAATGATACAAACTGTTGCAATTTAACGCCATTCAACCCATTGCCTTTAGGCGATGGGTTGAATGGCTGAATATTTATAAAAGGTTTATCTTGAAAAATAGACGTGCTATAAAAGGATTTGTTAAAACCGGATAAATCATAATGTGTTTTCAAATGGAATTGAGAAATTTTGTACGGAAATGATCTTGTCTCGAAGAAACAAAAATTATGCAAGTCAATAAGCTATAACATAAAGCTTATACCTTATTGGCGCTTAAAAATATATGGGAAGCTAAAAAGAAATGTCTTGCAGGTAAAAATAAATATAAAACCGATGCAATGGCTTTTGAAAGCAATCCATACAATAATGTAAATGTATTGATAAGAGAACTGCAGAATGACACATATAAAATGTCCCCATATATAGAGTTTGATGTTTATGAACCAAAACAAAGACATATATTAGCACCTCAGTTTAAAGACAAACTTGTACAATGGTCGATATGCAGGATTTTGAATCCAGAATTTAGAAAGAAGTTTATATCAGATACCTATGCCTGTATAGAAGGAAGAGGCACCCATGCCTGAAGACAGTATATTATCCACTAAAGAATGGAATAAAAAGTGTTGGGTTTAAGTCTTTTGGGAACTATAGACTCTTACTACAAAAAGATAAAAAGAAATTAAGAGAAAAGGTAAAAGAAATTGTAAAAATAGAAGATATGTCTGTAGCGCAAAATAAGTTGGTCTTAGCTACAATAAAATGTAGGTATAGCGATTCTTATAATTTTATAAGTCAGCGTTTAGCCGGTGCTCCGGAGTTAGATATAGTTGTTCAGGGGTTCGCGGGTAAGTATCTATAGGGATATCTGCAAAGAAAAAAGGGGCGGTGTTTTATTGTTCACGGCCCCTACTTTATTTTTTCAAGAACAAATGTTTAAATTTAACTATAACCTTATCTCAGATATTTTTTTACTTAAGTTGCTTGAGCAAGGGACCCACGACTAAAATCGTGGGGGTAGTTGACTCTATGTTCTAGATGACTTTCGACCAATTTTTCTTACCAAGCCACTTTCTACAATTGCAAATCGAATAAACCCTAACACAAAAATAACTTCTGCAGCAGGGATGAAAATATTGCCCCAGTAAATAAACTTTGGATTAAAGCCGACCATTTTTAAAAACACATCACCAAACTCCTCATTGACATTTGACATAATATTATTTAATTCTCTTTTGCTCACTTTACGTTCAACATCATCGATTTTAATTGTTGTAACATTTGACAACCTAAATGGATTAATACCCTTACTAGGTACCATCATGAGCATTGATTTTGCGTTTTCAACCTGTTCTGGACGTGCAAGGATTGGTCGAAGCTCCATATCCGCTATTGTAATGTCAATTGGTTTATAGTTAACAACTTGAGTTTTAGTCCCTGTTTCTATGTCTACTACATCAATGCTCATTTCTTCCTTAATCGGACCATAGAGATCTTTGGTGAAGGCAAAAAATTGTTTTCTTGGAATTTCATAGCCTATATTGTTTTGTTTATCAAATACAAAAACACATCCACCCGAATTGGCTTTTTTGATATTTTTCGAGTAAATGTTACTCTTTTCAATTGCTGTTTTTCCTTTACACAATTCTATAAATTTAACATAATCTTTTGGCGTTACTTCCAAGTGGAGTGGGTGATCTCCTAGCCTCCAAACTGCATAACCTTCCCTTGTCATGGTGTCAATTGCATCTTGACTAATTCCTCGAGTCATAACAGGAACAGGAACAATGGCCGCTGATACCGACATGGGAATAAATAACAGAGCTAAATAAAATAAATACAACAACGATTGTTTTCGAACCGTAATCACACTAAAACACTTCCTTTTGTTTTTTTTATATATTTTATCACATATGATTTCTTTTATCAACTGTATATTAAAACAGCGAAATAGTTGATTCAAATTAAAAGCAAAAAATTAAAAAACTATTACCTAAAAAGCATTAAGGAGCTCTTCGATGGAAGAATGATTAGAGATGCTTATCTTTATAGATCGTCCCCAGCATTAAACCAAATGTATGATTTTTGCAAAGAGGTTGTTGACATTCTGCAATAATACCATTATAATAATAGTGCGAATTGAAAACGAAAGTTTTGCGGGTGATGCATTTATGCGTCACCTGATTTTTTTATACTTCTATATGTTTAGTTTCTATCATGTTAAAATGGTTGACTGAAAACGAGTTTTATAATATAATATTTAAAATATATTTCATAAAAGGAGAGATGTTGTTTTGTTTATATTTAAAATTATACCTATTGCAGTAGTAGTACTAGCTATTATTGGCATTGTATCTGCTGGATATGTTAAGGCCCCACCAGATAAGGCAATTATTATTTCAGGATTAGGCAGACTAAGAATACTGATAGGAAAATCGGGATTCAGAATACCGTTTTTTGAAAGAAAAGATGAGCTATCTTTAAAAGTAATGTCTATTGACGTAAAAACAGGTGCGGCAGTGCCGACTAATGACTACATGAGTGTTACAGTTGACGGTATTGTAAAGGCTCAAATATCTTCTGACCCAGAAGGTTTAGCAAGAGCGGCCAAGAATTTCTTGAACCAAGATACAGATTATATTATTGCTCAAATCACTGATGTACTCGAAGGAAATATGAGGGAGATTGTGGGCCAAATGAAATTAACAGATATGGTCCAAGACAGAAAAAAGTTTGGAGAATTAGTTCAAGATAACGCAAAACCAGACCTTGAAAAACTAGGTTTGGACATAGTATCGTTCAATATTCAAAACTTTATAACAAGCGATGGCATTATTGATAAGCTTGGTGAAGATAATACATCAAAAATCAGAAAAGAAGCTGCAATTGCAAAAGCCAAAGCAGACAAAGAAATTGCTATAGCTCAGGCCCAAGCCATGAAAGAAGCAAACGATGAAAAAGTTAAGGCTGAAAGAGAAATAGCTGAAAAGCAAAATGAATTAGCGATCAAGAGAGCTGAGCTTAAACAAGAAGCAGACCTAAAGCAGGCCGACGCAGACATTTCTTATGATCTTCAAGCAGAGGCTAGAAGAAAAGAAAAGGAAGAAAAAATAGCTGAGGCTAATCTAGTAAAACAACAAAAACAAATCGAAATTGAAAAAGCAAAACTAGATGCAGAAAGAAAACAACAAGCAGACGCAGAGCTATATGAAAGACAAAGAGAAGCAGAAGCTAAACTTTTCGAAGAACAAAAACAAGCGGAAGCCATTAAGGTCAAGGCTGAAAAAGAAGCTGAAGCAATTAGGATTAAAGCCCAAGCAGAAGCAGAATCAAGAAAATCAATTGGTCTTGCTGAGGCAGAGGCAATAAAGGCTAAGGCGATAGCCGAAGCAGAAGGTATTGATAAAAAAGCAGAAGCCATGAAGAAATACGGAGACGCTGCAAAGCTTGAAATGTACTTTAAGGCAATGCCAGAAATAGCTAAAAATATTGCATCACCACTTAATAATGTAGACAAAATTACAATGTACGGTGACGGCAATAATACAAAACTTGTTGGCGATATAACAAGATCTGTAACGCAAGTTATGAGTGGATTAAACGAATCCTTAGGGATAAATGTAGAGGATTTAATGAAAAGTTTTGTGGAGAAAAAAGCAAAACAAAAAGACGGGCAGGTCATTATTGAACCAAGTCCAAACATCAAAAAACAATAATATTATCAATTTTGAGGGGGCAGCTAAAGCCCCTTTTTTTAGGGGATAAAACAAACAGATGTTTATATATAAATTGTGACGTAAAAAAAAGACCTCAGTTGAGGTCATTTTTTCTATTAACATTTTTAGCATCTAGTTCTTTCTTTAACTGCTCTAATTCAAGTCTTTCTTTTTTCATCTGAAGTTTTTCTTTCAAAAGATTATATCTTTCTTTTTGAAACATCTCATCTTCGTAAGCCTTTTTGATGGCCTGTTTTTCTCTTTTAGATTCTGAGGCTTCATATTCTTGATCTTTTGCTGTACTACTGCTTCCGAAATGAAGCATATCTACATATTTTCCAAGCTCTTTGCTCTTGGAAGTATTTAAGTTTTTTCTTTTACTTTGCATTGATTCTTCCAAGAAAAACTTTTTTTGACTGAGAAGCGAAAACTCATCGTAATTTACCTTATAGTTATTGGAAATAAACCATTCTTTTTCTTTGCTGTTCCACCTGTGTTTTTTATCATGGATTCTATCAAGGTCTTGCTTGCCAATATTAATAAGCATCTCTTCATAGTAGCTATCATCCAGTTGTTCATTATATAATGGATATCTAAAACAAAGATATCTTTTATTACTGTCAAACACCCAGATTAAGTCTTGACTTTCATATCTGTCAGTCCACCTACTAAGAGGGACATATATATCCTTGTCCGGTTCTCTATATTTTAAATTAGAATCACCATTACCAACAACTTCAACATAGGCGTACTCAATAACTTCGTTCGCTTGCTCATCAGACGCACAACCCTGCAGTGGTAACGCAATCATAAAAACTATAGCTAAAGCTAGTAAAGAAATAGCTTTCTTTGTCTTTTTAATCTTTTTCATTTTTGTTCTCCTTTTTTAAATACTTCCATTAACCACATACATGACTAGTCCTAAATCACTAACATAAAGTTTTAGACCTTGTTTTTCATCTTTTACAATCTGATACTTGTCGTTTAACTGATGCTTTATTACAAAGTCTTTTACAGCTTCGGCATCCTTAAACTCTGTAATCATGGACTCTAAACAATTGTTTTTATTAGAATAAAGTCTAGACCAAACTTGATGTTTGCTTAATTTTGGAACTTTATCACTGTTGCAGAGCTCAACGGAAACATATAACCTAACGTTTTCCTTTGGGTCAAAGTAAGAAAAATCATTTTCGTTTACTTCTGTAACATCATACTCTTCTTTTAGCACACTAACAAACTTGTTTTTTGACACTTCGTTTCCGAAAACAAGAACATAGGTTCTTTTGACAATATCAGGATTTCCAACCTTCGCTTTGTTAATAATTTTTACCTTATACATTCTTTACCTCCTATAAAATACTTAACATATAAATACTTACAATGTTATTATATTGGTTCCTATTAAATGTTTCAATAACAATAAAGTTGCTTTATAAGGGCGTGCTAATTACATCTTATAACTATTAGACGCCTTCATGTATTTGTTAGTGTCCCCCGTCTGTGTTTTTAACATTTGTTTGTCAACCTTCAAAAAATGTTTATATAAACCATCTCCTGTGTCATTCTAGTCTTTTTTCTATCGACTACATAAAATACATGACATTCGTACAAAAATCAACAACTAACAACAGAATATATAACATATGTCATATATTCTGTATTTTAACATACAAATCTTTAGGTATCCTGTCGGCCAGTTGTTTTAAATAAGCATTAGCATTAAATGTGTTGTTTTCACACGAAAAATATTTTAACTGATGATGGTTAGTTAGCGTAACAGAATAGCGTCCTATAACATTAGGAATATCTAAAGGTTCCATACTATCTAGCTTTGTTCCAATAAATACAAAAATCTTTTCTAAATTTTCACTTCTATTACCGGTGTTCTTAACATAAAAAATTTCTGCAACAACCTCGAAATCGTCTTCTATGGATACCATAAAGCCTGGGGCATTTGCATACAAGTGTTGTAACCCAAATCCTGTGTTTTTCTTGGAATATTTCATTAAAAAATCAATATATTTTCTAAAACCAAAGATTTCATTAAGAGACTCTTTGGCACTAGCACGATTTGCGTCTTCCTTCTTTTTAATTTCTGCAATTTTTAAATCCATGCGGTTCATTAGTTCGCTTACATTATTTGAATTATCCATTTCCCAGCCCTCTCTATTTTTGCTGTTCTCAGAAATAGCTTTAATATTCCTAAACATTTCATTGATATTATTTGTTAACTGATACCTGTTATCACTTGTAGAAGATACCCCATATTCTTCCTTGACTAGGTCGATATACATAGTGTGACTTCCATCATCCCCCATGTAAAATTCATCCCACTGATCTTTTAAAAATATTCTTTTCAGATTCAACTGTTCGATAGCTAAATTATCGAGACTGAGAACTTCAAAGCCTTTAATGAGTTTATGGATATTTTTATAGTTATAACTTTTATTTATCTCAATATCATTTCCATATTTTTCGAAATATTTATGCCCTCTTCCGAAATCCTTATAACCCAGCATCAAGGCCTTATAGCCCTTTCCAAGCAAAGAATCAATTGCATACTTAGAATGAATGCCATTAATAAGGTGAATAACAATATTCTCTTTTACATTTTTATAGCACTTTGTCTGGATGAGTTGAATAGCTTTTGCTAGCTGCTCTTCATTGCCATTATAGGATATACCGATTCCGTATACTAAATCATTATTAATCCAGTAAGCAAGATGTTCTATGGCAGTTTTGTTCTTATAGGTTCTGCCGTCTAACAAGTGGTACTGGTTAATGGTCACACTTGGAAAAACATGCCTTTCCTTTAAAAACCAAAGAAAGTCTTCCAACCCATAATCCATAATTTCAAATACATTGCCGCCACCGAGGGCAAGTTCCGTACCAGGGTGTAAGGTATTTATAAACTCAGCCTTTAAATTACCAAAACCACCGTTGTCAGTAGATTTTTCGTGACAAAATTCACATCCTAAGTCACACTTATTTGTAATCTTTAGATCAATGCTTTCAGGAAAATTAGCTTGTGGGCTTTTAACATTTTCGTCCCATCTTCTAACCTTCGTTCCATCGCTAAATATCTTAACGTCATAATCTCCGTTTTTATATTGATACAATAACTCTTTCATTGCTTTCTCCTTTAACTAAATATATTAATGATTGTCATTATCTATAATAACACTATATTTGTCATTAAAGATAAAATTTTTCAAATCTTCTTTATTTAAAAACAAATCTCTTACAAGATAGATACTTTGATGGTCAATATAAATATCCTGATTCCACAAAGCCATTTCTGTCATTTTGTCCCCATCATCAGAACAATAAATAAACCCGTCCAGATTGCCATAATCTATAAAATATCTAAGAGCTCCCTCATAAAAATCTTCCGGAATTTCATAGTGCATAAAATCTTCATTATTTTTCATAAAATTTACTGCAATACGAATGCCACTAAAATCCATCACAATCTCGCGAAGCAATTTAAACCTTTCATCTTCCATAAATGTGTCTTTATCCGATGTTTTTGTTATATAGGTAAGGAGATAATTTAATTTATCCTTAGGACTAGTTAAAGTATCATATCCCCATCCATACCCACCGCCTGATAATAAGAGAACATTATCAGCTTCATCTTCATTAACACCTAAATACTTGTCAAGAAACTCCCAAATTTCCTCATCCTCTACTCCAAACACACGCGCTTCACTAGCGGCCCAGCCTCTTAAGTCATCTGGAGCAGTTGTTGGTAGGTCGTACCACATTGAATTATTTTCTTCTGATACACTAATAGAATGAGATGAAGATGAATTTGTTTCAAACACTCCATATCTAATATTTTGTTTCATATAATAACCCCCTATATTTTTTGTTATATTAATTATACCATAAATATAATATAAAAGCAATTGTTTTTAACAAAAATACACCCATTGACACCAATAAAAATATATAATATAATAATCATAAAAAAAAGAGGTGTTTTTATGACAAAAGAAGAAAGTTTGCGAATTTTAGAGGAATTAAATCAGAAGCTTATCAATATGTCAGAGGAAGAAAAAGAAAAATTAAAACAAGATATTGACGAATTTTGTAACAAAGAAGAGTCCGAAGAATCCAGAGAGGAAAATGAACTTTGCAGAGATTTCCTTAAAATAATCATTTAAAACTTAAAATTAATTTAAAACCAGAGGCTTGACTGCTAATTAAAAACAGAATATAATAATAAAAATCAGTATCCTCAAGTAAAAATGCACTTATATAGAAAAATACTCTGGTTACCGAGTTTTTCCTAATGTCAACAGGTGGGGCTCGGGTAGACACAATTAAAAAATATATAGAAAGTCAAGGTGAAAAACATGACAAAGGGTCAAAAGACTAACTTAAAAAATAAGGCAATTAAATATAGACTATACCCTACAGAAGGCCAAGAAGTGTTTTTTGCTAAATCTTTTGGCTGTTGTAGAAAGGTGTGGAACTTAATGCTATCCGACAGAATAGAATCTTACAAGGCTACTGGTACAAGTGTCAAGAAAACACCAGCTAAGTACAAGGAAGAATACCCTTATCTTAAAGAGGTGGATTCTTTAGCCTTAGCTAATGTATACATGGACCTAGATAGGGCCTATAAAAACTTTTTTGATAAGAGAAGTAAGTTTCCTAAATTTAAGTCGTTAAAGAAAGCACGAAAGGCTTATACTACCAACAATCAAAAAGGCAGTATAACCATATTAGATGGAAAGATAAAGCTACCTAAAGTGGGACTTGTTAAAGCTAAAATCCATAGGCAGGCACCAGATAATTGTTAGACTACAAGTCTGATGGGCTTTATATGGATAGCAATGGCAATATAGGTTCTAACCATAAATTTTATAGGGAGAGCCAGAAAAAACTAGCCAAGGAACAGAAACGTTTATCTCGTAAAAAAGGTTCTAAGAAAAATGAAGCTAAGTCTAAGAACTATTTGAAACAACAAGAAAGGGTTAACAGAATCTATAGGCATATAGCAAACCAAAGGTTAGACAATCTACACAAATTATCTAATGAGATAGCCAATCATTATGATGTTGTATGTGTTGAAAGTCTAAACATGCAAAACTTGTCTAACAAAGGATTCAAGAATGGTAAAGCTACCATGGATAATAGTTACGGTATGTTTCTAAATATGCTGGAGTATAAGCTAAAAGACAGGGGCAAACACTTTGTTAAGGTTGATAAGTTTTACCCTTCTAGCCAAATATGTAGTAAATGTGGAGCTAGACACAAGTTGTCCTTAAATGAAAGGACATATAAATGCTCTTGCGGCCATGTCATGGATAGAGACTTAAACGCTGCAATTAACATAAAACGAGAAGGATTAAACTTGTGGACTTTGTGTAAGACGATAACTTCCATTGGACTCATCCAGTGGGTTTTATCGCAACGAAGGTTGAAGCAAGAAGCTCCCACTTCAAAAGCTTGTTTTAAGTGGGGGTGGTTCACAATAGAAGATTTGGAAAACGGAACAACAAAAGATGAGAACGGTCTATTGTACAATGGACACGATCTAGAAAAAAACTATTAATGGAAATAAATACTATGTTTTTAAACTTAGTCAAACAAAATCAGATAAGGTGAGCGCTGAGGAAATCGCAAAAAAATATAATAAAAAATACGGTAAAAGTATAAAGCCTGGAAATCTTATGATTATCAAAAACAAAAAAGATGGATGGTAAATCTCAGGTTCAAAAACAAAATACAGAAAAGAGGGAAAGATTTATGCTAAAACCAATAACCTTTAATGTTGTAGGCGCAAATGTACAGTTGTCTATAATAGATTGTATCCCAATTGCATTTATTATAATAGCTGTTGCCACATTTTGTTTATCAATGTACACAAAAAACGACTTAAAAAAGAAAAATCTGCTAATAGAGAAGTCTATTACGTGGGTAAAGCGAAGCATAATCGCTAAAATGGCCATATTCACTTTTTATGTGTTTATACTTTTCGACCATGCCTTTAAAATCTTGGTAAGTCAACGTTTGTAAAAAAACACAAGATGTAGAAACTGACATAAAATTGAAAAAACTATTGACATGTAAGTTAAACAATGATATAATATATATGCAGAAACGAACCAGGTCTAATATACCTGTGCCACAGCAGTCCTGATTAACCTGTTGTGGACCAACACAGATACCCAGCTAAAAGATTTAGCAATTAGAGATCGCGCACTTTATTAATCGGAAAGCTCTTGCGGATTAATCAACTGGAAGGGTTGCGGACATTCGAACACCGCAAAGTGCAGGTTCGTTTTTTTATTACTTTTTTAAGAAAACAAGTAGGTGAAAACTGTTATGTCAGAAGACAAAAAGAAAGATTTAGGTGCATATTATACACCTCTGGAAATATCAAACTTTTTAACAAAAAGACTGGAAATTAAAAGAGGCGATTTTGTATTAGAGCCTTCTGTAGGAGATGGATCTTTTCTTTTTAATGCCGTAAAATATACAAACAATGTAACTGGAATAGACATTGATTCTCAGTCTATTAAAGAACTAGAAAAGCAAACTGATGCTAGTCTGATTTGCTGCGATTTTTTAAATTACGCAAACAATAACAGTAAAATAAAATATGATATCATATTATCAAATCCACCATATTTGTCATTTAAAAAACTTACAGAAGAGCAGAGAGAAAATTTGGCTGAGTTGCTGAAGAACAATAACATAAAAGCAACAAGGCAGACTAACCTCTGGTCCGGTTTTGTTGTAGCTTGTATTAATATGTTGAAGCAAGACGGGAAATTCGCCTTTGTTTTGCCAGCAGAATTTTTATACTCTGATTATGGGAAAGAAGTGCAAGAATTTATATTCAAACAATCTTCAAGCTTAACAATAATTGGTTTTAAAGAATTAGCCTTTTGTGATATACAGCAAGATACTATATTGGTATACGGGAGAAAAGGGTCAAATAAAAACAGTTCGGTAGATATAAGTTGTTTCGAATTAACCTCAACAAGTAACCTTAACGACCACGAAAACATACTAGTCTTAGAGAAACAAAATCTCCAAAAAATATCTGAGGTAACAAACATTAACTGGAAGTTAGAAAAATGCTCGGCGGAGTTTAAAAAACTGTATAAAGAGAAATTCATGGCAGGGACTAGGCCCATCATGGATGTTGCAGATATTAAAATTGGGTTAACTACAGGCGCAAATGACATATTCCTTTTAACCGAAAACGAAGTTAAAAAATATAAGCTAGAAAATTATGTAAAACCCCTCTTGCGTAGAGCAAGCTACGTTAAATCAACTAGATACAATACAAGCACTTTTAAGAAGTTAGTTAATAAAAACAAAAAGACGTTCCTACTAGATTTTAACGACAAAGAACTTACTTGTGACGCCAAAAGATACATTGAAGAAATAGAAGGTAAGAATGGACACAAAGGTTATAAATTACAAAATCGATCAACATGGTACAAAATTCCGAAAATGAACATTCCAGATGCATTTATGTTGAGAAGAGTTGGAGAAGATGCAAGAATTATTTCAAATGACATAAAGGCTATGTCAACAGACAATTTTCATCACATCTTCTTGAACAAAGAACATAATATTGATGAACTTGTCGTTTTGAGCTATACTTCAATTTATAGAATCAGCGTTGAATTATCTTCAAGGTCTTATGGTGGTGGAGCTCTAGAAATACTATCTAGTGATTTCAGTAGATTAATGATTCCTGAAGTTAAGAGACAGGTTGACTATATCAGTATAAGGCAAAAAATAGATGAGATGTTATATAGCGAACAGGATATTTACAGTATTGTAAAATTCGTAGACGATACACTTGTTGAGAAAACAGGTTTTAGTAGGAAAGAAATGGATACTATATACAATGAGTGGCAAAAAATGTGTAAAAAAAGAAACAATAAGAAATAAAGGGGGCAGTAAAGCATGAATAAAAGCATTAAAGAAATAGTAAAAGATATTGAAGCGCTAGATGAGCAAAGAGAGCAAATTGAAAAAGAAATAGACGTGGAGATAAGAAGAATTATTAATATTATTATGAGTTATAGAGAAAAGTTTGAAATTGTAAGAAACGAAAACAAACAATTAGATAGTTCTTGGCAAGTAAGTCAAGATAACAGGTTAACTATATATGTTTCTCATGGCGGATTTGTTATAAAAATCATTACTCGTAAAAATAATTATAGATACAGCGAGGCAGGCTCGGAAAAGGCCTTAACCATATATGTCAACGATAATGGATCTGATTACACAATGAAAAAATCAGATAACATTTCGTGCAAAGATACCTTTGTTATGGTCAAAGAAGTTGCAAACAAATTAATAGAAGTTGGCAATCCTGCGATAGCAGAAATACTTAGCCAGGTAGCTCAAGATTTAAAAGAATCAATCGGGTAAATGTTACTCGGTAAATGAGGTTTAAAATATTAAAAACAAAGAAAGGATAAAAATATGGACGACAATATCAAAAAACTAATGAAAGAAATTAAGGACCTAGAAATACAAAAGAAAAAGGTTAAAGAAGAAACAGATGCTAAGGTTAGTGAAGTTGTAGATAAAATAATGGAATATGAACTAGCTTTCAATTGCATGCGACATAGTAGCCAAAGCATAGAAGAAACAAGAGAAATAGGTCCTGGTCAAAAAGTAACTATAAGGATTTCAAATAACGGACACATCGCGACAGCATTTCTTCAAAAATATAGCAACAAAGAAAAAATCTATCAGCTGGCTGCTTTAATTAAAGTCTTCTTTGGAGAAGGGTTCGATAAGGCGTTTAAGTACGAAGTAAGAAGATCAGAAGGAGGATCTTATAATGATATTGTCTTGCTTGCAAAAGAAATATTAAAAACAGTCACTGAACCTAATGGTCCTGTGGAAGAAATTCTTAAAGATTCTATGAAAAACTTAGAAAATTCAATAAAATAATGCACATATATTTTTTTATTAAAGACAGAGGTTAAAGGCTCTGTCTTTCTTTGTCTCAGATTATGTTGATTACAGCACACTATTTTCTATATAATATTAATGTAAGTATTTTTATATTAAAAACAATTAACAACAAAAAGTTGTTACATTTTGAAAAGGAGAAAAGAAAAATGAGAAAAACATTAAGTATTAAGAAGTTTGTTTTAGTTATTGGATTAATGATGTTTAGTTTAGTGTCTGCATCGCCAATTGTTTTTGCAAAACCTGTGCAAAAAGAAGCTTTAACTGTAAAACTTCCTACACTTGGATTAAGCAGAAAAGAAGATCATCTTCTCCGTCCTGGCGATAAAATTGAATATTTAAGAGACGATAAACAAAATGACGATTTTGTTGTTATCAGACACAACTCTTTGGAATATTTAATTCCGCGAGAAATGATGGTAAAATATTTTAGCGCTGAAGACATGAGGAAGTTTTTCGAAAAAGAAAACGGGTTAAAATTTTTAAAGAAAGACAAGAATCTCTCAAGTAATATTAACGTTATATCTTTATCATCGATAGACAAGAATAAAAATCTGTTAAATGGCCTAACCAAAGATTTTTATACAAAAGAAACAAGTGATGAAGGAAAATTTAAAGATGTTTTAGCATATGTACAAGCTAAAAATCTTAGATATAGTGAAGGTAAAGATGGTGAAGATCAGCTTGAAACAATTAAGAGCGGCTATACTATGTGCTACGGCATATCAAGGCTCCAAGCATGTTTATATGATAAATGCGGTTTAGAATATAGGTTTGTTTGGGCAAGTGCATATAATCCAAAAACAAATAGTTTAGCAAACGATAGGTTTAATCATATATATCTAGAAACAAAACTAGATGGAAAATGGTATAGGATGGATTTCGTTGGACTATCTTCTAATGACTATGCATCAAAAAACGATATAGAGTTTTATAAAAACATGCCCGGACTGACAGAAAATGATTCTGTTGTACCGCTAGGAAACATAGATGTAGACAAAAACTATCCATCATATTACTATCAAATTTCACCATCTGTTATTAACGGAAGATATGTAAATAATAAAATTATTTCATGTTTTTACAGAAATGCAAATGTAGATGATTTTTTAGCAAGTTTAAACAAATAACTAAAATAAGCGTATGTAAAACAATTGAATGTTATGTATTTTTAAAAAGCTACCTTTGGTGGCTTTTTTTAATTAGCCCGCTATGTAACATTTAACCAGACCACTCCCATTCGCTCAGAAATTTTTAGATATTCGTATACCGCAAAATAAAAAATACGTAAATATGTTAACCTATAATAGATTTTATGAACGGAAAGATTAATATTTAAAATGTTTGCAAAATCTAAAAAACAATTATTTAAAAGAAATTTTCAATAAGGGCTTGACAAGAAATATACTTCATGTTATACTGTTATTAGTTGAGAGATACTTCTTATTATTTTTTGAACAAATTCGTCCTCTCATGCAAAATAAAATAATATTTGGCAGTTGCTATGCTGTTTATTTTTGCAATGGCACAGCTAAATGTAAAGAGATGTGTTTAGTGCTAGATTAACTAAATACACTGAACGACAATTAAAGATGTGAGCTACTTCTATCCGGAAAATATAACAATCCAATAACAAGACGCTCACATGCAAATATCCTGAAATAAAAGCTTTCTTTGGCTAGAGCATTTTTTAGTTACAGGCTACTTCTTTTCTAAAGATCATTAATATTTAAACCGCCTGTATGCAAGAGTTTTTACCTTATATGTGACTAGCTTAAATGAGGGACAGCTTTTAGACTAAGGGAAAAACATATACTTCACTTATCCTATAAGGATTTGGCTGGATTAGAAACAAGTGGAGAGTTTTGAGATACTTCTTGGAAAAACACAAAACAAAAAAAGATGAGGCCAGCCACATCTCAATTGCAAAAATATGTTTTAATATCGCCGTGAGGCGGTATTTTTTTTTGCGCAAAAACCTTTGACAAAACTCAGTTTTTATGATATAATAATTAAAAATAAGTTGGAGGTATTTACAAATGCTAAAAAATAATATGGATATAGTTTTAGCCTCAGGGCCGCTTAGGGGGTTGGCTGTTGACCAAATATCAAGCATTATAAATATAGTAGCCATTTGTATAGGTGTCGTATTTTTTGTTTTGCTATTTTTAACTCCAAAGATAATTAGAAAGACAACTAATGAGAGAAAAGAAATTAAAAATGCACTAAAGCGTATTAAGATAATTATGTTTTGTATATACATTCCTCTTGGTATTTTTAATACCTTAATATATAATATGCCTGTTAATATTGTGCATGACAATAATGTGATAGAAGCGAATATTAAGAATTATAATGAGGCCAAAAAGAAAGTGTTAGAAATATATAACAACAAAAATGTGAAAGGGGTTATCAAAAATGACAAATAGCTTAAATCTCGTAGTTAATTCTGGAATATTTAACGGCTGGACAGTTAACGAGGCTACGAATTGTCTTTTGTGGATATTTTTGATTTTTTCAGCTGCAACATATACCGCCAGTAAATATATAGATAAAAAGTTTGCCCGCAAAGAAGGTGATTATTGTACACTTGAGATGTGTTTGAGATTACTTAAGATTATATATTGCACTGGATGGACAACAATAATTGGGCTTATGGTCTATGTTTCATTATTATTCAAATAAAACCAAGGGTAAGAAAATGCTGAGTTTTAAGAACAATATTAATCAGTTTAATCCAAAAGAGAAGTGAGGGGGGGCGTTGGATATGCCAGAGTGGTCAAAATATATAGTTGCCGGCGGTATATTTGAAAATTTTACCGTAGGCAGTGCAATAATGATTCTAATGATTAGCTATGTAATTTTTCTTGCTTTAGTAACGGTTGTTTATGATTGTCTAGTAGAAAAAGGCGGTAAAAAGATAGCAGTGCTTATGTCTTTATTAAGACTTTCGATGCATATTGCGTTTGTAGCAGTGCTAATACTCTTATATCAAATCATGTTTGTTTATTCTTAAAGCAATCAAGTGTAATAACAGTTAAAAAATAATAAAATAAGGTGAAGTTTAAAATGTATACAAATAATTTAAAAGTAATAATTTCAGAAGGTCCACTAAAAGGATTAACGCCTGATCATGTAGCGTTTGCGTTTGTTATTCCAATGTTTATATTAATGCTTTTCTTGTTCGAACTAATACATAAGCGTATATCATCAGATTATAACACTGATAAGGAAAGTAAGTTTGACCGCAAGTTTATTCTAATAAATGTAGCAATGTGTACATTAATGATAATGAACATGTTTGCCCATTCTTTTTTTAACCCTCCTGCAATTATACAGGACGTCTCAAGCGGACAAATAGTAGCAACGGGCAATATGAGAGAATCACAAAGAGCTGTTAATAAAACTAACAGGGTCAGTAAAAACCCACAACAGTATAGAATAAGTGAAGATATAATGCAACATTTGGATAAAAAGAGAGATGTAGAAACACACTCCCAGGATATTTCCTTGGTAAATCCATAAATATTATTTAAACATTTTCAAAAAGAGGTAAAAAAATGAAAATTGCAGATGCAACTATTAAAATAATGTCCGAAAAAACACAAGAAAACATTTGGAACATTGTCCCGTTCGATCAGCATGAGCTTTGCTGCGAAATTTTAGAGTTGGCTGGCCTAGAACCAAAAACTGGTAAAGCGAAATATATATTAAATGTAGGAAGATATCAAGACTGTAAGAGAGTGGCCGACGCCCTAGAAAGAGATCCTAGGTTTGAAAAATTTCTTGTTAACCACGGAACAAACAGAAGACTTTTTAGATATAAGGGATTAAATAAAGAAGATTAGTTTTGTTGTCAATAAGTTAGGATATTCTATTCATAAAGCTTCATAAAGCGGTTGGTGTAACTCCAACCGCTTTATTTTTTTAACCACTTTTGACAATCTATGCAAAAAGCTCCCCACTTGAAACTACTTATGTCAATGTTTTTGGATGCTGTTGAAAGCTTCATTAGTTCGTTGTTTGAATCGTCAAAGAAATCACAGTTTCCGTGGTGGCTTATATTAGTTCTTTATATTAATAAACATATTATATTATGCTGTGATATTAGTGTCTTATTAGGCCAAGAATGTATATTAATAAAAAAGAGCCGACTAATGTCGACCCTTTGCTTTTAGTCTTCAAGAAAGAATCCAGCTGGCGCATCTAAATGATTTCTTTTTTCTTAGGGCATCTTTCTGAATCTTTGTATCTATTAAAACCTACAGTATTATTTACTATAGCTTTTATTTCATCCCATCTATTTGAAAAGTCCTTGAATTCTCTTGGTTTTTGTTCTTTAAGTTGTGGAACAACACCAAGAATAACATTCTTAAATGTCATTTCTTGATTGTAATTGTACGGAGGTAAATCTTTAAAATTATTATTTAGCGCAAAGATGTTATAATCTTTGTCCATCCAAATTTTCAAATCTGCCATTCCATTATTTACAATTATTTCTTCTCCCAGGCCAAGCGCCTGCATTAAGATTGAATAGTCTTCAAACATATACAGCTCATCGCTTGTCTCAAATATTGCTTTTCCCATTTTTATCCTCCTGTATTTTTTTCTTGTTCTACAAAACATAATCTACTAAATTATCGTCTATAAAATATCCACCAAGATATATCTCTACTGGCTGATCCAAATCAACCTCACTTATACCATATCTTGGCCAGCCAATTTCTTTTGCTTTCTTTTCGGCCAACTCTTTACTACTAAAGACTCCAAATAGATTAATGTCTGCACCCGTGTATCCTTTATACATATTCACGGTTAAAACATAAACTTTCATTTTTGTCCTCCTTCTTCAACATAGCTACCAATATACTCTTCCACTGGTTCATTCACTTCAACCTCTGTAATCAAATATACTACGAAGCCAAGTTCTTTTGCTCTCTTTTCCGCTAATTCTTTGCTGTCAAAAACTCCAAACATACGAATGTCTGTTCCATGGAACCATTCATAAACGTCAGAAGTTAAAACATAAACTTTCATATTTTCCTCCTTAAAACTTTTTAAAAATAAAAAAATACTTACAATATAATTATATCAGACAAGTTTTAATTTTACAACGTTTTTATAGTTTTTAATAAAACCCACGATCTTCTATAAATAAAAGAAAAGAGAGCCTGGGGGCCACTAGAAGAAATAATCAAATTATAAAAATTTTATAAAAAACTTGACAAAATAATTTAGCGAGGCTATAGTGTAGATATAAGGTATATACACTATAAGAAATGAACATTCTAAAAATAAAAAGAAAGAAGGTATATTATGAAAAAGAAAATTTTAACTATTTTTCTTGTACTTATTGCAGCCATAACACTTGGCGCTTGTAGTGCAAACACAACAGCTTATCTAGATGCATCTCAAAAAGTTGCAGACTGGAAAGGCTCAAAGGTCTCTGGAAAACTCGAATATAATGTCGAAGTTAAGGATCCTGAAAGTAAAGAAACTGTGAATATTAAGTTCCCTGCAAGTTTTACTGGTGAACAAGTGGGTCAAGATAAGGCACATGTATTGATGGATATGGACTTATCAAATTTAAAGAAAGAAATTGCTAAAAGATCAGATAGCCAAGAAGAAATTGCAGGACTTAATAAAGATGTACCTAATAAAATGAAAATGGACATTTTTGTAAAGGACAATGAAATTATTATGTCAAAGGACATCTTTGCACTTAATAGTGATTCTTTTAAGGATATAAAAGAAGATTATATTTCAATTTCAAATGAAGAAAATGGCATTTCACCAAAAGCTACAAAATATTTTAATTCAGAAGAATTTAAGACTGATTTATTAAATTTAATGGAAGTTGCTTTAAAAGATTATAAACAAGAAATTGACTTTAAGGTAGAAGGTAACACTTACACTTTAAATACTACTAGTGATGCTGTCATAGATGAATTTATAAAATCTGCCGATGGCGTTATGAAAAATTGGGATGAAGTTTCAACTTCTGCACTAGCAATTGTTGATAAGGCTGGACTTCCAATGACTGAAGAAGATAGAAAAGACTTTAAAGAACTTAACAAAGAATACAAGGCAGAAGATTTAAAAGAAGCTGCTAAAGGAATTAAAGAAACTATAAAGGGATCAAATTTATCAGAAAAAACTACTTTTGAAGAAAATAAAGTGATCCAAGAAATAGCAATGAAAGTTAACTTTGCTGATTTTGTAAAAGTTTCTGTTAAGGGAAATTTTGATACTGTAAAAGATGAAAATGTTAAGATTAATTTCCCAACTTCAGTTAAAAAATTGACTTCAGAAGAATATTTGAAGTTAATAATGCCAGAAGTAAATATGCTAACTGTAAGAGTTAATGGAGAAGATATAACTTTTGAAGATCCTGAAGCTCTTCCAAAGATTATTAATGATAGAACAATGTTAGCTGCTCGTGCTTTTTATGAAAAAATTGGCGCTAAAGTTGAATGGAA
>QWCK01002214.1_pt1 | contig 25363 bp, 18 predicted proteins | sample 1972571 | NCBI WGS metagenome assembly QWCK01 (sample SAMN09866710, study PRJNA288562) | Human gut metagenome isolate term2_stool, whole genome shotgun sequencing... | isolation source: gut | host: Homo sapiens | place: USA: California | reverse complement strand
CCCCATCGGGAATCTCTTGACATGCGAGAGCTGCCGTCACGGCGATAGCTTGCACCGAAATAATAGGTATCATTATAGTTATAGTTGGCACGCCCAAGGATAGAGGTCAGCTTTGAATCATAGTAGTATGTTTCCACGGACTTCTCTCCTGCATTGCTGAATTCATACAATTCACCAGGGTAGTCCGACCCGTGTGCATACAAAAAGTTTTGGTGCCAATCTTCGGTCTCAAAACCTATGAGGGCGTCAACATTATGCAATCCGAAAGCCTTGGCGTAATTCAGCTGGGTCTGGGTGTTCATGGTGGTCGTCTCGGTGATGGTTCTCTGCATATTACCACCGGATCCCTTTCCATTATTACTCAACTTGTCCCATAGCACACTTTCCGTTGAGTTGATATAATCGTAAGCTATTTTCTCGCGAAGCTTCAGCGCATCCCATATATTCCATTCAAGAGCTACAGTGCTGTAGCTACGCTTGGTCTTGGTAATATCAGTTTGATGTTGATTTTCAAAAATAGAGTTTAAACCACGGTTGTACGGAGAACCCGTAGAAGTATTCAGGCTTCCATCCTTATTATATACAGGATTTGAAGGTCCTACGAACCAAACCGCATTTGACAGGGCGCCGGCAAATGAAGCCCCACCATCCATCGTTGAATGTTGATTCATGGACGAGAACAGAGTCGTAACGTCAAGCTTGAACTTCCCGAAAGTGTGGGAAAGGTTGGCATTACCCGTCATACGCTCAAGATTGGATCCATCTACCACACCGTTTTGCTTGCCATAAGATAGCGAACTATAGAACTTGGTCTTCTCGTTGCCACCCGACACACTGGCCTGATAGTTCTGGTTGGAACCATTCTTGAATATCGCATCACGCCAATTGGCCCATCCGCCGGCTGGCTTTGCAGCATAATCATCGATATGCGCATCTGCATATGCCTTGGCAGCAGCCTCACTTGTGTCATCACCGTTATTGCCATCGAACACATAGTTCTTCAGACCCTGATAGATGAGAGCACGACGCTCATCACCGCCGAGGGTAGGACGATAGTTGATCGCCATGTTGGAAAAGCCCCAGTCGCTGCGGAAGTTTACCGTCGTTTTGCCTACACTACCACTCTTCGTCGTAATCACAATCACACCGTTGGAAGCGCGCGAACCATAGAGAGAAGCTGCTGCCGCATCCTTGATCACAGTCATCGATTCGATATCGTTGCTGTTGATCGTAGACAAGACGTTCGTACCTGATGTGTTGTATCCATCACCGGTTGAAGGGTCGTTAAAACCACTGATGTTTCCGGAATTCACGGGCGTTCCGTCGATCACGATAAGCGGATCGTTACCCGCATTGATAGAACCCATACCACGAACTCGTATGAAGTTCACAGCACCAGGCTGACCGGAGGCACTCGTTATCGACACTCCTGGTATGTTACCGGACAGTTTATCCTCTACCGACATAGATGGTACATCCTTTAACTTGTCAGTAGACATAGACGCTGCAGAACCGGTGAACGATGACTTCTTAAAATTACCATAACCCGTGACAATCACCTCGTCAATAGATTTCGAATCCGACTTCAGCTTAATCAGCATATTGTCACGTGCAGAAACCGTCTGTGTCTGCATGCCAATATACCGCACCGTCAACTTAGCTCCCGCCGGAACAGTCAGCGAAAAGTTTCCATTCACATCGGTTGTGGTTCCGCTTTTCGTACCAACAACCATAATACCGGCACCGACGACCGGTTCACCATCCTCACTTGAAACCACGGTTCCTTTCACTTGAGTCTGTGCCAGCGCTACTCCTATTGTAAGGAAAAGGCCGGCCAAAATCATTGTAAGTCTTCTAACCATAAATTCTCTCTTCAAATAATGTTATTAATATTTTACTAAAATATGATGGCAAAGTTAAAAAACATTTACCTAACATCCAAGGAAAGATTGTAAAAACTTTCGCTTTTTATCAATAAAAGGGCTTTTTAATTGATTTTTTCTATCATTATGCATAAAAACATCACAAAATGTAGGCCAATTTAATGTTTTTAATACACCTGTTACTATCGTTAATATTATAAGATGTTAACACAAACTTCGCTAAAACGACCGACAACCATCCTCACCATGTAGTCACTTGCCGCATCTCACAACTCATGCCCCGATACGCTCGCAACCTTCCTGAATGTTTACAGGAACTGTTTTCATGTCAGGTGCGGCGGAATACTATAAAAGGTATAGAAGCGATCGGAAAATTGTGTCTGCAAACAGGGATATGATGGAACGGAGAAAGAGTTGGAGGGAGAATTCCAAAATAGTACAGGTGCGGTTTGGGGAATTAGACCGAGGTTGCAAGGGGAGTCAAGGCACGTGCGGCACCCTGCTCGACCATTCTGCATCATGGGGATGCGGAGTGTCAACTGTCGGTATGTTTTCTTGACAAACACCCTCAAATGCTTGGCGAATTTAAAAAAAATCAAGCTACGATTTGAAATTCGCAAAATTCGGGTAATTCGTAGTTTATTGATAATCAGCGCGTTTTGAAAACTCGGTATCACATCGCTTTTGTCGTCATCTGCGATTGAGTATCGAATGGCAGGGCGAGGAAAGCCTAACCGCGTGACGAATGAAGCTTAACCGCACGGCGGTTAAGCCTTATCCGGGTCGCCGTTAAGGCTCCGTCAGCGTAAGACAGCCTGTGAACCTCAGAAACAGGGCTATTTTCGCGTGGTGCGCGTTGCGGGTGACGCTGGAAACATGGCGCTTTTCGCGCTCATTGATTCAAAAACAAAGGCCGAAAAACGGTTAAAGAATTTTACATGTCCGGAACAGTCAGCGGAGTTTCATACGGTCGATCTTGGAACGCAGGAAACGTCGCAATTCGTCATTTTCAAGAATTTCGATTTCGTCGAAGAGGCCGAGGATGAAGCGGGAGATGCCCACATAGTTTGCCACGTCGGTCTCGAAAAACCAATGCTCGTCGTCGTCGCGGGTCATGAACTTGGCTGAGCGGGGATGCTCCTCAAGCATGAGATGGTGTGCCAGGATGCTCAGCCTCAGCTTGATGCGGATTTTCTTCTCACCACTGAACATAAACATATCGGTGAACACCTCACGGTGCTTATGCTCATTAAACCAGGGGGTGTCGACCACCTCGACGGCTCCTATGCGCGCGACCTTAAAAGTTTTGTTCTGTCTGGACTTGAGTTCGTAGGCGCGGATATCCGCCTTGTTGTCATAAAAGAGGTAGGGTTCCACCACCCTGTCGCTCACGCTGTGGCTGTGGGGCGAGGAGTAGTCGTGGAGTATGACCACCTGCCGGTCGCTCATGGCCTGCTCGAGGAGACTCGTGTTTTCGTAAAGGCGTTGCCGGAAATGCACGTCGGCTTGGGGTGTGAGATTGTAGAAGCGTTCAAGTTTACGCTTGATGGCTCCTGCCATCGGACTGTCCTGATCTTCTCCCAAAAGCCTGCCATGCAAGAAGACGACTTCGTCTTCGGTGAAATCGATGGCCGTCGCGATGCGCCGAAGGAAGGGAGAGTGGGGGTCGATGTAGTAGAATGTGCGATCGTGAACCACGTTGAAACCCATGTTGCGCATCCGCTTGAGCACATAATAAAGGTTGCGCAGGGTGGTGCCCAGCACCTCAGCCAGTTCCTTGGCCGTGTGTTCGCGACCGTCGATCATGGTCAGTATGAGGTCGAACCATTGTTCAAAACGTACCCTATTGTTTGTCATCGAAGCAGATTTCAAGTTGTCGGTTGCCTAACAGGTTGTAGCTTTTGCGGTGAAAGGGCGTGATGCCATAGCAAGCAATGGCCTCACGGTGTATGCGGGTGGGATAGCCCTTGTTGCTGTTCCAGTGGTACATGGGGTACTGCAAATGGAGTTCGTCCATGTAGTCATCGCGAAAAGTCTTGGCCAAGATGCTGGCAGCGGCGATATTTTGGTATTTGCCGTCACCCTTGACGATGCACTGCCAGGGCAAGACGGCGGGGTCGTCGGGACGAGTCACCACCCGCTCTTTTCTTCCCTCGGTGGCATTTTCGGACAAGGGCTTGTAGGGGTCGAAGCGGTTGCCGTCGACGATGAGCGCCTCGGGTCGCACCGCGAGTTGGTCGATGGCTCGGTGCATGGCCAGGAAACTGGCATGGAGGATGTTGATGCGGTCGATTTCGGCGGGTGTGACGATGCCTACCGCCCAAGCCACGGCGTCTCTGATGATTTGTTCGCGGAGCGCATAGCGTTTCTTCTTTGACAGCTGTTTGGAGTCGTTGAAGTCTGGATTGTCGTAGTCCTTGGGCAGGATGACGGCGGCGGCAAACACACTGCCGGCCAGGCATCCGCGCCCGGCTTCGTCGCATCCAGCTTCGATGAGATGGGGATTATAGCAATTCAAGAGCATATGAATGGAATGAAGAGGGAAGAGGGAAGAATATAAGTAAGTGAAGAGGGAAGAGGGAAGAGGGAAGAGATAAGAGGGAAGAGGGAAGAGTATGAGTAAGGGAAGAGTGATGAGATAAGAGGGAAGAGTTAATCAACGCGCAGCTAATTGTGAATTGAAAATTGTGAATTGTGAATTAAAACATCTTTACCACTCGCTCCAGCCCATCGACAAATGCGTCGACCTCTTGCTTGGTGTTGTACAGCGCAAAAGAGGCGCGAACAGTGCCAAGCACGCCCAAGCGATCCATCAAGGGCTGGGCACAGTGGTGGCCGGTGCGCACGGCGATGCCGAGACGGTCGAGCAGTGTGCCAAGGTCCATGTGGTGGATATTGCCCACATTGAAACTGATGACAGCTTCGCCCACCTCGTCCGAAGACGAAGGATGCCCGTAAATCTTGATACCCTCTATATTCCTGAGTTGAGTCAGGGCATACTTGGTCAATTCTTTTTCATGTCTTGCAATATTGTCTAATCCTAAATCGGTGACATAGTCGAGTGCCTTGGCCAAGCCGTGGGTGGCTACGTAGTCGGGCGTGCCGGCCTCGAACTTCAGGGGCGGGCGCTCAAAGGTAGTCTTCTCAAAGCTCACATGGGCTATCATCTCCCCTCCGCCCTGATAGGGAGGCAGTTTGTCGAGCCAGTCTTCCTTGCCATAGAGTACGCCAATACCGGTGGGACCGTAGACCTTATGACCGCTGAAGACGAAGAAGTCGCAGTCCAACGCCTGCACGTCGACCCTGAAGTGGGGGGCGCTCTGTGCTCCATCGATGAGCACGGGGACATGGTGTTCGTGAGCAATGCGAATCATATCGGCCACGGGATTCACGGTGCCGAGCACGTTGCTCACGTGGGCAACACTGACAATGCGGGTGCGCTCGGTGAACAGGTTGGCGTATGCCTCCATGTCGAGCGTGCCGTCGTCGGTCATCGGGATAACCTTGATCGTCAGCCCCTTTCGCTCTGCCTGCAACTGCCAGGGCACGATGTTGGAGTGGTGCTCCATGGTGGATAGGATAATTTCGTCGCCCTCGTGCATGAACGCCTCACAGAAACTGCTTGCCACGAGGTTGATGCCCTCGGTGGTACCGCGTGTGAAAACAATCTCGTTGGTGCTACCGGCATGGAGAAACCGGCGTACGGTTTCGCGCGCCTGCTCGTGCAGTTCGGTGGCCTGCTGACTCATCCAGTGTACCCCGCGATGCACGTTGGCATTCACGTTGAGGTACTCCTCGCGCATGGCATCGAGTACCACGAGCGGCTTCTGCGTGGTGGCGGCATTGTCAAGATACACCAACGGCTTGCCATAAATGGTGCGGGAAAGGATGGGGAAAGAGGGGCGTTGTAATTCATAATTCATAATTGGGCTGCGCGTTTGCAATTCACAATTCACAATTTTCAATTCACAATTGGCTACGCGGTGATTCTTCGTTCTTCACTCTTAACTCTTAACTCACAATTTGACTGCGCGATGGGGGTAAGGCAGATATTCTAAGATTAATCTTGCGAAGCAAGAAAATGAGATTTTCTGCGATGAGCCTTTCGTTCAAGAGAAGATATTCTATGGATATTCTAAGATTCGGCATAGCCGAGCGGAGGAGTTTTCAATTCATAATTCATAATTCAAAATTCACAATTGTACCTGCGTCAGCCAATTATGAATTTTGAATTGTGAATTTTGAATTACAACACCCTTCGCACTTGTTCAGCTCTCCACGGAAGCGCTTCTCCACCAAGTGATGGAGGCTGCTGCGGAGCGGTTCGAGCTTGATTTGGTCGATGACCTCACCCACAAAGGCGAACTCGAGGAGCAACTTCGCCTCGCGCTCGTCGATGCCACGCTGCTGCATGTAGAACATGGCCGCATCGTTGAGTTGGCCTACGGTAGAACCGTGAGCGCACTTCACATCGTCGGCGTAGATCTCGAGCATGGGTTGTGTGAACATACGCGCCGTCTTCGTAGTGCAGAGGTTCTGATTGGTCATCTGCGACTCGGTCTTCTGACTGTCGGGGCGAACGTGTATCAATCCCGCAAAAGCGCCGACCGCCTTGCCATCGAGCACATATTTATAGAGCTGGTTTGACTTGCAGTGCCCCACACGGTGATCTATCAACGTGTTGTTGTCCACGTGCTGGTTGCCGTCTGCAATGACACAACCGTTGCACCAACATTCGGCTCCTTCACCCTTGAAGACGAGTTCGAGATGGTTGCGGGTAATGCCGTTGTGGAGCGTGATGACGTTATGATTCACGCGACTGTTGGCCTGCTGGTCGATATAGACATTGGAAATGCGCACGTTCTTATGGTGCGTTGCCTCAAGACAATAAAGGTCGAGCGAGGCATTCTCGCCAACGTAGGCCTCAATAACCTGGGTGCCAAGGAAGTTTCGGTCGTCGGCCGAGTCGTCACAAAACAGGAACTTGACCTCTGCTCCTTCCTCCACAATGATAAGCACACGACGGTTGACCATGAGGTCGACGTCGGATCGGAGGATGTTCACCACCTGTATGGCACGGTCCATCTTCACATTCTTGGACACGTAGACAAAGAGTCCATCCTGCGCCAGCATGGTGTTGAGAGCGGTCAACGGGTCGCCGTTGGTTTTCGCAAGCTTAGCATAATATTTGGCAATGAGTTCCGGGTTGCGCTCGGCCTGCTCTTTCAAGCTGCCCACAATGACGCCCTCAGGTAGCGTGGTCTTGGGTTGAACCTTGCTATAGAACTGGTCGTTGACAACGAAATAGAGCGATGTACTCAGGTTGGGCACATCACAGCTAAACGACTGGTAAGGATTGATTGGGAATTCGATACGCTTCAGATTTACGCCATAATCCGGCTCAAAGAGCTTTTGCATATCAGTGTATTTGTAGTCCTCGACCTTCCTGTTGGGCAATCCCTGTTTCTTAAAATCCTCGAAAGCCTTGTCGCGCACGGCGTTCAGCGGTGCGGACGAATGGTCGAATAGCATTTGACGGGCTTGTTCGTACAGGTCGATGTATTGTTTCTCACTATTCATGAGTCGGCCTCCTCCTTAATCCAGTCATATCCTCGCTTTTCGATTTCCTTGGCAAGCTCCGGCCCCTCTGTCTTGACAATGCGTCCATCGTAAAGAACATGAATCACGTCGGGTTTGATCATCTCCAACAAACGTTCGTAATGGGTGATGACTATAATCGATTTCTGGGGGGTGAAGAGTTTGTTCACACCTTCTGCAACGATGCGCATGGCATCCACGTCGAGTCCAGAGTCGGTTTCATCGAGAATGCTGAGCTTGGGGTCGAGCATGGCCATTTGGAAAATCTCGTTGCGCTTCTTCTCCCCGCCCGAGAAGCCCTCGTTGACAGAACGTCGCGAAAGCTTGGCGTCGAGTTCCACGATCTGTCGTCTATCCTTCATCAACTGCATGAATTCGGATACATTCATGGGTTCCTGTCCATTGTATTTGCGTCGGGCATTGACGGCCGCCCGCATGAAGTTGGTCATCGATACTCCGGGAATTTCTACGGGATACTGAAACGACAGAAACAACCCCTCGCATGCACGTTCCTCCGGTGGCATTTCGAGCAGTTTTTTTCCATTGAACATGACCGACCCCTCGGTGACGGTGTAGAGCGGGTTACCGGTCAGAACGGCACTCAATGTTGACTTTCCCGAGCCATTGGGACCCATGATGGCATGCACCTCTCCTTCGTTTACAGTGAGGTCAATACCCTTTAATATTTCTTTGCCTGCAATGGTAGCGTGCAGGTTTTTAACTTCTAACATCTTATTATTATTTATTTAGAACTAAATATATTGAGAATATTACATAACATATCTACTACAAAATCATCGGTATGATAGTCACCTCGTGCTATCCGTGCGTTCCTTTCCTGCTCATCCCAACGTTCGAACATCGTCTTCTGCGGCAATGGATAATAGTGGGGAATGTTGAAATTAGGTTTAGCCAAATTCTCTTTCCTCAACCTTTGAGGGATCATAATTGAAACCTGATCTTTCAGTGTGTCGGTCTTGATCCTCTGTTCGATCAAATAGGCTTGCCAAGGTTTTATTTCCCAAGTGGTTGCCCTTGACACGAGAACAAAGGTCGACAAAAGCAAAATCAAACCGTACCGTTTCATGATTTGTTATATTTAATATAAAACTTAACCTACAGATCCTTCTAATGAAACGCTTAAAAGCTTCTGCGCTTCGACTGCAAATTCCATCGGAAGTTTATTCAGCACCTCCTTGGCATAGCCGTTGACAATTAGGCCTACGGCGTCTTCCATGCCAATGCCGCGCTGGTTGCAGTAGAACAACTGGTCTTCGGAAATCTTTGAAGTGGTAGCCTCGTGCTCCACAATAGCCGTTTCGTTGTGGATATCCAGATAGGGGAATGTGTGTGCTCCGCAGTGAGAGCCAAGCAACAAGGAGTCGCAACTGCTGTAGTTTCGGGCATTCTCGGCGTTTGCCGTCACCCTGACCAGACCGCGATAGGAATTCTGGCTATTACCGGCGGAGATTCCTTTGGAGATGATCGTCGACTTGGTGTTCTTGCCCATGTGTATCATCTTCGTCCCCGTATCGGCCTCCTGGTGGTTATTGGTCACTGCAACACTGTAAAATTCGCCCTGCGAATTGTCGCCGCGCAGAATGCAGCTGGGATACTTCCACGTGATGGCGGAACCAGTTTCTACCTGCGTCCACGACAGTTTGGAGTTGACGCCGCGACAGTCGCCGCGCTTGGTCACAAGGTTCAGTACCCCTCCCTTACCGTCCTTGTCGCCCGGATACCAGTTCTGGACAGTGGAGTATTTCACCTCGGCATTGTTCATCACCACAATTTCCACAATGGCGGCGTGCAGCTGATTCTCGTCGCGCATCGGAGCTGTACAGCCCTCCAGGTACGACACATAGGAGTCATCATCGGCCACAATCAGTGTGCGTTCAAACTGTCCCGTGTTTCTTGCATTGATGCGGAAGTAGCTGCTGAGCTCCATCGGACACCGGACGCCCTTGGGAATATACACAAAGCTACCGTCGCTGAACACAGCCGAATTGAGCGCGGACGTGAAGTTATCGCGAATGGGCACCACACTACCAAGATACTGTCGCACCAAATCGGGGTATTCGCGCACCGCCTCGCTGATTGAGCAGAATATAACGCCCTTCTCAGCCAACTGTTTTTTAAAAGTGGTCTTCACCGACACGGAGTCCATCACAGCGTCTACGGCCGTGCCACTCAAAGCCAAGCGCTCCTCCAACGGGATGCCCAACTTGTCAAAAGTCTTCTCCAACTCCGGGTCAATCTCTTTGTTAGCCGGTTTCTTGGCCAAAGGATCGGCATAATAGGAAATGCCCTGAAAGTCAATCTCCGGCAGGTGGAGGTGTCCCCATGTAGGCACTTCCAGCGTTTTCCAGTAGCGGAAAGCTTCTAAGCGGAAGTCGAGAAGCCAGTCCGGCTCCTGTTTCTTGCGGGAGATAAGTCTCACCACATCCTCATCGAGTCCTACCGGAATAATCTCCGTCTCAATGTCCGTGGTAAAGCCAAACTCGTATTTTTGCTCTGCCACCTGCTTGACAAACTTATTCTTTTCTTGTTCGATTTGCTCTGTCTTCATATCTGTTCATAACCCTGCAAGGATTATGCCACGTCTTTAAATCGTACTATTTTTATCAAAATAGTGACACCCTGGATAGGAATGCCACTACTTTATATATGATAAGGTGACCGGGATTAACACCCGCCTATACCTTCATAACTGTCTACAAAACCTTGAAGGGCTTGCCAACTCTCCGTTTTGCCTGTCAATTTGTCGTTAGAGTTTTTGCTCAACTTCAATTTCTGTGAAGGTCTCGAGCACGTCACCCTCCTGTATATCGTTGTAGTTGACAAGCGAAATACCGCATTCCATTCCTGTCGCTACTTCCTTCACGTCATCCTTGTAGCGCTTCAGTGCAGCAAGGGGAGCAGTGTGAACCACAATGCCATCGCGCACTACGCGAGCCTTATCCTTGTTGTGCACCTTGCCTTCGGTAACCAGACCACCGGCCACGGTACCCACTTTGGATATCTTATAGACTTGCTTAACTTCCACTTGGGCGGTGAGAATTTCCTTCTTCACCTTGTCAAGCATACCCACCATGGCTGCCTTAACATCGTCAATGGCATCGTAGATTACCGAATAGGTGTTGATTTCCACACCTACAGAATCGGCCAACCTGCGTGCAGCCACTGACGGACGTACTTGGAATCCCACGATGATGGCATCGGATGCATCGGCCAATGTGACATCGTTCTCAGAGATTTGACCCACCGACTTGAAGATAACGTTCACCTGAACCTTCTCGGTCGACAGTTTGATAAACGAGTCGCTCAATGCCTCAACCGAACCGTCGGTGTCACCCTTCACAATGATATTCATCTCGTGGAACTCTCCACGGGCAATACGATGGGATATATCGCTCAGGGTCAGACGCGTCTGTGTACGCAAGCTCTGCTCACGTTGCAGTTGCTCACGCTTGTTGGCAATATCGCGAACCTCCTGTTCTGTTTCCAAAACATGGAACTGGTCGCCGGCTGTTGGTGCACCATTCAATCCAAGAATAATACACGGTTCAGACGGTCCGGCAGATTCTATGCGCTGATTGCGCTCGTTGAACATGGCCTTGATACGACCCCAGTTAACTCCGGCAATGATGAAGTCGCCCACCTTGAGCGTACCGTTGCTCACCAACACCGTACTTATATATCCACGCCCCTTGTCGAGCGAGCTCTCCACCACGGTTCCCGTGGCTGAGCGATCGGGGTTGGCCTTCAGGTCGAGCATGTCGGCTTCGAGGAGTACTTTTTCAAGCAGATCGTCCACGCCGATGCCCTTCTTGGCACTGATTTCCTGGCATTGGTACTTACCACCCCACTCTTCCACAAGCAGATTCATCTGTGCGAGGTCCTCGCGAATCTTATCAGGGTTGGCGCCCGGCTTGTCTATCTTGTTGATGGCAAACACCATCGGCACACCGGCTGCCTGCGCATGGGCAATGGCCTCCTTGGTGGTGGGCATCACCGAGTCGTCGGCAGCAATGATGATGATGGCAATGTCGGTAACCTGAGCACCACGGGCACGCATGGCCGTAAAGGCCTCATGACCCGGAGTATCGAGCAAAGTGATGCGCCGGCCATTGTTCAGCGTCACGTTGTAGGCACCAATATGCTGTGTGATTCCACCGGCCTCACCGGCAATCATGTTGGTGTTTCGGATGTGGTCGAGCAGCGAAGTCTTACCATGGTCCACATGACCCATCACCGTAACAATCGGTGCACGCGAAATGAGATCGCTCTCGTCGTCTTCCTCTACCTTCACAGCTTCCTGAACCTCAGCACTGACATATTCCGTCTCGAAGCCGAACTCATCGGCCACCAAGTTAATGGTCTCAGCATCCAGACGCTGGTTGATCGAGGCCATTACACCGATGCTCATCAGTGTGGAGATCACCTGAGTAACGTCTACGTCCATCATCGTTGCCAATTCCGACACCGTCACAAACTCGGTTATCTTCAGCGTCTTGCTCTCCTTGCGCTCTGCACTGGCCTCAGCACTCATGCGTTCCTGAACGGCATCGCGCTTTTCCTTACGGTATCTGGCACCCTTACGGGTCTGACTCTGCTTGCTCTTCAGACGTGCAAGCGTCTCCTTTACCTGACGTGCAATGTCCTCCTCGTTGATCTCTACCGGTTTCTGGTTGCGTCTGCGGTTCCTGTTGTTACCGCGGCTGTTAGCATTATTGCCACGACCTCGGTTGGCGGCGCCGCCTTTACCATTCTGCTGCTGGTTTGCTGCAGCATTAATGTCCACGCGCTCCTTATTAATACGCTGACGCTTTCTGCGCCCGCCACCTTGCTGTTTGGCCTTGTCTTCACGCTCCTTGCGGCGTTCCTCCTTGGTTTTCTTCCTGGGACGCGTATTCTGGTTGATGGCGTCAAGGTCTATCTTGCCCACCACATTCACCTTGGGTGCATTCTGTATTCGCCTTTCACTGTTCAACTGGAACAGTTCCGGCTCTTTCTTTTCTTCTCCATCATTGGCTTCAGCGGTCTGCGTTTCGGCTTCAGGCTTGGTCTTTTCGATGGTATCTTCAGGTTCAGCAACAGGTTTTTCAGGCTTCTTTTCAGGCTGAACTTCCTTTTTGGCCTCTGGCTCCTTCTTCGGTTCCGGAGCTGCAGACTGAGGAGCCTCGGGCTTCTTCTCCTCTGCTTTGGTTTTTTCCGCCATCGGCTCTACCGGTTTTTCATTTGGTTCAGATTTGGCAGTCATTTTGTTTTCCTTCACCTCAGGATCTGGGCCAACGGCAGCAGCCTTCACCTCTGGGGCAGTTGTGGGCTTGGGAGCATCAGTTGCTTTTGCCGCAGGCTTCTGGCCGACGTCATCCAAATCGATCTTACCCAACGGCTTATACTGCTGGCGCTTGCTCGACTCCAGTAATCCCTCGGCACGGCGACTCTCCTTCTTCTCCTGCGCACGCTTCTTCTCCTTGGGTTTCTTGAAGAGTTTCTCAGCTTCGGTGCGCACGGCAGCATCCTGTCTGAACGCCTCGACCAAGGCAGCATACTGCTTGTCGTTGAGCTTGAAAGATGGTTCTGCTTTCACTTCGCCCAGCTCATTCTTCTTTTCCAGGAATTCAACTGCCGTTTGAAGTCCTATGTTTAATTCACGTAACGCTTTGTTTAATCTGATGCTCATATATTTCACTTTGAAGGCAATCAAGCTGAAAGGCAAAAAGGTAAAACCTTTGCTTCCTCGCCTTGTATATTTTATGTCTCTTTCTTGTTATGATTAACCCCTACCTTTTTACATTCTATATCCTTTACATGTCTTCGCGGGGATTATGTTAATATTCCATTTCGACCGTCTGTCACGGCTTAGCTCTCAAATTCCTTGCGGAGCACTTCGAGCACATGGTCTACAGTTTCTTCCTCCAGGTCGGCCCTCTCCACCAGCATTTCGCGAGGAGCGTTCATCACGGCTTTGGCCGTATCCAGTCCGATGGCCTTGATGGCATCGATGATCCACTGGTCAATTTCGTCGTTGAACTGATCCAAATAAACATCGTCCTCCTGCTGTCCTTGCTCATTCTCGTTCACCACGCGGTAAACATCAATGGTATATTCGGTAAGCATGGAGGCCAGTTTGATGTTCAGTCCGCCACGCCCAATGGCGAGGCTCACCTCCTCCGGCTGCAAGTAGACATCAGCCTTCCGGTTTTCCTCATCAAGACTGATACTCGTAATCTTGGCCGGACTGAGTGCACGCTGGATAAACAGCATCGTGTTGGCCGTCCAATTGATAACATCAATATTCTCGTTGCAAAGCTCGCGAACAATACCATGCACACGGCTACCACGCACACCTACACAGGCTCCAACGGGGTCGATGCGGTCGTCATAGCTCTCCACGGCTATCTTGGCACGCTCCCCGGGCATCCGCGCAATCTTCTTGATGGCTATCAGTCCATCGGCAATCTCGGGCACTTCCTGTTCGAGCAGGCGCTCCATGAAGACCGGACTCGTGCGCGAGAGGATAATCTTAGGGTTGTTGTTCTCATTTTCCACACGATCGATCACTGCGCGCAGGGTTTCTCCCTTGCGATACTGATCTCTCGGAATCTGCTCGGACCTCGGCAGGATCAGCTCGTTGTTTTCATCATCCACCAACAACACTTCGCGCTTCCACACCTGATACACCTCGCCGGAAATCACCTGTCCCACGCGATCTTTGTATTTGTTGTAGAGTGAATCGTGCTCAAGTTCCAGAATCTTGCTGGCCAGCGTCTGGCGCAGAGTAAGAATGGCACGGCGCCCAAACTTGGCAAAGTCCACCGGTTCAGACACATCCTCACCCACCTCATAGTCGGGCTCTATCTTTTGTGCATCTGCCAGGCTGATCTGCTTGTTGTCGTCTTCCACCTCACCGTTTTCCACAACCACGCGGTTGCGGTAAATCTCGAAGTCACCCTTATCGGGATTAACGATCACGTCGAAATTCTCGTCGCTGCCATATTTCTTTGCAAGCACATTGCGGAAACTTTCCTCCAGCACGCTCACCAAAGTGGTGCGGTCAATATCCTTGTCGGTCTTGAACTCGCGGAAGGTGTCAATCATGCTCATCTGCTCGTCAACTTTTTTTCTTGCTGCCATAGCTTATTTGAAACTTATTAAGTATTTAGTATATTTTACGTTATCCATGCTGTATTGGTGGTCTTGGTCCATCATCACCGGGCGCTTCTTGCCCTCCACCTTTACCTTTTCGTTCACCGACACCACAAAGTCACGGCCTTCGACGCTTTTCAGCACGCCCCGCACTTTCTTGCCATCGGCGTCCAGCACCTCCACCGGCTTGCCGATGTGGTTCACATACTGCTGTTCCACCTTGAAGGGCTGACCAATGCCGGCCGACCCCACTTCGAGTTCGTAGTCTTCCTGCTCACGATCGAGTTGGCTCTCAATAAACTTGCTGAGTTCCACACAATCATTGATATAGACACCATCGGCATGATCAATCTCAACGGTGATCTTGTCGTTCGAGTCTACTTTGATGTCCACAAGAAAATACTCCTTGCCAGCCAGCCATTCTTCTACAATGTTTTTTACGGTGCTTTTATCAATCATAATGACGTTACTATAAAAAAATGAGGAACTCTCCAGGAGCCCCTCATTCCACTGAACGATGCAAAGTTACAAAAAAAAATGTATCCATGCAAACAAATACGCGTTTTTTAAAGCGGAAAAAGCTGATGTTGAAAAGCCACACGCCCTCTCTCACCTTTCCACACCTCACTGACGGCAGTCCCTTCCCGTCAGGAAACGGCAAGATACAGGTTTCAATCGTTAAATAAAAGTCACAAAAAACGCACCCTCCGAACTTTGATTTTAGAAGTTTCAGAGCTAAACCAAGTGGAGTTTCGGGGTCGTCCGAGCAGGTGGGAAAGTGGCTTGGCATTCGGTTAGGGCTTGATGGCACAGCGTTCTCAATCTAACCACAACGCGTCCAAGCCCTGATCGCAAGACGAGAAAGCCTTAGTCGCCGTGCCAAAAAGGCCTAATCGCAACGTGTATAGGAAAACTTTTTCAGACGGTTTGCTGTTGGAAACGCATAAGCGGCTATATGCAAGCCTATTATCAAAAACTCTTATTTTGGGCGTATTTCCGACTCAAGACCTTCGTTTTTGCTACGCGCGAAATATACGAAGGTCTTTGTCAGATATTTTACACATGATTTGATGCAAGCCTATACCATGATGACCCATGCTAAGGTATCTTCATCGGGGTGGGTCTTATATCGCGCGCATCGTAGCATGCCGTCAACCTATCGTTCGTGAAAATAGGCTTGGCTGCCTTGTCTACTTCAAGTTAAAGTCGGCGGCCGACACCCATTGCCCCGCGAAAGTGGCGCCGGTGAAGTTCGACTTGGTGGAAATGCCATAGCGAACCGAGCCTTTGGTGCTGCGTATATCCTTGATTTCTACGCGGTTCCACCCGTATCCTTTCCCATCATTGGCCTCAACGATTTTCCTATAATAGGTCTCGTCCGGGTCTGATGAGAGCGAGTCTGCGACGGCCAACTGTCGTTTGGCCGCTGCCCAGATATTACCGCCCGTATTACCCTCGGCCGGTATCTCCACCGCATATTTGCGTCCGTCGGCAATGGCATACAGATAGGCTCCCTTGCCATTGGCGCGAGCAGCCACGCTCAAGGTGTATGTGCCCGGCGCAACATCAGTTTTCTCTCGCTCCACCTGATAGCTCAGCCCCCATTCGGAGTAACCGTCCAGATAGCGCGTCCCTTCGTTGCCGGTGTAATATTCTCCACTTGAGGTGTAGTGGTCTTCACGGTCTGACGGAGCAACCAGATACCACCCACCCTGATTCAGGAATTCCCAGTCGGTTTCGTTGATGAACACACCATTGTGGGTGTTCGCCTTGATGTAGGCCTCGTGTTTGATCTCATCCAGTTTCTTCTCGGCCATAGAAATTCTTGCGCCAATGGCGATGCCGCTGACAATGGCCACAACGAGACTCACAGTCCACAGTCCTGCCCACATCAGGCGTTGCGGGGTGCCCATCGGCATGAGTTTCTTGGTGTTGCTCAGCAGTGAGTGGACGCCGCAATAAAGAGGAATCGAAAGTACGCCTGCCATGCCGACAACGCACACCAAACTCAATGCCGGACTAACCGCGTCTGAATAGAGCTTGGCAAATTCCATGTCGCCAAACAAATCGGGCATGGTCAGCAGCATGATGAGGATGGCCAAGATGGCCACAGTAACCAGGCCTGCAAGGATGCAAACGAGAATGATGAAGCCTTTCATCAGCAGCAGTATTATCCTGAAAAAACCACCTATGCATCCCGATGCCCCACTCCGGTGATGCTGGGGAATATCAGCTTGCACATGCTCTTCGGCCACTTCCTGGGCCAGGCTTTGTGGTGTCACATCCTTTCCTTTCATTTTCAGTCGGTCCTCGGGACTCTGTGCCACGGGTGTAATGACCGAGATCATCAAGTAGACGATCACCAGCCAGAGCGGTGTCCAAGTGAACGGCGTGACGTGGAAAAACCTGCCGGAAGACAAAGACGTGTCCAAAGTGATAAACACAAGAAACACGCAGGCCAGTCGCCACCACAAGGGGTCGCCGCCAAAGTAATGGGCGCATCCGGCCAGCAGTCCGGTGATCTTCTTGTCGGTGGGATCCCGGTAAAGGCGTTTGCCCGATTTTCTCAATCGATCGAAATAAGCCATGACTTCTTCCTTCAGTCGGTTGACCGTACTCTTTTCTCCTACCGGCTCCTCATTTTGCTCATCCTTATCCTCGTCTTGCAGCTCGTCCTCGACCATCTCTTTGGGATCTCCGATTCTCGTAATGATGTCCTGTACATGCTGAATGTTGATCGCCTCAACCCCCTGTGCCTTGAGATCGTCAAACAGTTCGGCGATGCGAGCCTCAATGTCGTCGGCAATCTCTTTCCCGTCGGGCTTATGCGCAAAATAGCTGCGCAGCGTGTCGATATATTGTTGCAACAGTCCGTAGGCGTCTTCATCGATGGCATAAAGCCGGCCTAACATATTGATGGTGATATTCTTTTTCATAATGACCTGTTGAATAATGATTAGAACTTTACTTTGGTTGTTTCAGATAGTTGACAGTGGCAGCAATCTCTCCCCACGCCTTATCCAACTCCTGGAGGAAGACTGCCCCCTTGTCGGTGAGCATATAGTATTTTCGCGGAGGCCCCTGCGTGCTTTCCTGCCATTTGTAACTCAGCAAGTGATCGTTTTTCAGTCGCGTAAGCAGCGGGTACAGCGTTCCCTCCACCACCAGCAACTCAGCCTCCTTGAGCCGCTGAATGATGTCCGAGGTGTAGGCCGATTGCTTTTCCAGTAGCAACAAAATGCAATATTCCAGCATCCCTTTGCGCATTTGCGATTTCACATTGTCTACATTCATAATCATCAATTTTTTAAGTTGATGTCGCAAAGGTATGTAAAACACAAGTACCTTGCAAAACATAGTACTATAAATCTTTGTTTCGTTAACTTTGTTTAACTACCAAACCACTGAAATAAACACCTAATCAGTAATATTGAAAATGTCCTATCTGAATATTATAAACCTGTTCATAGCTCCTGACAGGACCTTCTAAGAAAGTAGATATCTGATTTTGTCGAAAAAAGGAAAGGGTCCGAGAGTGGTTGTGAAAATACAAAACTTCGTCCATTTTAAAAAGTCTGGCTTTTTAAAGTGGACGAAGTTATCTGATAACGCCTTGTTCGATGATAAAGATTGGAAAACTATCTTATTCTCCGCTGCATCTCTAAAATCTGATTAATCAAACACAGACCTACTAAATGATGAACACCCGAAGTATCATACGGCAAGGATGTCGTGTGAAGTCGAAGTTCCCTCTAAAAGAAATTCGTGTAAAGTCGTGGGAGTCGATGCAAGGACAAAGGTTCTACGGCTGCGTTGCAGGCCTCAATGTTGCATGATATTCCTCCGGATTCTGCAACAACCGGAAAGCTTCCTTCAGTTGCTTATCAGTGCGCAGCGTGTTCTGTATGGCTCCGCGCTGATAGTAGTATGCCGTCACAATGTCGTTGGTGAGAATTTGCTTGATGGCCTCCTTGTTATACTCGAGATCCTTAGCCAGATTGTGTTTCAGCTTCTTGCGCAATGCCTCAAATTCAGGCTTAGCATCGTCATAATAGCCTTCGAACTTAGCCACTTTCTCCAAAGCATCGAGCGACTTCTCGCTGAGAGCATCATATTTGAAGTCGCTCGCCAGCACACGCTGCTTGAAATCCTCGTAATCGGCGTCAGTCAGCTCAAATTCGGCTGCCGGGGCGATTGTGGGATGCTTGGCAATATAGTCGATCTCATAGCTGTGCAGCACCTCAGCAGAGTCGCGCATGCCGGCAAGGTAATAAGCAATGTTGGGTAGCGAGTCGGCCTTGACCTCCACATCAGGCTCAATACCGCCCCCATCTTTCACCGGACGACCACTGGCCGTGTAAAAGGTTTGGATAAGCGAGTCGGCCGTTTCCTCCGTCGACCCACCGTTGGCATGCTTATAATTGAGCTTCTGAATGCATCGTCCCGAAGGAATGTAATATTTATTGGTGGTGAGTTTCATCTGTCCGTTGTAGGGAAGGTCTATCATGGTCTGCACCAATCCCTTACCGTATGTCTTGGTGCCCATCACCACTGCCCGGTCGAAATCCTGCAGGGCACCACTCGTGATTTCAGAGGCCGATGCCGAGTTACCATTCACCAGTACCACGACAGGCATCAACGTATCTACCGGTTCTACGCGAGTTTTGTAGTCTCGGTTCACCTGTTTCATCTTCCCACGATTGGAAACAACTAATTTTCCCTTCGGCACAAAGCAGTTTACGATGTCGACAGCTTCCATCTCGGAGCCCCCACCGTTGTTGCGAAGGTCGAAGACAAGCCCTTTCATACCCTGCTTTTTCATCTCGATCACCGCGTTGCGCACAGCCTTGCCACATCCCTCGGTAAAACTGTTGAGGTTGAGATAGCCTATGCCATTGGGTTGCATACCATAATAAGGTACCGCCGGCAGCTGGATGGCGCGGCGTTTCACCTTGAACTTCATATCTTTGCCGGTGGAGGGGCGATGAATTTTCAGTTCGAACGTCGTGCCGGGTTCGCCCCGCAGGTGGTCGCTCACATAAGCATTGTCGCGCTTGGTCATATCCTCACCATCGATGCTCAGGATGATATCACCCTTCTTCAGCCCCACCTCTGCGGCCGGCAGGTTCTCATACGGCTCATCGATACACACCCGACCAAGTTTGAAGTTATAGCGTATCAAAGCCCCGATGCCAGCATATTTGCCCTGCAACATCATCTTGACATCCTTGTTCTTGTCCTCGGGATAGTATTCTGTATAGGGATCGAGACTTCGCAGCATCGCCTTGACACCATTGCCCACCACCTCGTCGGCATCCAACGTGTCGACATACATCATGTCAAGATTCTTATATATGGTGTTGAACACTTCGAGGTTCTTAGCCACCTTGAAGTTATGATCGGCGTCCTGCGCCATGACATCGGCACCCACCGACAGGCATGCCAAGACCAAAAGCCACATCCCAACACCTGTCGAACGCCAACCCTCTACCAATATTTTTCTCATTTTCATATTCATTTGCCACACGGCTATTATCGATTACGATTCAATTCTTTCATTCTACCTCACATGCAAAGGTATGCAAATTATGGCGCTGCCCAAACATTTTTCACCTTATTTCAAATTTTTCGCCAAAAAAATTTGGAAGATTCCTCGAAACTGTTTACCTTTGCACTCGCAATAACAAAACTGCTTCAGTAGCTCAGTTGGTTAGAGCACCTGACTGTTAATCAGGGGGTCGTTGGTTCAAGCCCATCCTGGAGCGCACAGACGGAAGTTCTTAAACAAAAGAACTTCCGTCTTTTTGTCCTATAATATAGGTGTTTACAGCATTTCTAAAGCATTTTGGGCAGTTCATTAAAAAGAATAGTATTTCTACAAGTACAGTTTGCAAGCCACAAGTAAACGTAAATTATTGAGTGACCATTGACTGAAAGATATGGTTACAAGGAAAGCTAATAGTAAGGCTTCTCATATCGACAACACCTGCATATCGCGGACACGTACAAAGCTAATGGTACTATGTACCACATACTTTGACTTTAGGCAAGGCGTTGATGAACTACTGAATGATGTGTTAGAAAGATTGGAGAATAATAAAGGGCAGCCTTAGCGACTACCCGTGTGAATTATCTTTTTCAAGCTATTTATCCTACGGGTTTCGAAATGTCTATGCGCAACCCGAGAGAATTGACAAGGCGAAAGAACAGTCCTACCCCTGGCTCAATCAATCCGTTTTCTATTTTGGATATATACGACTTAGTCGTACCAGCCTTTTCAGCCAGTTCGGTTTGCGTCATTTTTGCTTCCTTGCGTGCTTGTAAAAGGATTTGCGAGGCATAAAATGCCTTTGCCTCATCTTCAAACTGTATTCGTTGTGGTGTACCTTCCTTGCCGTATTTTGCATCCAGCACGAGGTCGTAGTCTTCAATCTTGTGGTTGTTTGTCTTCATAATATGCCTCCTTTATCTTTAGTGCTTTTTCTATTTCTTGTCTGGGTGTTTTCTGTGTCTTTTTTTGAAAGCCATTGAACAGCACCACAATTTGTTCGTTGTCAAAAATGAAGAACACACGGTAGATATTGCTCTCGTATTCAATTCGCAATTCAAACAATCCATCTCGTATTGCTTTGACAAACTTTGTCGAAAGTCTTTCCTGCGTCTTCAGTAGTTGCAAAGCATAGTCTATCTTTCGCTGTACCTTCTCATCCAGCGTCTGCATGAATGCCTGAAAGTAGCCACCGTATGTCTTTATTCGTCTCATACTGCAAAAGTAGCAAAAGTTTCTATATATGACAACTTTTTGTATTATTTTTTCTGCCGCAAAGTAAAATTAAACTTTATTTCTATTGGAGTTAAAATATTATCAATATTGCTAGTACTTTGCATCAAGACAGTCCACAAGACAGAAGTGGCATTTCTACAAGTACAGTTGGTAAACCACAGATTATTGGCCGATCATTGACTGAAGAGTTTCTCTGTTTGCAATGGCAGATAATTGAATAGCAGGACGACTCTTGGCGTGAATGACGGAGTAATTCTAATCTATACGTGTCAATTATTGTTAATTGCTTTTTTTTCTGCAACCTTTTCCTTACTTTTGCGCTCAATTATAGGGAAGATTGGCAGAGTGATCGAATGCGCTGGACTCGAAATCCGGTATACCCTTTTTGGGTATCGGGGGTTTGAATCCCTCATCTTCCGCACTCATGAATAACACTTTTGAAAGAGCTTTGGACAGTTTGTCTGAAGTTCTTTTTTTTGTAAACCTGGCATGAGCATACAAAAAAGTAAGGGGTTAGCATCTATTGATTGGCATTTGCCTCCTACCCTACCACCTTAAAGTTTACAGGTTCAAATAAGCAAGCAATATAAACGAAAAAGTAAAAAAGTCTCTTATTTCTTTTCGATGTCAATTATGTTTCATTATCTTTGTCCTCAAACTAATAACTTAAATTGTAACAAACATGTCAAATGTAAAGCCTGCAGAGGGCAAACTTGGAATTATGGTAGTCGGTTGTGGCGCAGTGTCTACAACGTTTATGACCGGCGTACTCATGGCGCGGAAGGGGTTAGCCAAGCCCATTGGTTCTGTAACGCAGTATGACAAAATCCGCGTGGGAAAGGGAGACAACAAGAAATATCTTCACTACCATGATATTGTGCCACTGGCAAAGTTGGAAGATATTGTGTTTGCCACATGGGACGTATATCCGCAAAACGCCTATCAGGCAGCAGTGTATGCAGATGTACTCAAAGCAAAAGACATTGAACCGGTACGCGATGAGCTGGAACAGATAGTTCCCATGAAAGCAGCCTTTGACAAAAATTTTGCCAAACGACTTGACGGAGACAATGTGAAGAACTGCAAGACAAGATGGGACATGGTGAAGGAACTGAGGAAGGATATCTCAGACTTCAAGCAGCAAAATGGCATAGACCGCATTGTAGTCATATGGGCAGCATCAACCGAGATTTATGTGCCCTACAATGATAAAATTCATAGTACGATCGAAGCATTGGAGCAAGCCATGAAGAATGACGACCGCGAGCATATAGCACCAAGCATGTGCTATGCATACGCAGCTCTCAAGGAGGGATGCCCGTTTATCATGGGAGCACCAAACACCACAGTGGATATTCCGGCCATGTGGCAGTTGGCCGAACAGGTTCGCATGCCAATAGCAGGGAAGGATTTCAAGACTGGCCAGACGCTCGTGAAGTCAGGCTTTGCTCCCATCCTGAAGGTTCGCAACTTAGGACTCAGCGGATGGTTCTCAACCAATATTCTTGGCAACAGAGATGGCTTAGTGCTCGACGAACCGGCCAACTTCCACACCAAGGAGGTGTCTAAACTATCAACGCTTGAGACTATCCTGAAAAAAGATGAGCAACCCGATTTATACGGTGACATCTACCACAAGGTGCGTATTAACTATTATCCACCTCGCAACGACGCAAAAGAGGGATGGGACAACCTTGACATCTTTGGATGGATGGGATATCCGATGCAGATTAAAATCAATTTCCTCTGCCGCGACTCCATCCTTGCTGCCCCTCTGTTGCTTGATCTTTGCCTGCTCAGCGATTTGGCTGCTCGCGCCGGTCGCTACGGCACACAGCGATTCCTCAGCTTCTTCCTCAAAAGCCCCATGCATGACTACACCAAGGGTGAAGAGGCTGTCAACAACCTGTTCGACCAATATGTCATGCTGAAAAATGCAATTCGCGAGATGGGTGGTCATGAGGCCGATGAAGAGATAGATTGAAATACTAAGCAACAACTCATTGGAATCTCTTCCTAAGTAAAAAGCTAAGTGATAAATAATCAATCACTTAGCTTTTTCCTTATACGCAGACCTGTACAGAGTGGGTAAAGCAAGAGAAATGAAAAGAATGTATCTTACTGATAATCACTGTTTATCGTTTTCTTCTCTTTGGCAATTTTACCCTACTTGCCTGTTTTAGTTAGATAGTACAAGTGTATCGTTTGAACTTGATTCCGCCATATTCTATTCCAAAAATGTGAGAACGATTATAAAGTCGTTCTCACTCATTTTATATTTAGCCAATTAGAGATAGCTGCTTCATTCTATTCTTCTCCGGTTTCTCCTTTTTTCATTTCAGACAAAATATAGTAGGCACCCGATTGAGCAATATCAGAAAGTTTTTTTGTATCCTCTAAAGGTTCTATTGCTACAAATCCATTTTCTTCTTTTATCTTCTTGACACCAACAGGGAAGAACTGCCAGCTTGTACCCTGACGAGAGGCTTTGTAGATATAAAATTTCCCATCTTCTTCGGCTATGGCTTCAGAAGGTACAGCTTTCATTTTTATTGCATTTGTAGCAATCTGTGCCTGAATATACATTCCTCCAATTAATCCAGTTCTTTCACCCACAATATTTGCCCGCACAGCTACTGTCTGATTTTCATTGTTAAAGGTTTTACCAATGGAATATACTTTGCCTCTATAGCTTTTCTCACTTTTGTCGGATTGTTTAAATTGTACAGACTGTCCTACTTTTATTTTAGAAATATCACGTAGAAAGACCTGTAATTCAACAAAAATGTTGTCTGTATTGACAATCTTCATTATTGGCATTTCTGGAGTTGTATATTGGCCTGTCTGCACGTCAATTTGCTCAACAGTGCCACGGATAGGACTCTTTATAGCGACTGTCATCTTAGGATTTCCTTTGCGAATAGAGGAAGGATTAACACCCATCTGTCTAAGCTGGGCGGATAACATTTGCAATTCGCCATTAACTATCTTCAATTCTGATTTGATACGGTCGTAATCCTTACCTGCACCCACACCCTCTTTCATCATCTTTGTCTGGCGGGCAAACTCTTTCGAGAGATACCTCTGCTGATTGAGGGATGATAGATATTGTGTCTGAAGGTTGACGAAGTCGGGGTGAGACAAGTATGCGATGGTTTGGCCTTTAGCCACTATTTGTCCTTCTTTAACTAATATCTGTCTGATATTTCCACCCGTTTGCGGAGTTACAGTTGCTTCACTTTGCGGATCGATAACCAGTTTCCCATTCGCTTCTATAGCATTCTCAAAGACCATCTCTGTGAGATTGCCTACCTTAATATTCATCTTCTCCACTTGCTCATCAGTGAGGTCTACCTGGGTCTGTACCTTCAAGGCATTCTCTTCACTATTTTCGGTCTGCTTCTTGGTGTTACCACAAGCCATAAGAAGCAAGAGAGAGGTCATATAGAAATATTTTTTTGCTTTCATTGTCTTAAATATTTGGATATTGTAAATCTATCTTTGTATTGATGAATTTTTCGTAAGCCGACCAATAGTCAAGCTCTGTCTGCACAGCATCGCCCATGGTCTGGATAAAGCCGATATAATCTGTTGCCCCGAGTCGGTAAGCGGAAGCTGCTCCTCGTTGTTGCTCTCTTGCTGTTGGTAATGCTGTTTCTTGAAAGTATTTGAGTTTCGTTTGCCACTTTAGATTTTCTGTTTGTAAACGTTCTTGAACACGTTTAAGTTTCTGACGTGATAAGGTGAGATAAGCCTCTTCAATATCCTTATCCATGGCCATGGCTTTCTTTTGTGCGCGATATGAATTTCTAAATAAGGGAATACTCATACCAACATTTGTAGTCCAATAGCCTAACTTATTTCCAATTCTCTGCGCTCCTGCTTCTACGAAAAAATTTGGTAGCACTTTTGTTTTTTCAACTTCTATCTGTGTTTGTGCCAG
>QWCK01002211.1_pt1 | contig 25398 bp, 28 predicted proteins | sample 1972571 | NCBI WGS metagenome assembly QWCK01 (sample SAMN09866710, study PRJNA288562) | Human gut metagenome isolate term2_stool, whole genome shotgun sequencing... | isolation source: gut | host: Homo sapiens | place: USA: California | reverse complement strand
TTGCAAGCAATTTCACGGCTCTTCGGTTTACTTTGTTCTATGTTAGCTATATAATATTTCAGTAAGAAAGTAACTCGAATCGAAAGGAGTCTATGGTGCGACAACAAGTTGAACAGCTGCTTTCCCTTATGAAGGAAAGAGACATCGATGTTTACATCGTGCCGTCTGAAGATTTTCATCAAAGCGAATACGTCGGCGAGTATTTTAAAGCCCGCGCATTTATCTCCGGCTTTACAGGAAGTGCCGGTACCGTCGTTGCGACGGCCGATGAAGTATGTCTTTGGACCGACGGACGTTATTTCCTGCAAGCGACGGATCAATTAAAAGATTCAGGCATTCGCTTGCAAAAAATGGGTGAACCCGGTGTGCCCACGGTAACGGAATACATAAAAACCCATCTTCCGAAAGGTGGCACATTAGGTTTTGACGGTCGTACGATTTCCGTATCAGACGGTGCCGAATACGAAGCCATTGCTGAGGAAAAAGAAGCGTCTATTACCTATAATATGGACCTTGTCGGCGAATTCTGGGAGGATCGTCCGCCGCTTTCCGAAAAGAAAGCCTTTAAACTTTCAGAAGATATTACCGGCGAAAGCGCCAAATCGAAACTTGAGCGTATTCGCAAGGTTATGAAAGAAAAGGGAACGGACACCCACATTGTCGCATCCTTAGACGATGTCTGCTGGATTTTAAATATTCGCGGCGATGATATTTTATTCTCGCCCATCGTCTTGAGCTACGCTGTGATTACCATGGACGACATGGTGCTTTTCATTGATGAAGCAAAACTCGACGATGACATGAAGGAAGAATTTAAAGAGCTGAATATCTCTATCCGTCCTTACAACGCTATTTACGAAGATGTGAAGGATTTAAAGGATCGCTCCATTTTAATCGATCCTTCCAAGATGAACTACGCGCTCTATGAAAATATTCCTGCTGAAAATCACGTAGTGGAAGCGGCCAATCCTTCTATCATCATGAAGGCTGTGAAGAACGAAACGGAACTTAAGAACATGGCCATCGCCCACGTTAAAGACGGCGTCGCCTGGACGAAGTTTATGTATTGGCTGAAGAAGAATATCGGTAAAGAAGAGATCACCGAAATCGGCGCCAGCGATAAACTGGAAGCATTCCGTAAAGAACAGGAAGGCTATATGTGGCCCTCTTTCGCTCCCATCAGTGGTTACGGAAAACACGCCGCCATCGTACACTACGAAGCCGATGAAGAGAGTGACATTCCCTTGGAAGCGAAAGGCCTCTACCTTTCCGATACGGGTTCGAACTTTGCAGAAGGTTCCACCGATATTACCCGTACCCTCGCCCTCGGCGAACTGACCGACGAAGAGATATACCATTTTACCCTCGTATTAAAGAGCCATTTAGGTCTCGCCTTGGTGAAATTCCCCTATGGCGCTCACGGCTATTCCTTAGACTACGCCGCAAGAAAGCCCTTCTGGGATCATCACTTAGATTTTAATCACGGCACCGGCCACGGTATCGGTCAACTTTTAAATATTCACGAAGGCCCCACGGGCTTCCGCTATAAAATTAATATAGCGAAAAATGAACACCATCAAATCGAACCGGGCATGATTATCACTAATGAACCGGGAATCTATATCGCCGAAAAACACGGCATTCGCTTGGAAAACTGCATGGTCGTCGTAAAAGACGATACCAACGAATACGGCACTTGGATGCATCTGGAGCCCATTACGCTGGTTCCCTTCGATCTCGATGCCGTGGACGTATCCTTGCTTACAAGCGAAGAAATAGCCTACTTAAACGGCTACAATGAATTAGTTTTCAAGACCATTTCGCCCTACTTGGAGGATGAAGAGGTAGAATGGCTGAAAAAATATACAAAACAACTTTAGGAGGAAAACATGAACAGTAAAACGAAGATGCCCTTCGGTTTTTATGTCGTCTCCCTAGGCTTCTCCATGGAGCGTTTTGCATTCTATTCTGCAAAATGGCTTATGACGGTAATGATTGCAGCTGCCGTCATCGACGGAGGTTTAGGATTGACAGATGCCGATGCGGCTAAGATGAGTGCAAACCTCGTCGCTATGACCTATATCGCACCCTTGATCGGATCCATTATTTCCGACCGCTTTATCGGTGCCCGGTATTTAATCCCCGTCGGGATGGCCCTTATGGGTGTAGGATATTTAATCGGCTGGAAGGCTGATTCCGTCGCCATGATCAATTTGATGATTGCCGTCGTATCCATCGGTACCGGTTTATTTAAGCCCCAATCCAATGCTATTACCGGCCGTCTGTTCGACGATCCGAAGGTATTGGACACCGCCTATTCAACGCAATATTCATTTGTTAATATCGGCTCTTTTATCGGGACCACCATTATCGGCGTATTGGCACTTAGCAAAGGCTATTCCTTCTGCTTCTTAGTATGCGGAATCATTATGTTCATCAACACCATCTGGTTTATTTGGGGTTGGAGATACCTCGGCGACGCCGGTAAGAAACCCTTTAAGGTCGATGAACGTAAAGCTCTTGGTGAAGAGGACGAAGCAAAAGAAGAAAAACGTCCTCTTACCACCATCGAAAAGAAACGTGTGGCCGCCATCGTTCTCGTATCGGCATTCTCCACTATTTTCTGGCTCTTCTGGTACTTGGCTTACATGCCCGTTTACTTCCATTGGGCAGGCGACAACCCGGCTGCTAACTGGATGATCGGCAACTTCCAAGTGCCCACCGCATGGTTCGACTCCTTGAACGCACTCTGCTGTATTACCCTCGGCCCGATCCTCGGTGCTTTCTGGGCTAAGCGTGCAAGAAGTCCCAAAGGCGACTTCAATATGTTCCAAAAAACATCTTTCGGTATGTTGCTCTTAGGCCTCGCTTATATTATTTTCGCCGTTGCCGACATCGCAAGAGGCAACAATCTCGCCAACTTAGGTTGGATCGTAGCTTTCGGCATCACCTTATCCTTAGGCGAAATGGTATTCTCTCCTCTTGGAAACTCCTTTATCTCCAAGTTTGCTCCGGCAAGACTCTTATCGGTTATGATGAGTGTCTGGACACTTGCCGTATTCGCATCGGCTAAGACCTACGGTTATCTCTATGAGTTCACCTTGAAGTTCCCCTTCGCCAAAACCTATTTCGTCATTGCGGCCATCGCCATTGTGTGCGGTATCATCCTCTTCGCCGTAAGCCCGAAATTAAACAATTTAGTAGTGGAACACGAAGACTAAATAACTATTGTTCGGTTACTGAAAGGAGCCTGACATGAATCAAGAACGTCTTAATCGTATACTACAAGGCATGAAAGACCGCGGCGTCGACGAAATGATCATTTCCGACCCCATTGCAATTTACTATTTGCTCGGCAGAAAGATCGTTCCCGGCGAACGCATGCTCGTACTCTACATCCATATCGACGGAACGACCAAGCTCGTAATTAACGAATTGTTCCCCCAAGACGGCGATGTAGGTGTCGATCTCGTCTGGTACAATGACATCGACGACGGTGTAAAAATTCTTTCCGATCACATGAAAGAAGGAAACGTCATCGGCATCGATAAGAACTGGGCAAGCCACTTCTTGCTACGCCTTCAAGAACTGCACCCCGAACTCAAATACGTCAACGGCTCTGAAATCGTCGATGACGTACGCCAAATTAAAGATGAAGAAGAAAAGCAGCTGATGCGCGATTCTTCCAAAATCTGCGACAAAGTAATGGAAGAGCTCATTCCCTGGGTCGTCAAAGGTCTTACGGAAAAAGAACTCAACGCAAAGACGCGGGAACTTTTCGCTAAACACGGCGTTACGGAAATGTCCTTCGATCCCATTACAGCCTACGGTCGCGGCGGTGCTGACCCGCACCACGTAACCGACGATTCCAAAGGTAAGAGAGGCGATTCCGTCGTCCTCGATATCGGCGGATTCTACAAAGGTTACGCATCGGATATGACCCGTACGGTCTTTATTGGCGAAGCCAGCGAAAAGGCGCGCGAAGTTTACGAAATCGTAAAAGAAGCGAACCTTCGCGGTATTGCCGCAGCAAAACCGGGCAACCGCATGTGCGATGTGGACCTGGCTTGCCGAGACTATATCGAATCCAAAGGCTACGGCGAATACTTTACTCACCGTACCGGCCACTCCATCGGCTTGGAAGACCACGAAGTCGGTGACGTTTCCTCTGTAAACGAAGCCATCATTCGTCCGGGTCAATGCTTCTCCGTCGAACCGGGTATCTATTTATTAGATGAAGGTATCGGCGTGCGCGTAGAAGACCTTGTCATTATCACTGAAGACGGATGCGAAGTCCTAAACTCTGTTACGAAGGATCTTATTGTCGTAGAGGAGGAATAAAATGGTAGTCGTTCGAGAAGGTCGTATGCCCTTTAAGGGATTTGAAACCTATTACAGAATTACCAATCCCGACGGGAAAAAAGCTCCCCTTATTCTCCTGCACGGAGGACCGGGCAGCACTCATAATTACTTCGAAGGATTTGATAAACTGGCGGAGTCCATCGATCGCCCCATTATAATGTACGATCAAATCGGCTGTGGCCTTTCGGCGACGCCAGGTCACACGGAACTTTATAATGCCGAGGTTTGGATGGAAGAGCTCGATGCCTTGAGAGACCATCTCGGACTCGAAAAAGTGCATCTACTAGGTCAGTCCTGGGGCGGAATGCTCGCTATTTCCTACATGATAGAAAGAGATCCGAAAGGCGTACAATCCATCGTGTTGTCGTCCACTCTTCATTCCGCAAAATTATGGAGAGAGGAACAATGGCGAAGAATCTATCGCTTTATGTCAAAGGAAGATCAGGAAATCTTTAAAAAAGCGGAAGCCAGCGACGATTACGACGATCCTGCTTATTTAGAAGCACTGGATCGCTTTATGGACCTTTACTGCGGCCCGACCATCGACGAACACTCACCGGAATATTTGACGCGCAAAAAAGAAAATAGCGGCGAAGTCTATATGACGGGCTGGGGCGCCAACGAATTCGGCCCTACGGGTACACTGGCAGGATATGATTACGTCGGTAAACTTTCGAAGATTACCGTACCCGCCCTCGTCATTAACGGCCAAATGGATCTTTCCAGTTGCTTTATTTCTAAAGGCATGGCCGACGAGCTGCCCAACAGCCGTTGGGAACTGTTCCGCTATTCCCGCCACATGTGCTTTGTGGAAGAAGAAGAAAAATACTTCGACTTAATGCGTGAATGGCTCGGCGACAAAGAATAAAATAAAGAAAGACCTCTTGCAAAAGAGGTCTTTCTTTTATGTAAAGGGAAGATTCGATTGCTTCAAAAGATTTTTCGCTGAAGATGTTTTTACTATTCTTCCAGAAGAATTATTTTTGTAAAAAGTAAGCCATTCTTTCAAAAGATTTTTTTAGGAGGAGGGAATAGGGCGCCCGGATTCGCCCTCTTTCCCTCCTCCTAAAACCTCCTTCCTTTCCACCCTAACGCTTTTTAGCAGTGCGAAGCCCTAACGGGCTTCGATTTGTATTGGCTGCGTCGCGAGAAAATTATTTTATGAGTTGGGCGTCGGCTTTCGGATGCAAAATAGATGCCGGTTTTTTTGAATAAATGTAATGTGTTTCTTATCGCTTGAATGGCATAAGATGGAGAAAATGCCACAGGCATTTTCTTCTCATCAAAAAGCCGGTCGGAAAGGGGGTTGGGGCGCGCGGGGAAGGGGGAAACCGCGGCCTTTGCCTCTGAGCCCTTTCCCCCTTCCCCGCGAGATGATTATCCGGTTGTATGAAACCGATTCAAAAAGAGTTTTACTGCGTGAATTGATTTTTTATTTTTCTTTTAAAACCCACATTTCACAAACCCTTCCCAGGACGGGAGAAAAAATCATCTTAAACAAAAAATAAACTTGTCAATTCCCTTATTTCCCATTACAATGGCAGTGGTAGTATTCGAAGGAAACTATACACTTTTTACATTTAAATACGATTAAAAACGATGCGATCTATGTGTATTGCACTCGAAAGAGGTGATAACCATGAAATCAGTTGGAATTATCGGCGCCGGAAAAGTCGGCGTCAGTTTCGGCATCGGCTTGTTCTCAGAAGGCCCTCTGCGCATCGGGGGTTATTACAGTAAAACAGAGGCAAGTGCCGCTTACGGCGCAGAGCGTACCGGGTCGAAGGTTTACAAGACACCGGAAGAGCTCGTTTGTGACAACGACGTCGTTCTTATCGCCACGCCTGATGATGCCATTGAAACGATTTGGCGGCAACTTTTACAATTAAATATTCACGATAAAATTGTCTGCCATACGGCGGGCAGTTTATCGTCTTCACTATTCTTCGATCGTACTACCAAGGACGTTTACGCAGCCTCCCTTCACCCTATGCTGGCCATCTCCAGTAAGGAAGAGGGCTACAAGTCACTTGATGGTGCGTTTTTTACTTTAGAGGGAGATCCTGAAGCTGTGAATTGCCTGAGTGAGGTTTTGGAGTACCATAATCTTCGCTACAAGATTATCTCCGGCGACAAAGCGCGCTACCATTTGGCTACTTCTCTTATCAGTAATTCCGTCATCGCCCTTGGAAAAGTGGCGGTGGATTTAATGACGGAAATCGGCTTTGAAGAGGAGGAAGCTAGGGAGGCGTTAGCGCCTCTGGCACAAAAAAACTTGACGTCTTTTTTAGAAAAAGGCGCGGAAAAATCCTTAACAGGCCCCGTAGAACGAGGAGACGCTTCCACGATCGAGCGCCATTTGGATTCGTTAAAAGATGATGAAAAGAGGCGGGAGCTTTATGTGGCGGCGGCAAAGATCCTCGTAGACATTGCAGAAGAAAAACATCCGGATCGCCCATACGACGATGTTATCCGCTTACTGGAAGGAGAATAGAATGAAGAAAGTAACAGTTAATACATTCCGCGAACGAAAAGAAGCGGGCGAAAAGCTCACCATGATTACCTGCTACGACTACTCCACGGCAAAACTTGTGGATCAGTCGGAGATCGACTCTATTTTAATCGGTGACAGTTTGGGTATGACCATGCTCGGTTATGAAGACACCCTCTCCGTAACCCTTGAAGATATGATTCATCACTCCGCTGCTGTGGCACGAGGAGCAAAACATCCGCTTATCGTCTGCGATATGCCCTTTATGACTTATTCCACAGGCGTTCGGGATGCGGTCATCAACGCCGGCCGTTTGATTCAAGAGGGCCACGCCCACGCCGTAAAACTCGAGGGAGGCGTGGAAGTGAAAGATGAAATTGCAGCCATCGTGGCGGCGAAAATTCCCGTCTGCGCCCATATCGGCCTCACACCTCAATCAGTGAACGCCTTCGGCGGTTTTAAGGTGCAGGGAAAAGACGAAGCTACTGTTAAAAAGCTCCTCGCCGATGCGAAGGCTGTAGAAGAAGCAGGAGCTTTCGCTGTGGTCTTGGAATGTGTCCCGGCAGCTCTTGCGAAAAAGGTGACGGACATGCTCTCCATCCCCACCATCGGCATCGGCGCCGGCGTCGATTGTGACGGCCAAGTCCTTGTCTACCAAGATATGCTCGGTATGTTTGACGATTTCGTGCCGAAATTTGTAAAACAATTCGCTCATGTGGGCGAGGCTATGGTGAAAGGCTTTAAAGATTACGACGAGGCTGTAAAGAATAAATCCTTCCCCACGAAGGAACACGAATTTTCAATGGACGAATCTTTACTCGACGAGAAATAGAGGCGAAAAATGCAAATTATTACGACGATTCAAGAAATGCGCGAGATCGCTTTAAAAGCGAAACATAAGGGAAGTGTGGGCTATGTTCCCACTATGGGAGCTCTTCACGAAGGGCACGGCTCCCTCATTAAAAAGGCACGAGAAGAAAACGACACGGTGATCGTATCGGTCTTCGTAAACCCCCTTCAGTTCGGGCCGGGGGAAGATTACGAAGCCTACCCGAGAGATATTGAGGCCGACGGTGCTTTTTGCGAATCCCTGGGTGTAGATTATATCTTCCATCCGGAGGTGGAGGAAATGTATCCGGATGATTTCGGTTTTCGTGTCGTGCCGCCGGAGCATATGACCCATATTCTCTGCGGCATTACACGCCCCATTCACTTTGCAGGGGTCTCTACGGTCCTCGCTAAATTCTTTACCATTCTCCGCCCGACGAGAGCTTATTTCGGCCAAAAGGACGTGCAACAAGTGGCTATCGTAAAAGCTATGGTAGAAGATTTAAACTTAAATCTCAAGATTGTGCCCTGCCCCATCGTTCGAGAAGAGGACGGGCTGGCGAAAAGTTCGAGAAACACCTATCTATCAGAGGAGGAGCGAAAGGCCGCCACCGTCCTTTCCCGAGCACTCCGTTATGCACTTGATAGTGTGAAATCCGGGAATACCGATGCTGAAAAAGTGAAGAGGGAAGTCATCGAGCTCATCGAAAAAGAGCCTCTTGCAAAAATCGACTATGTAGAAATTCTTCGCTTCAGTAATTTCGAACGAGTGAAGAGGATCGAAGAGGACTGTTTTATGGCCATGGCGGTTTACATCGGCAATACCCGCTTAATCGACAACAGTTTTTTTGATGATACGGACGTTCTATAAAAAAGAGAGAGGCCTTTTGCGGTCTCTCTCTTTTACTATTTGAAGTTTTGTAAACAGGGCTCGTCCTCTGCAAGTCGAATCGTATTGTAATAAATATTGTTTCTTTTCTCCCTTTTGAAGGGTATAAATATAATAGAATCTAATTTGAGGAGGTTATGATGAATAAGAAATTAACCAGAAGTATTACCGATCGTAAAATTGCCGGTGTCTGTGGTGGCATCGCCGAGTATTTCGGCATCGATTCCAATTTAGTGCGCATCCTTTGGGTGCTATTCGCTCTGGGCGGCGGCAGCGGGCTCATCGTCTATATTCTCTGCGCTCTTCTGATTCCCGAAGAACCTAGTTGGTAAAAAGTTCTTCGCCTTTTTGGCGTAGATCGTTGTCATCGGGATTCAGCTCTAAAAGAGAATCCAGCAGTTTTTTCGCCTCGTCTTTTTTGTCTTCTCGGATCAAGCTGTCTATTTGACGAAGGGTAGATCCTTCGATTGTCCGCATCATGGCGGCGGCGTTTAAATAGTTTTGGCGATCCCCTTCAACCACTTTCCGGTAATGGGCGTAGGCACTGAGAAGGTTTCCGGCCCGCTGGAGCTCGAGCCCCTGTCTATAATGTTCGGCGGAGGCCTTCAGTCCGTCAAGTTCTTCGATTTTAAGGGCCATGTCCGTGTTTTCCACAATAGGCGGAAGGGTGTCGTAAATAGCGGAGGCTTTGTCGTAATCGCCGATGGCGATATAATTTTGTGCTTGCTCGTAGTGTCGCCGCACGGTTATGGTGTCATATAGTTTAAAGGCAAGAGCACTTAGGGCGATGATGCTCACGGAAATAATGATGAAAAGGAGAATGCGCTTTTTCTTTGAAAGAGTGTGTTCTTCTTTTTCTTCGCTCCGCTCCAGGTCGATTTCATCCAGAGGGCGAATGGGCATGGTCTGCTCCGTAACGGTGGATTGTTCGGCTTTTTCCCGATCTCTGTCGATGTAGAGCTGGAAGAGTTTTTTATTGACCTGCCGTTCGGTGACGGCGGAAAGTACGAAATCTCTCGAGCGCTTGCAATAGCGGCAGTTTTCGTCGTCATTGGAGTTTACGAAGCCGCAGATGCAGCGCCAGAGATTGGGGTAGCGGCCGCTGTAGGTGTAAAAATCAGGGCCGAAGAGTTTTTTCAGCTCATCCTTTTTTTCCTTATTAATAATGGGCACGGTCTGATAGTATTCTTTTGTGCGGTCGTAATATTTCCGCGTGCCGTCATCGAAGTGCACTTCCGAGATACGAATGCGCACGCCTCTGGCTGTATGGTGGCGCTCGTCGAGCATCCAGTAGGGCAGGAAGGAAAGAGATTTTGGCCTTAAATCTAAATCTTCAAAGCCGTGCTGAAAGACGGTTTCGTCGAAGATGAATTTGCCGAAGGCGTTAATAAATAATACGTCTAATTTTAAGTAGCGTATAGATTGGTAAGTATTGTTAATAATGTCGATGACGAGGGCAAAGCCCGTCTCGTTTTGCGCCAGATAGGCGTCGACGATTTGCACATCGTTTGATGCGCCGACGCGTACTTTTGTAGATATGGTTCGCATGGCCTCCTCCTTATCCTCATTATAGAAAAGCACCTCTTAAGTGACAAGTTAGAAAGATTGGAATATGGATCATTACATAGATATTGGCGGCGAGTCTCTCGCCTATATAAAAAAAGGAAGCGGTCCCGATGTTTTGGTACTCCATGGCAATCGCTCCTCTTCCCGGGCCATGTTACCCTTAATCGATGAGCTGGCGACGGAGTTGAGAGTGTTTGCCCCGGATATGTGCGGCTTCGGAAGGAGCAGCTACAACAGACGCCACAGAGAGGTGAAGGATTATGCCGAGGATATGGTAGTTTTTTTAGAAGCCATGGATATGAAAGAAGTGACCATTATCGGATGGTCTTTCGGAGGCATCGTCGCCATGGAGCTTGCGAAGCTTTCTCATCGTGTGAAAAAGATGGTGCTTCTTTCTTCCGTAGGGCCTGAGGGAATTGCCTTTCCCGCCGTGACCACAAGCGGCGAGAAGACCCCTCTTTCTAATCGGGGAGAATCCAAGAGGGAGAAGATACGAGCCATGCTCGGCCGTGATCTCTTCGACGGGGAACTCCCTCAGGAGTATTTGCATTTAATCGAAGAGGCTCTCCTTCAGCGAAACGGCCTTGACGCTTACCGTGCCATGCGCCGTTATAGACTAAAAGATGCGCGGAATATTCCGGTTTTGATTCTTCACGGAGCGGAGGATAGAGTGGTAGCTTTAGACGACGCCCTGGCCATGGAATCATTCTACCCGGACTGTGCGCTCCGGGTATTGGAGGGCGGCCATTTTCTTCTCTATAATCGGTGCAAAGAGGTGGCCGATGAGATTCTCAAATTTCTCCATAAAAAATAGCACCCGGAGGTGCTATCGTCTGTATCGTTTGGGGTGAAAGATCTCCTGACGTTTCGAAAGCAAGTAGCCGACGACGATTCCTCCCATATTGAGGAGCCAGTCATCGATATCGGCGCTTCTTCCGATGTGGTACTGCACGGATTCGATGGCGAAGAAAATAAGTCCATAGGTAAGAAAGAGGGGCAGGGGCTTTTTCATTTTTTCAAAGAGCACCGGCGTTAAAAACCCCAGGGGAATGCCGATGAGTATATTGCCCCATATGTTTAAAAAGATGCTCGACGGGGTGCCGTGTTGTATAAACAAACGGATGGTTTTAAAAGGTATTAAGTTTAATTGCCAGTCACTGCTTTCTGTGTCGACACCAAGGGGAACGCCCCAGGATTCTAAAAGGCGATTGTTAATGAGCAAAAAGAAGGCGAGCCAAAGGGCATAGGTGGCAAATAGTAAGAGTAATCGTTCCCGGCGGCGATTGCTCTTTTTTTTATACTTTCCGAATATTTGGGTGCGAATAAGGGAGAAGCCTAAAAAGGCGACGATAAAAATCAGAGGGGTTACCCTTAGTGCGTAGCGAATCAAAAATACTGCTCCAAATCTATATCCAGTAGGCTGTCCACCACTTCATCGGCAGTTTCTCTGATGCTGTCCCAGTAGGGGGCGTTGGAATCGTCTTTCACGCCGACGGTGTAAAGACCGTATTCCTTCGCCGCCACAACGGCGTAATGGGCGTCGTCGAAAAAGAGAATGTCCTCCGGTTTTTCACCGAGTTTTTTAGCGAGGATGTCATAAAACTTCCCTTCGCTCTTTTCGACGCCTACGCCGTTACAGGTCTGTACAAACTGGAAATAAGGATTTAAGCCGAAACGCTCCATGGCAGGCATTAAAAATTCCTCATTGGTGGCAGTGGCGATCACAAGGGGTGCACATTTGGAGGCTCTTTTTATAAGATCAAGGGCCCCTTCTTTTAAGGGGAGGGTGTGGGTGTAGCCCTCTCTTAAAATATCGCCCATCTCGTTAAAGATGTCCTCTACGGATTCCGGAAGCTCCAACTCTTTTTTAAAAAAAGCGCTGGATTGATTTAAGCTCATGGTAGTGACTTTATCATGAATGGCGTCGGTATAGATCTTTCCCTTGGACTCCACAAAGTTGCGGCCCAAATGGCGCCACATGCCCATGGAATCGATTAGAGTTCCGTCAAAATCAAATGCGATGGCTTTCATAAAGATCCTTTCTATTCTATACGCGGCACATGGCCTCGAGGGTCATTAGGGTGTCGACCACTTCTATTCCCGTATCGGCGGTAAAACCAACGCGGTAGCCGTCCAGGCGGGAGATGCCCGGCACAATTTCAACCTTATCGGCGTGGAGTGTGCGATTGGTTTCCACGACGACGCGGTAAGGGCCGTAAATGTCGCCCAGGGGAAGGCTTCTGAAATCTTTTGAGAGGACGGTGTCTACTTTCTCGATGATCTCACGGCGAAGGAGGGCGAAGTTTTTGTGGCGCACGGCATTGTGGCCGAAGCTTTCTTTCGTTACCACGTATTCCACATAGGGCATATAGCCTTCTAAAATAAGCTGGCCGTGAAGACCGCTGTCGCCTATGACGAGGCCCACAGGCACCTTGTAATCTTTGGCGACGATTTGGTTGATCATGGCTTCGGATACTTTGATGTCGTTTACCGTGACGCGGTGGAAGTGAGTGGAGTAGCTGTGGTTCATATTGCCGTGATGGTGGCCGCTGCCGGCGTGATAACCTAAGAAGAAGACGATGTCGTGGCCTTCCACACCTGTCATCATAAAGTCTTTCCTGGGATAGCCGCTGATAAGCTCGATGCGGGGATCCATTTCAGAAAGGAGCAGATAATCCAAATTCTTACCCTCTCCGTGGCTGTCTACGATAGTAATATGTTCCACTTCGCCATTTCGGCTCGAGTGCTGAATTCCCTCGATAACCGCGCGAACGTGGGCGTGAATGGCGTCGCTGTAGCGTTTCGTCTGTTTGATTTCGTCGCTGAAGCGATCGATGCCGGCGATACCTTCCATATCAAATGAAATGTAAATGTTCATGGTACTCCTTTCTCAGGTCTCTCATCTTTCGACGAAGGGTTCTATTTTTTCCTCCCCACGTGATAGGATAGAATGAGGAGGTATTTATGGATCGAGATGCGTATTATATGGGTCTTGCCCTCAAGGAGGCGAAGACCTCGGCGGCCATGGGCGAAGTGCCCATCGGGTGTGTGATCGTTAATAATGGCGAGGTCATCGGGCGGGGACACAATCAGAGCGAATCTTTGGATTCGGCTCTGGCTCATGCAGAAATCATGGCCATCGACGAGGCCTCGAAGAAAAAGGGCCGTAGGCTTAACTCCACACTTTACGTTACCGTAGAGCCCTGCCCCATGTGTATGGGGGCAATATTAAATGCCCGGGTGGATCGATTAGTGATCGGCGCGGAAAACCCCCGCTTCGGCGCGGCCGGTTCGGTGGTGAACCTTGCGGCTTTTCGCGCCTTTAATCACAGCGTCGCCGTAAGCCGCGGCATCCTCAAAGAGGAATGCGGGGAACTTATGCGGACATTTTTTAAAAGCCTTCGCCCTTAGCGCCCTTTAGCTTCTTCGAGCTCTTCGGCGGTGAGGCCTCTTGTAATGGAAAAGGGATCTCCTTCTCCCACGGCACGGGAGGGAAGCTTTGAATTTTCAGGCATATGACCGTTGTCTTCCAGGATGCTGTAATCGCCCGTGTAGACGAAGGGGTCTATAATCGCACCCTTTTTAAGGGTGGCATAATTTCCGACAGAGGCCATGGTAATTTTGACATCGTCTTCAATGTGGGTGTACTTGCCGATAACGGTCTTATTTTCCTTCCCGCCGAGAATTTTAATATTTTCTCCGAAGACGACACCGTCGCCGATGTGAATGGTGCCGTCTTTTGCGTCCAATACGACATTTTCGCCGCAGGTAATATTGTCTCCCAAGATGACATTGCCTTTGCAATTTAATGGATACTTCATTATAACCTCGTTTTCTGAAAAGTCATGGAAAAGTGATAAAAAAATCCCCTCCTCGCCGCCGAACAGGGACGGACGGGAGGATGGGATTAATAATTGTGAAAGTAAATATCGAGCACAATGGCCGTGGCCAAATAAACTGCGAGGGGAAGCTCGCCGGATTCGACGGATTCGACGGCAATGTCGTATTCTTTTCCCTCGGCTGTACGCCTTCCGCTGTAGCTTGCCAAGATCTCCTCGCCCCGTTTTATGTAAAAGGTTCTGGCGCGGACAAAGCCCGTTATGTCGTAGCACTCGCCATGAAAGCGAAAAGAGATATTGGGCAGACTGAAGCGCTCCTTGTCTTCTAAAAAATCCACGGAGCCTTCGGGGAAATAGAGTGTAAATGCCGGCACGGTTTGGGTGACGACGGTTTTCTTTTTAAGGGAAAAACCCTCGTTTCCATCGGCATCGATTAGTGATAGAGTATAGGGTATAATGGGAAGTTCGCGAAAAGCGGAGGCGATACTCGTTTGAATCGCATCGCTCTTTGTCTCTAATAGTTTAAGACCGCTTTCGTCGTAAAATGTATAATCGACGAGGCCCGGCACCCGCGAGATAGCCTGCAAACTACATCGTATCATGCTGTCACATCCTTCCTTTTCATTGTACTATAATGTAGAGAAAATTCAACAAAGACAGATAAGGAGTTTCATAATGATAGATAGCTTACCACGTATTAACGAGCTGGCAAAAATTGCCAAAGAAAGAGAGTTGACGCCGGAAGAGATTGAAGAGAGGGATCGCCTGCGCAAGGAATACTTAAAGGAATTCAGAGCGGGCTTTCGCGAGCAACTTTTAAACACGAAGGTTGTGGATGAAGAGGGCAACGATATTACGCCTGAAAAGCTGAAAAAAGCAAAAGAAGCGAGAGAAAAAGAGTAAGAGATTTAAAAGGAGAACGCCATGCGCGCACTGGTTGTAGGCGGGGGAAAATTGGGTATGCGGCTCGCCCGCTCCCTCGTAGAAGAGAATGTAGAGATCACGGTACTGGATAACGATCCCCGTGTTATTCAAAAAATAAATAATGAGCTGGATGTATTGACCATTACGGGCAATGCCTTGGATTTTAATATTTTAAAAGAGCTCAATATTGAAAAATATGACATGATTATCGGCACGGTTACAAGCGACGAGTCCAATGTTTTGGTGACGAGTATCGCCAAAAAAATGGGCTGCAAGCGAGCCATCGCCCGCATTCGAAATCCGGAATACCACTCCCAGATTCGCCTTATTAAAGAAGAGCTGGATATCGATTATGTTATCAATCCCGAGCACGCTGCCGCCACGGCCATTGAAAAGTATTTGCTTAAAAAATACTCTCTTATGAGCGATGAATTCGCCGGCGGCAAGGTAAAGCTTGTGGAATTTAATGTCGGGCAGGAGACGGAATTTGTCAATAAAAAGCTCAAGGATTTAAAAAATCTTCACAACCTTCTTATCGCTGCTGTGTCGCGAAGGGGTTACACTTTTATCCCTAACGGCAGCACGCAGCTCCGGGAAAACGACGTGATTCTCGTGATCGGGGCGCGGAAGAGTATCGATGCGTTCGACCGGGAGCATTCCAATGTGCAGGCGGTGAAGCCGACAAAGAGCGTCATGATCCTGGGAGGCGGGAAGCTCGGAGATTATCTATGCGGGCTCCTTATTAAAGACAGAATCGACGTCCTCGTCATCGAAAAAGATCACGACAAGGCAGTGGCATTAAAAGAGCGTCATCCGGAAGCGGTGGTAATTCATGGCGACGGCACGGATTTCAATGTACTGGAAGAGGAAGTAATCCACTCTTACGACGCCTTTGTTGGCGCCACGGGCATTGACGAGACGAATATTTTAATGGCCCTTTCCATGAAGGAAGAGGGAATTACGAAATCCGTGGCGAAAATTTCTCGCGTGAACTTTATCAAGGTCTTGGATAGATTAAATCTCGACGCCACCTTCAACCCGAGCTTTATTACGGCGTCTCTTATTCTAAAACTGATCCGAGGTAAAGACGCCCTCGCCATTAACTTAATGTATGACGGGGATACGGAAATTGCTGAGATTAAATTAAACGATAATCTGAAGATTTTAAACACACCTCTCATGGACCTTTCCCTTCCCAAGGGTATTTTAATCGCAGCCATTGTAAGAGGAAAAGATGTGATTATTCCAAGCGGCCAAACGAAGTTGCAACAGGGAGACCGCATTATTGTCTTCTGCAAGCATAAGAATGTACGAACGATGAAACAATATTTCTATAACGATCGAGGAGGCTTCTTCCATGAATTATGGCGCGGCATTTAATGTTTTAGGCGTGCTCCTCGCCGTGGAAGGAGCTTTTATGGTGCCGCCCTTAATCTACGGGAAAGTTAACGGGGACGGGAGTGTCACGGCGTTTTTAATCGCCATCGCCTTCTGCGCCTTAATCGGAGCGGTACTGTATTTTACACCGAAAAAAACCGAGCGCATTCGCGGTCGCGACGGCCTCTTTATCGTCGCTGTAGGATGGGTCATCGTTTCTCTTTTCGGCGCCGTCCCCTTGTATCTCGGCGGAGCGACGCCTACTTATATCGACGCCATTTTTGAGATCGTGTCGGGCTTTACAACTACGGGAGCGTCGGTGATCGACAATATCGAAAAGGTGGACAGGAGCTTAGTCCTCTGGCGGAGCATGACCCACTGGATCGGCGGTATGGGGATCCTCGTCTTTACTTTGGCCCTTCTTCCGAGAGCAGGCACCAACGGTTTTCGCATCTTTAAAGCGGAGACGCCGGGGCCTGTAGCCGGTAAGGTGGAGCCCCGGATGAAAAACACCGCCGTTGCTCTCTATAAGATTTACTTATTTATAACCGTCGTGCTGTTTGTGCTGTTAAAACTCTGCGGCATGACCGTCTTTGATTCCGTCATCCATACCTTAGGCGTCGTGGGCACAGGAGGCTTTTCCTCCCACGTAGCCTCGGCGGGACAGTACACGAACAATACGCCGGTTTTGGTAACCATGTCTGTCTTCATGGTGATCTGCGGTACGAACTTCGGCCTTTATTCCCGTCTCGCCGGTGGCCATTGGCGGGAGATGTTTTTAGATGAAGAGTATCGTCTCTATTTAAGAATCGTTGCCACCGCCATCGTCTTAATCGCTTTGAATTTAATTTTGGACGCGGGGATGAAAGTCGGCCTCGGCTTCAGAGAGGCGGCTTTTCAGGTAACGAGTGTTATTTCCACATCGGGCTTTGCGTCTATGGATTATAATCTATGGCCGGAATTTTCAAAATGTATTTTGCTCGGCCTGTTTTTCTTCGGCTCCTGCGCCGGTTCTACGGCAGGAGGAATGAAGATTATTCGGATTCTCGTGCTCTCGAAAATCGTAAAGCGTGAAATTTTTAAATCCATTCACCCGAACGCCGTGATGCCCATTCGTGTCAACGGAAAGATCGTAGAGGAAAGGGTCCTTCTCGGTATCGTCGCTTTTTCCGTGGTGTATTTTATAATCCTCGCCGTGTCCACGGTGATCGTAAGTTTGTCCGGCGTGGACTTTTTGACGGCCTTTTCCGGGTCCCTCACCTGCCTTTCCAATGTAGGGCCGGGTTTTTCCGGTCTCGGACCCACCAATACTTTTTCAAGTTTTGCGCCGGGTTTTAAATTGCTCTTTGCTTCTCTTATGTTATTGGGACGCTTGGAATTTTTCACCGTGCTCGGCTTGTTTACTACAGGACACGGCAATCACTTAATGGATTAGGAGAGATTATGCACATTACCATTATCGGAACGGAACCGGGCAGTCGCCTATTGGCGCAGACCCTTGTGAGAGAAGGTCACAATGTGGAATTTTGGATTCAAAGAGACGGGGGGCGTCTCGAAGAATATCGGGAATTTCCTACTGAGCGCTTCGACGATGTGCGGAATTTTTTAGAGGTAGATTTAAAGACTGATGCTGTCGTATTTTGTGATCGAAGCCCCGGTGCACTGGCCCTTGCCGGGCACTTTTCTCATTTAAATATCCCCGTTCATTTCGTCGTCTATGACCCGGGCCTCGGTGAGATGTTGGAGAGGGAGAAGGATCGATTCGGCATCGATTACGTTTACGATTACGGAAAGTATTTAGCCGAACGGGTCCATCGCTTTTTTTACGCCGAAGAGGGCATGCAAACCGAAGTCTTTGAAAACTTCGGCTTCGCCCTTATAAAATGGGACATCGGCGATCACCCCGGCTTTGTCGGACGCCGTGTCAGAAATATCGGGCCCTTTGAAGACTTGGTGCTCGTCGTCATTCGAAGAGACGGGCGGGTGATTATTCCCGACGGCAATACAGTCCTTAAAGCCAACGACGTGCTTCGCATGATCGGAAATATGGAGGCCATTCGCCGTTTCAGACGACGCCACGTTCGCGTTCTGCCCTTCGACGAAGAGGGTAGAGGTAAGTTTTTAATTTACGGCGACAGCCGAGGTGCGGCCTGTATCGAATCTTATTTATCGGATCTTCACGTGGATACGGTAACCATCGGCAATATTAAGAGACGAGGCAATGTTACCATTCCTAAGAACAAACCCATTACAAATATTTTAAATAATGTGGATGTGGAATCATTCGACGGCTTTATCGCCGCTTCATCCAGCGATGCCAATAATTTTTTGGCGGCAACGGCGGCGCGTAATGCCAATATGAAACATGTAGCACTATGCTTGAGAGACGAGCGCTTTATGCGCATCGTCGATGTCAGCCACAACGGTGGGATTTTCTCAGGGGAGCTTCTGGTTTCTCAGAAGATCAAACATAATTTATCCGGACACCCGGATATCTCTCTCCATTTATTCCCGGGCAATCTGGATATTTACGAAATTGCTTTAAAAGAAGATGCCTTCGCCTGCGGAAAGACCATCGAAGAGCTTGGGCTTTCCGAAGGATTTCTAATCGGCGGTATCGACCGCGGGGGGGAAAGCATTCTCGCCAAGGGAAAGACTGTCTTAAAGGCGGGAGATCGCCTGCTCCTTTTCCTCCTTCCGGAAAGCGCAGGAGATCTTAATTTATTTGTACGCCGTAAACCGAAGCGTTATTTAACGGAACTGTTTTCACTTTAAGGAGGATTTATGCAATTCGGAAACGACTGGGATCAGATGATGGCCGAAGAAATGCAGAAGCCTTACTATTTGGACCTGCGCCGGCTGCTCTTGGAGGAATACCAACACCAAAGGATCTTTCCCGAAGCGCAAAATATTTTCCGCGCCATGCGACTCACTTCTTTTGGGGATACGAAAGTGGTGATCTTAGGCCAGGACCCCTATCACGGTCCGGGTCAGGCTCAGGGCCTCTCCTTTTCCGTACCGAAGGGCATGAAGCTTCCGCCCTCTCTTGTAAATATTTACAAAGAACTTGAAGAAGATCTGGGAATCAAAAGGGAAGACGGGGATTTGACGCCATGGGCGGAACAAGGTGTCTTACTTTTAAACACCACCCTTACCGTGCGATCGGGTCAGCCTATGAGCCACGGAAAAATCGGATGGGAGATCTTTACCGACCGCGTTATCGAATGCATCGGAAATAAAAAAGAACCTGTGGTGTTTATCCTCTGGGGGGCTCATGCCAGGGGAAAGAAGCGCCTTATTCATAACAAAGAGCATTTGATCTTGGAGGCGCCTCACCCGTCGCCTCTTTCGGCATACAGAGGATTCTTCGGCTGTAAATGCTTTTCAAAGACAAACGACTACTTAAAAGAACATGGTCTTGCGGCTATAGATTGGAGCTGAGATGTATTTCAATGTAAAGGAGAGAGATGTAAAGATAGGAGATATTCCCGCTCTCTTAATCGAGCCTCACAGTGTGAAAAAAGAGATTGTTTTAATTTACTATCACGGCTGGGGAAGCAGCGTAGAATCTTCCCGCTTTCGCGCAAGTATTTGGGCGGCGGCAGGTTATCCTGTTCTCGTTCCGGAAGAAATACTCCACGATTCCAGAGGGAGCTATCCCTATGACGGCGACATGGACAAACTTCCCGAGGTTCTTTTAAAAAATATTGAGGAATACGATGAAGTGGCGAAGTACCTAGACGATGCATTTCCAAATTATAAGCGGATCGTCTGTGGCCATTCCTTGGGCGGCTTTACCGCAATGGGGCTGCTTTCAAAAAAAGAGGTAGCGGGGGTTATGGCGCTAAACGGCATGGGAGACTGGCAGGCTATGGCCGTGGAACCCTACAAGGAAAAGATTCGCGAACTGAATCCTATTGAACGTGTGGAAGAGCACGTGAAAAAAGCGATCTTGATGCTTAACGGAGAGGTAGACGAATCGGTGAATCCCGTGTATCAGGAAAATTATTACGAGGCCGTCCGGCCCCTTCACAGCGAGAAGGCGCCTCTGGTCTACGAATGTATGGAAATGACATCCCACGTGGTGACGACCACTATGATGGAACTCACCCTGGATTTTTTAGAGAAACTCTAGATCTCTGATTTCTCCGAAGTCGTGGTGACCATGTGTTATAATGAACAGTTGAGGAGGAATCCATGGAAACGAAAGTTTTACACATAGATACAATCGACGAGCGGGAGAAGATCAAAGAAGCGGCGGAACTTTTACGCGCCGGCGAGCTCGTGATCTTTCCCACGGAGACAGTCTACGGCCTAGGTGCTGACGGCTTAAACGAGGAAGCGGTGGATAAAATTTTCGCCGCTAAGGGGCGTCCCAAGGATAACCCCCTGATTCTTCACATTGCCGACCCGGAGCAGGTGCTGGATCTCGTAAAAGTGATTCCGCCCAAAGGGAAAGACTGCATGGATATGTTTTGGCCCGGTCCCTTGACGCTGATCTTTGAGCGCTCGGAGATCGTCCCCGACGGCATTACGGCAGGAGCGGAGACGGTAGCCATTCGCATGCCGTCTCATCCTATCGCCCACGAAATATTAAAAGAGGCGTCCATTCCCGTAGCGGCGCCGAGCGCCAACACATCGGGAAGGCCTTCCCCTACGCGTCTTTCCCATGTCTTGGAAGATATGAAGGGGAAAGTGCCCATGATCGTTGATTCCGGCGACAGCTACGTAGGTATCGAATCCACGGTTTTAGATGTTACCGTGGATCCACCGGTGATCTATCGGCCGGGAGGCGTAACGAAAGAAGATTTAGAGGCGATTATCGGGGAAGTGGGCATCGACGAGACGACCATCGATGCGACAAATCACGCCATTCCCAAAAGCCCCGGACAAAAATACAGACACTACGCGCCGAAAGGAGACGCTACTCTTTTCGGCGGCGATTTAAAAAACATCGTCAAGGAAATAAACCGGCGTATCGCCGAAACAGAGCCGTCGGAACGCACGGCGGTACTCTGCACGACGGAAACGAAAGAGGCCTATGAAGGGATGGACCTTTTAATCGACATGGGTTCTCGGGAACAACTAGAAACAATCGCCCACGATCTTTTCGACAGTTTGAGGAAATGCGACGAGGAATCAATCGATGTGATCTTCGTAGAAGGTTTTGATTTCAGAGGCCTCGGCGTCGGCATTATGAACCGTCTGTTGAAGGCATGTGGCGGAAAGGTGGTTTTAGGACTGTGAATATTCTCTACATTTGTACAGGCAATACCTGTCGTAGCCCCATGGCAAAAGTTTTAACGGAAGTGGAAGCGGACAAGCGAAATATCGGCCATACCGTAAGGAGTCGGGGCATGGCAGCCCACGACGGCGAGGGTATGAGCCACGGCGCTTTAAAGGCGCTCGCGGAAGAGGGCATTAACGGAAGTTTTCATAAGGCCAAAACCCTTTCCGAAAAGGACTTGGAATGGGCGGATAAAATCTACGTCATGACTCACACTATGGCGACGAACTTAAAGCGGGGCTGGCCGGCCTACGGAGATAAAATCGAGCCCTTCGCCGAAAAAGATGTCATCGATCCCTTCGGCGCGGACATGACCATTTATCGCTTTACGAAAAACAGTCTAATCAAAGAAATCGAGCGAAAATTCGAGGAGGGTGAGCTATGAAAATTGCCATGGGCGCCGATCACGGCGGCTTTCGCAGAAAGGAAGCTCTAAAAGCCTATTTGGAAGAAAAGGGTCACACTATCGTGGATGTAGGAACGGATTCCACAGATTCGGTGGACTATCCCGAATTCGGCAAAAAGGCCGCGGAGCTTGTGGCGAGCGGCGAATGTGAGCGGGGGATCGTCATCTGCGGCTCCGGTATCGGTATCGGCATTGCCGCCAATAAAGTAAAGGGCATTCGCTGCGCCATGGTTTCCGAACCCTATTCCGCAGCTCTTAGCCGTCGACACAACAATGCCAACATGATTTCCATGGGCGCCCGTACCATCGGCGGGGACATGACGAAAGAAATTGCCGACGTATTTTTAGAAGAACCATTTGAAGGCGGCCGACACATTCGCCGCGTGGAAGCCATCGAGGAGGAAGTATGGGAAAAGTAACCGTAACCGATCACCCTTTAATTCAACATAAACTGACGCTCCTTCGAGACGTCAACACATCCAGTAAAGATTTCAGAGAACTTTTAACGGAAATCACTATGCTCATGGGCCACGAACTGACGAGGGATCTGCCCATTCAAGATAAAGTGATCGAGACCCCTATGGGAAAAGCCACGGGGAAAGAAATGGCGGGGAAAAAGCCCGTTATCGTTCCCGTTTTAAGAGCGGGCCTCGGCATGGTGGACGGGCTCTTAAACTTAATCCCCGGCGCTCGCGTGGGTCATATCGGCCTCTACCGCGATCCGGAGACCCTTCAACCGGTGGAATACTACTGTAAACTCCCGAAAGATGTAGCAGGAAGAGAAGTTATTATTGTCGACCCCATGCTTGCAACGGGTGGCTCCCTTGCAGCGGCTATCGGCTTTGTAAAAGACAGAGGTGCCAACCATGTGCGCGCCCTCTGTTTGCTCGCCGCACCTGAAGGACTGGAAGCGCTTCAAGAGGCTCATCCCGATGTGGACCTTTACGTGGCCTGCATCGACGAAAAACTTGACGACAATGCATACATCGTGCCGGGACTCGGCGATGCGGGAGATAGAATTTTCGGGACCAAATAATCTATGAAGACCATGATATTACCGTTTTTATTAGCGGCGATCATTAGCTTTGTCGCCACGCCGCCGGTGAGGAAATGGGCCATAAAACACGGCTTTATGGACATACCGAAAGACGAGAGGCGGGTACACAAAAAGGCGATCCCCCTAAGCGGGGGCCTCGCCATCTACCTCGCCACCACCGTCGGCGTCCTCGTGTTCTTGCCACTGGACAGGGAAAACATCGCCTATATTATCGGCGCGTCCCTCATCGCCTTCGCCGGCCTTTACGACGACAAATACGACTTGTCGCCTTCCTATAAATTCGGCATTCAGATTTTGGCGGCGGTGGTTTTAATCGTAGGCGGTGTAAAAATAAGCTTTTTCACCAATCCCTTTTACGGCGCCAATCTCCTCGTGAATTTGGAATGGCTCGCCATTCCCATTACCATTTTTTGGGTGGTGGGCATTACCAACACTATCAACCTAATCGACGGCCTCGACGGCTTGGCATGCGGCATCAGTGCCATCGCCTCCATCAGCTTGATGTTTGTGGCCCATCGATTAAATCACGGAGAGATGAGCATGTTTGCCGCCATTTTAGCCGGCAGCTGCATCGGCTTTTTGCCTTTCAACTTTAATCCCGCCAAAATATTTATGGGGGATACGGGAGCGCTCTTTTTAGGATTTACCCTTAGCTTTTTATCTATACAAGGGGTTATGAAATCCGTAGCACTTATTACTATCTTTATTCCCGTGCTGATTTTGGCGGTGCCCGTCTTCGACACCGCCTTCGCCATGATCCGCAGAAAACTTTCCGGCAAAAGCGTCACCGAAGCGGACAAGGGGCATTTGCACCACCGCCTTCTGCGCCACGGCTTTAACCAAAAGCAAACGGTCCTCGCCCTTTACTGCGTGAGCTTAATTTTCGGCATCATCGGCAATATAGTGAGCACCATGCACGAGAAAAACGGATTGATCACCGCCTTAATCATATTAGCCGTCGTCGGCATACTCGCCTTGATGCTTGGTTTTTTAAATGAGAGAGAGGAAGAAAATTGAAAGTACTTTGCGTATTCGGCACACGGCCCGAAGCCATTAAAATGGCGCCTATCGTCTTGGAACTGAGAAAGCGAAAAGAAATCGAAAGCTACGTCGCCGTTACCGGCCAACACCGGGAAATGCTGGATCAGGTTCTCGCTATTTTCGACATCAAACCGGATTTCGATTTGGATATTTTCACCCCCGGCCAGAGCTTAACCGATATTGCCGTGAAAAGTCTTCGGGGACTGGAAGATGTTTTGGAAGAACTGAAGCCCGATCTTTTACTTGTACAGGGTGACACGTCCACCGTCTTCGCCGCGGCTCTTTCCGCGTTTTATCACCGGGTTACCGTCGGCCACGTGGAAGCGGGTCTCAGAAGCCACAATCTCTACTCTCCCTATCCGGAAGAGGCCAATAGAAAACTCACCGGCGTCCTCGCCGAGTATCACTTTGCGCCGACGGAATCCAATCGACAAAACCTTTTAAAAGAAGGATATGACGACGACAAAATTTACATTACGGGGAACACCGTCATCGATGCCCTGACCTATACGGAGCGGAAAGATTTCGTCTTCGACGAGCCCGCCCTTAACGCCATCGACTTCGACGAGAAGCGAGTGATTCTCCTTACCTGTCACCGCAGAGAAAACTTAGGCGAACCTATGGAGAGGGTGTTTAGCGCCGTACGTCGTATCGCCGACGAATACGACGATGTAGAAGTGGTTTTCCCCATGCACCTGAATCCGAAAGTGCGCACCATCGCTGAAGCCGCTCTCGGCGGCGCCGAAAATGTGCATCGCATCGAGCCCATGGATTATCTTCCCTTTTCCAATCTCATAGCGAGAAGTAATATTATTGTCACCGATAGCGGCGGCATTCAGGAAGAAGCACCCCACTTCGGAGTGCCCGTCCTTGTGGCGCGGGAAGAAACGGAGCGATGGGAAGGTGTGGAAGCGGAGACTGCGAAGCTCGTGGGAACCGATGAAGAAAAACTTTACGACGCATTGAAGACGCTGCTCGACGATAAAGAGGCCTACGAATCCATGGCTCAAGCCGTGAATCCATACGGCGACGGCAAGGCCGCCGAGCGTATCGTGGATATTATTTTAAAGGACAAACTGAAATAGGAGTTTGGATGAAGTTATTAAAACGAAGTGCTGTTCTTTTACTTGCGGCTCTCCTCCTCATGGGGGCGGCGCCGCCTGCTGCAAACGGAGCGGAAAACGCTCCGCCGGAAAAAGTAGAGGAGCCCAGGGACCAAAAAGAAAAAATCCATACGGCGAAGGGCGTCTTGCAAATGAACGCCACGGAGAAAAAAGCGTTCGATGAAGCCATGGCAAAGCCCGAAACCGCCCTCTTAAAAAGCTATATCA
>QWCK01002201.1_pt1 | contig 25481 bp, 19 predicted proteins | sample 1972571 | NCBI WGS metagenome assembly QWCK01 (sample SAMN09866710, study PRJNA288562) | Human gut metagenome isolate term2_stool, whole genome shotgun sequencing... | isolation source: gut | host: Homo sapiens | place: USA: California | reverse complement strand
AAGAACCCTGAACTTCTAAAGAAATACCAAGAAGAAAATAAAAAAGAATTGGAAGAAATTTTAGGAGAAGACAAGGAAGAAGTTAAAGAAGCTGACAAGAAAGAAACTAAAGAAGTTAAAGAAGAAAAAGTAGCTGAAAAGACAGAAAAATCTGCTGAAAAAGTAGCAAAAGTTCTTTTCTCAGTTGTAAAATAATCTAAAAATTATAGATCTATAATATCTGTTAGGGAACAAAACTCTAGCAGATATTTTTGTGTAAAAAATGCATTTATACGCATTTAGTCCCAAACTTAAAGTAACAAAAAAACCAAGCTATGAGGTACATATAACCGACTTCTATGCACACATGAATGCGGCAGCTTCCTTTTGCAGTTTTCTGGTGAAAAATAATAATGAAATGAATTTGTTTACTTTGATGTTGCTGTTAAAAAAGATTAAGCTAGCGTTTAAACGTTGATTTTTAAATAAAAAGAGAGACTCGAAATAGCGAGTCCCTCCAATGTTTGACATAGAGCTTTTTTTAATCGCTTTTAACAAATACAAAATCGTCAACAGTAAGATTTTTATTATATTTTCTGTTGTATCTTTCCACGATTTCTTCTGCAGTTTCTTTGTCAGATTTAATTTGGCTTAGCTTAAAAATATAATATTTATTTCCTTTAATGACTTTTTCTAAATCATGGCCCTTATATAACAATCTGTTTTCTGAAGCTTTCATCTTATCTCTAAGGTCCTTTCGTTTATGTCGACTTCCTTCTAACAAAAATTTTTCTTGATCACTTGTGTTGATGTACGCAATGTTTACATCTTCTGATGGTGAATCATAAATGATATATCCCGAAACAAAGGACATAAACACAAACCCTATTAAAATATAACGCATAATATAATTTTCCTCTTTACATTTATATTTTTTGTTATTAAAAAGATCACAAACTAACACTAATATAGCAACAAAAGACACAAGAAAGAAAAAATATGTTATTAACAAATTACTTTCAACCTCAATAATCGTAACTGGCATATAAATCACCCCTTATATTTCTTAATAACAACATTATACCACTATTACATAAAAAACGCAATACCTTAACAGTCAAAAATTAAAACAAATATTAGACATTCTTTTTAATTTTAGATAAAATATATTATAAATACATTTTAGTTTTCTCTTCTAAATGTTAAATAAAAAAAAGAAAGGCGGTAAATTAGAATTGAGAAAAAAGATTATAGTTATAATGATGATACTCTCAGTTTTATTTCCTATAAGTTCTGTTTTTGCAGCAGATACAGGAAAAGACGCAAGAGTAGATGAGTGGCATGGAAATGGATGGGATGCAACTTATAATCATAATACAAACGTAACACTAATAAAGCTAGTACCCGAAAAGTATTCTGTACATTTCGATATTAATAACAGTAATGCAACAGGAGAGTTAAAAGATGCAAAGGTAGAAGTGGGTCAGGATTTTAAAATGCCAACAAAATCATTTGTATCAAAGGATGGCTTTGTAAAAGGCTTCTCAAAAAATAAAGACGCAAAAGAACCCGAATATAAGCCAGGTGAATCCTATAAAGATGTTTTTCAAGAAAATGAAAAAGGAATATTATATGCAATTTGGGAACCTTTTGTAAAAGGCGGTTTTCAAGATGGAGAAATAGAATTCTATTTAAAAGATGGACAAAATGTTCTCTTTGATAAATTGCCAGCAAATACAAGTTATGAAGTATATGAATATAGTAAGGCTGGTTGGCACTTAATAAGTACAGATAAAGACAGAGGAAGAATTCTTCCTGCAGATAAAATTATCTCAACTTTTACAAATAAATACGAACCAAACACAACATATCTAACAATCAATGGTCAAAAATTAATAAATGGAGAAGTTGTTGACAACAAAGGATATGAATTTGAATTATTTATAAACAACAGTTTAAAAGTAAAAGCAACATCAGATGATAACGGTAACTTTAAGTTCGGCCCAATAAAATACAAAAGAGTTGAAGATGGCGGAAAGGCCTATATAGAAGAAACAGTAAACGATTCAGTTGGCAATAAAAAAGAATTAAATGCACAAAACGAAGCTGAGTTTGAATACAAAGTAAAAGAACTAAGTCCTTCAACAGATTTAATCAAAAAAGATGAGAGTGTATATACTGTAAAGGTAAAGGTTAAAGACAATGGCAAAGGTGAACTCACAGTTGACTCAGATGTTATTGGATTAAAAGACAAGACTCTTATATTCAACAACACTAGAAAAACAACATCTTTAACAATAAATAAAGAAATAGTTTCTAACAGTCTAAGTAAGGAAGCTTTAGAAAAACTTACAGGTGATTTTGCACAAGAATTTACAGTTGAAGTGCAGTTATCAAACGAATCAAAGCCTCGTACAATAAAACTTCATAAAGATAAAGACGAAGATAATAATTTTAAGGCAACAATAGTTGGTTTGCTACCTGGAACAAAATACAAAATCAAAGAAGTAAATATTCCAGATGGATATTCAGTAAAAGAATATAAAAATCAAACTGGCACTTTAAAATCCACCGGAGAAAATACTGCAACAATAGTAAATGAATATAAGACAAGTGGTAGCTTCAAGATTTCTATCAATAAAGAGCTTGTTGGAAGAGAATTACAAAATGAAGAATTTACCTTCAATCTTTTAAGAAATGGTCAAAAAATAGCATCAGCTAAGAACAATGCCCAAGGTATAGTAAATACATTTGGCGCTATAACTCTAAATAAAGATGGAGAATACACCTTCACAATAGAAGAAGATAAAAGCAATATAGACGAATCAGTAGAATACGATGATAACAAAATAGAATTTACTGTCAATGCTATAGATGACGGAAAAGGAAATCTAACAATAGAAGGACCTGTATATAAAAATGACAAAAAGACATTTACCAATAAAATAAAACCAGGTACCCTAAATATTATAAAAACAGTTAAGAACATTGTCACAGATGATATATTTACATTAAAGCTAACTCTACTAGATAAAAATAACAAACCTCTTACTAAAGAATATACTATGACATCAAACATAAGTGATAAAGAGCAAAAGGTAACAAATGGAAGCATCATAACAATCAAATCAAACGAAACCCTAACCATTCCAGATTTACCAGATGGATCCAAATATAAGGTTGAAGAAATAAATATTAGCAGTAGTGATTCGAAAACTGATAAAAACAGTGAATACAAACTAGAAGAAATTAAAAATCAAGAAGGCCTTATTACATCAAATAAAGTCTCAGATGTTGAAGTTATTAATGCATATAAACAAGCTGGAACTTACCAAATAAAGGGTAATAAAACTTTTACAGGTAAATATCAAAACGGAGAAAATGTAAAATTAGAAAAAGGTCAATTTGAATTCTTATTACTTAATAAAGACGGATCTATTGCTGACAGGGCAACAAATGACGAAAATGGAAATTTTGCATTTAAACCAATTAAATTCACTGAACAAGATGTTTTAGATCAGGTACAAAAGGGCTTGAAACAATATAGAGTTATAGAAGCTACTAAGTTCAACTCTCAAAAGGAATCGTCCAAAATTTCTGAGGAAAATATTAAGTTTGACATGTCTGAATACAGGATTACAGTTGAGCTTTCAAAAGAAGGCGAAGTTATTAAGGTAAAAGACAAGATTATGGTAAGAAGAGACACCGTAAAGGACATTAAATTTAATAACGAATACGACGAATCTAAGGTAAACTTTAAAATAACTAAAAACGTTATTGGAGAAACATCAGCAAGTCAAGAATTCAATGTCAATATAGGTATTCAAAAACCAAATGAAGAAAAAACTACTAGGGTGGTAAAAATTAAAAACGGAGAAACTATCTCATACAAAAACTTACCTGCAGGAACTAAAGTTTGGGTTGAGGAATTTGGTTTACCTAAAGAATATGACGAATCTAAGGTTGCGTATACCTTAGAAAAAGGTAACGAAAACACAAAAATAACCTTCCCATTAGAATTAAAAGACAAAACAAATAACATAAATATAGAAAATACTAAAATAACATCTGGAGAATATTTAATTAAAGGACTGAAAACTGTAAATGATAAGTTCCCTGAAGACAGTAGATACACCTTTATATTGAAAGATAAATCTGAAAAAGAAATTACTGAAAAAAGAACAGAAAACGATAAGTTTGGTAACATCAAGTTTAAAATAAACTTTACAGAAGAAGATCTTAATGTAAAAGACGATGCGAGCCTAGATAAACCAAACAAGGTTTTCTATATTGAAGAAATAAATGAAAGAAAAAAAGGCGTTGTTTACGACACTACAAAATATAAGGTAACATTAACTCTTAAAAAAGATAGTGATAGCAACATCTTAGTTGAAAAGATGGATATAAAAAAACAAACAAAAGATCAAGGAGAATATGTTGCTGCCGATGAAATTAAATTTAACAATAAAGAGGTTCCATCATCTGATCTGCCGTCTACTGGTAGTAGGTTAATGCTTGGATCAATCATCGGAATAGCTATCGCAGGCATTTGCTATTTTACAATAACAAAGAAAAAAGATAAGAAGATTGAAAAATAAAACATTTTAAAATCCGCCTTCTATTGAGAAAAAGAGCCGAAGAGGCTCTTTTTTTAAATAGGATCGTGATTGACAAGATCGTGTTTAATGTGGTATAATTATTGCAGAAAGTCGAGGTGTTAGTTTTGAAAAATTGTGAAAACAAGACGCTAATGAACATATGTTTTTATAGCAAGGCCGATTTATTTGAAATCGATGGTGGCCTAAGTCCAGTGTCAAGAGATGAAGATGCGCAGGCTCTTATCCCCGATCTTTTTATGAACTTTTTCATTGATGATAGGGATAAGATGAATGCTATATACAGCTTAATAAAAAAAATAGACTATGACTGGATAAGCTATTATCAAAAAAATAATATGGTAGCTATTGTTCTATCTTATGAAAAAGGAAACGAAAGTGATTTTGACGAAGCGGGCAATGATATCCTTAAAATAATTAAACCCGATGGAGAAAAAAATGAATTTTACAGCATGAATAACATAGCAAAAATTATAATCGAATTTGGAAAAGAAGGCTAAAAAATTAGTCTTCTTTTTTTAAAAAATATCTGCAAATTAGTTCTAAACGCTTGTATAGATAAATAAGTATCTACTGCAAATATGGAAAACCAAAAAAGTAAAATTTGTGTATGCAATAATAATAAAAATCCCACCTAGATATATGGTTATAGGTGGGTTATTTTTATTGTTGGTGTACAGACGATATATATTGATCTGGTGCTTCTTTTTGGTGTATAGGATTTAGGCTAAAATATTCTTTACTAGCTGATGATCCAATATCATTCCATGTTGCGTCGATATGGTATTTCTTATCACCTATTAACACATAGTTCCAACGGTGATTCATTTGTTTACTTGTTATGCATCCCACCTTCAGTCCAGCGGATTCGCCTAAGGTTTGAAACATGTCTGCATATCCAGCACAAACTGCAACTTTTGTTTTGACAACTGTGAGGGCATCTCCAGATTTATATGTGTAATCGTATCTCAGCGTTTTAGCTAAATAATTATTTAGGTATTCGGCTTTTTGTAAATCTGTCATTCCCTCTGTGTTTTTAATAATCGCCTGTTCTATTTGCATAATTTCTTTAAAATTTCTTTTCTCTTCGAAAAACCTTACAAACAAAGAGCATTTGTAATTTTCTCCATTAGGTTCCATACCGAACACATCTACATAAATTCTGTTGTTTAGAGTAGCGCTTGTTGGGATTTTAAGCGCTTTATCCTCTGGTGATTTAGAGGGGTGTTTGTCTAGGAAATTTTTCACATCTTCATTCACAGTTATATACAAATCTAAAGAATTTTCATCATCCTTAGTTATATTAAAAGCTTCTCTAACAGCTAGACCTAATTCATCAACAGTTGTAACCACTTTGCTTCCATAAGCTGAACCTACGCTATCAACCCTTGTAACTATTTTGTTTTCTGAATCTTCAGCCGCGTACACCCCTCCATGAATAAATACCGCTAAAACAAACATGATCGTAAATAATTTTCTTTTCACAAAATCAACCCTTCCTATTTTTTTAATTTGTAGCATAGTTGCGATGGTATACAGCTCAATGTACTTTTGTTTTGAGAGCTTGATACTCTAGCATACAAAACAGTTTTTCGATCTTTAACTTTTTCTTCACTAACCTTAAATTGATTTTTTTAGTCTAATACTGCCATTTTCGTCTTAAAAACCCTCAATCTAATCCCTATGAAACCCCCTATATGCAGTTCGAGGATGTATGGGCATCCTCTTAGCATACTCTTCGTTTTTGATATAATCTGCTTTAAAATTCATATTTATCACATCTATATATATTAGCGCTTAATGTACATAAAAAGTCAATAGAGTATCTTAAAGTTATTAAATTGAAACACTAGTTGCTATCCTTAGGCTAGTCAATCCTAAGGATTTTACAAGCCCTCGCTTTATTAAAAGTCGCTAGACTTTAAGTTTGAGGGGTGGTTGGCTTAAATCGCTATATTCGAATATTTGTTTTATCTTTTATGTTCACATTATATCACACAACGGAACATAATGCAACCCGTTTTTTGAAAAACACAATTCATCCCCCTAAATTTATTCATAGGGATGGTATCAGTATAAAAAATAGTTCATTTGGGCCTCAGACATTCTTTTTTTGCAATAAAAAACAAAATTGTGTATCATGAATTAGAATATTTACTTGTGTTGGCTGATGTTTAATCGTCAACCTTAAATATGGCAATATTATTATTTTTTATATATAATATATTTACACATACTATAAGTGAATAAAAATAGAAAGGATTTCTGATAAAAATATGAAAAACAATTACAAAAATAAAGCACTAAAATTCGGAATGATTGCGACAGCAGCGTCTACATTTGCAGCACCAATGATTCCTTACAATGTTTTTGCAGCAGAAGTAACTCCAGAAAACGGCGAGTCAGGCAACGGAGCAAAAGATTCTCTTAGTACTGCTCAAACAAAAACAAACCTAACAATCCACAAGTTACAACATACTGAAAAAATTGAAAAAGAAAATTGGGTAAAAAACACAGGCCATGAAATGGAATTATCTAAATTTGGAACAGGTGTTGAGGCATATAATCCTCAAAAATATGGTGATGTTGGGTTTACTATTTACAGAGTAAATGATGCTTTTGTAAATCAAGAAGGACCAAAAACCAAGATGCCAAGCGAAAAACAGCTTAACAATAAAGAGGTTTATTCAGTTGTAGGCGAAAAAGATCGTTTAGTCGGAGCTGACGGAACCCTTAAAATCTCAGACCTAGAAGACGGACTATACTACATCGCAGAAACAAAATCTCCAGCAGGAACTGTTGAAGCAAAAGCGGAAGTGATGAAGGTATTTCTACCTAGAACAAATGATGAAGGAACAGGCTTCATGAAAGATCTGCATCTTTATCCCAAGAATCAAGTAAAGGACCTTGAATTTAAACTAACAAAGAAAGATGATGATGGTAACTTCTTAAAAGATGTTAAGTTCCAACTATACAAAGGCATTCCAGGCGAAGCAGGAGCTACAGCAATTGGAAAAGAAATGACTACAAATGAAAAAGGAGAAATTGTAGTTAAAACAGAAGAAGGCACTACACTTGATGTAGGCGATTATTTCTTTGTAGAGTTACCATCTGATAAAGTTACAGCAGACGGAACTAAAGAATTCCTTCTTGGAGCAAGTGCACAAAACAATAAAGACAACGTGCTTAGGTTCTCAATTACAAAAGAAGGTGTAAAAGAAGAAACTCAAAGCCTTGAGTTTACAAACTACAAAAAGCCAGAAGCAGACAAAAAGCTTACTGACGAAAAGAACGACGCAGTTGTTGAAGCTGGACAAGTAATACCGTTTACATCAACAGTAAAGATTCCAAAAGATATCGCCGGTGGACAAGCTAAGGCTGGCGGAGAAAATAAAACAACAATCCCATATTTTGTATTTAACTATGTGGATACTCTAACTAAGAATCTTGAATTCCCAGATGGAGAAAAGCCAGAAGAACTAACCGTTAAAATTGGTGACACAACCCTAACAGAAGAGACAGATTACAAACTTACAATTGATAAAAACGCTAAAAAGTTCACTATCGATTTTATTACTGTAGAAGGCGATATAAATAACGAAGAATACAAGAATAAAGTAAAAGTATCTGATAACATTAAAAATAATGCTGGTCAAGAAATTACTATTACATATAAGTTAAAAGTCGGACCTAATGCAAAAGCAAGCGAAGACATCCAAAATAAGATGGATTTCAATTACAATAATATGCCTGGATCTAAGGACAAAACAATAACTAAAGAAACAAAACAAAACACTTTAAAGGCTATTGTAAATAAGGTTGGATTAGGAAGATTTGGTCTTGGTGAAGGACAACCTCTTGCTGGTGCAGATTTTCTTCTATTAAAGAAAACTGCAGAAGACAACAAGATTTGGCTATATGAAGGTAAAGACGAAAAGGGATATCCTGTATGGACAGAAACAACTCTTCCTGTTGAAAATTATCAAAAAGAAGGCTATGCAGAAGAACTAAATAAGGTCTACGGTACAGAATATCAAAGACTTTTAACAGCAGATGCAAAGAAAGATGCCGCTAAAAAGGCCGTATTAACATCCGATGAAAAAGGTGTAATTGATATCGAAGGTCTAGATAACGCAGATTATGCAACTTACTACGTAAGAGAAGTAAAGGCTCCTGAAAACTACGACCTATATGCAGATGTTGTAACACTAGATGTAGATGCAACTCCAACTGCAACTCAAATAAACAATAACCTAAAACCAGACATGCCACTTACAGGTTCTGAAAAAATGGGAATCGGTATTGTTCTAGCTATTGGACTTGGTGGAGCTTATGTAGTCCTTAGAAAAAAAGATGCAAAAGCTAACGTACAATAATAATATTTAAAATAAAAAAGAGGCCAACAAAGGTCTCTTTTTTTGTATGGTATTTAATTGTTTTCAATGAATTTAATACGTCTTTTAAAATATAGTTCAACACCTTGGTCTACTAAATATTGTTCTATTTGCGGACTAAAGTCATCTACAAAAGGTGACTCTGCAGGAACATTAATAACATAAGATAACATATAGGCATTTGCATAGGAGTCCGTGTGATCTGCGTCCTTCACAGATCCATTTACATTATAGGTATAATTGGATATTATCTCATTAATGAATTGCATATATTTTTGCCTACGAACAAATAAAGTTAAAATAATGTCAACATCATCATCTTGCTTAACAGCCTTTAAATTTCTACTATTTTCTATACTTAATCTCGATCCAAACAGTTTGTCTCTTTTTTCAGAATCTTCTGGCTTGTAAACAATGACATTTTCATCTTCTTTTTGATTGCCGACAGCAGTATTCTTGTTACCGTTATGAATGGATAAACTATTAACGTTGTTAACGTTAGAGCAACCAGTTATTAAAATTAATAAAAAAATTGTTAGTGTTAATCGTCCTAATTTATTACTCTATAACATAGTAAATATCCTTTATACTTTACTCAATAGAAATTTTGGTTCTTTCACCAACATCTTCTTTCTTACCAATAACAATAGTAAGTAAATTGTTGTCAATTGAAGCTTTGATATTATTCTTATCCGGGCACGCTAGGTATACAGACCTAAGCTTCTTGGTAAATCCATCTTCTTTATTTTCTTTAACAACAATCGTTAAATTATGCCCAATAAGTTCTGCTGCAATATCCTCTTTGATAATGTCTGAAACATCAAAAATAGCAACATAGTTATCGTCGTTTTCTTTAAAAACAATCTCTCTAAAACCAGAATCTTCTCGCTCTTGTTGACGTCCAGGCGCAAAATCTTGTCTAGTTAGTGATGAATAAGTATAGCCTTGATTTCTTAAACTTCTTAAAATTTCTTCTGTATTTCTATTACTTGTAAAAAGATCAAACATAAAATCACCTTCCTATATTTTTAACTATTATATCATATTTTCTAAAATTTGTCAACTAAGTACGCGTAAAATCACTGTAAATGTGCACCTCAAGTTTCTGGTTTTTTAAATGTTTCCAAACTCTAAGATTCTCTTTTTAACAGCTTTAGTCTTGAATGTTTCTTGTACTGCTACAATTTTGTCTGCCAAGGTAACGATCCATGTTTCTATATACTTAGGTGGATTTGGATTTACCGGAAACATATGTTTCCCAATAATTTCTCTTTCTATGTTGTTTAATTCAAAATCTTCTTCTGCATTCTTTAAGGCTCTTTTTGCATGTGTTATTCCATGCTTATATCTTGGCACTATTTTATCATGATAGTCATAAAGAAAATAATCATGCAGAAGGGCGCCTCTAATTAATGAATCCCAATTCACATTTAACTTAAACTTCAAGGCAATGTCTATGGACTTTATACAAACGGCAATAGAATGCATATATACAGATGTGTTGCCATGTTGCATGTAATTCCTTGTTTCATAAAATCTCGAGCTTCTATTCATTTCCCAGACCGTCTGTCTAATGCTTTCCAATAATACTGCTTTACCCTTTATTATATTCATAAAAAATCGAACCCCCACTAATTTATTTTCGTGTTATTAATACATTATATATCCTGTTGTTATTAATTGCAAGGATTCGTTTTTATTTCTTTACACACGAAAAAAGCCTGCCCGAAGCAGACCTTTTTCTTGGAGAACAAAAATGGATGGGGTTGATTGGACTTGCACCAATAAAACATAAGAAATCGAGTAAATTATGCTGTTTTTCTAGTTAAACTACATCCCCGCAAGTGGGGCAAAGCCCCGGTGTAGTATTTTTATAAAAATATAATATAGGAGTTTGGCGCAGTGAGAGGGGTTCGAACCCTCGCGCCGAAAAATCGACCTAACGGATTAGCAATCCGTCCCCTTCACCAGCTTGGGTATCACTGCACATTTTTTATATTTACTATAACTATATTATACATTATGTTGATCGGTTTGTCAAGTGTTTTTTTAAATAAATTAATCTTTTCTAGCCCATTCGCCTAAAATCTTTCGAATCTCTTTAGGATCCTCCGCGTATTTAGCCGAACTCTTTTTATAATCTTCCATAGCCTTCTGCAGGTTTTTGTCGGGCTTAGATTCAAGAATCTTTTGATATTCTTCTGGAGTTATTATTATGTCCCTATCCATGCTAAAAGAGCACATAAAGCATCAACCTTTCTTTGATTTATGTATATTATATCATGCACTAAATGTTTTGTCAACAACTTTTTTATAAAAAATAAAGAGTGGAAAGCCCCCCACCCTCTATTTTTGTCAGATATTAATAGCCAAGCACCCTGTTAGCAGAAGATTCTTTATATTGAACCTTGTTCTTTTTGGCCCATAGCTCTATAAAGTTCTCTAGTCCATTTTCAGTTGAAGCGTTTCTGTTGTGTTTTCCGTGCACTTGCCTTACTTTATTATCATTAAGCTCTAGTGTAAAGAATGGAGTATCAGGATTATCTTTCTTTCTTATAAAAAAGATGTTTGTACGTCCCTTAGTAACGCTTGGTACATATGATCCAACACAGTGAGAAAGAGCTTGCCCTTCCTCTAAAATCTCCAATGCAGATTTAGGATAAGTGATTAAAAATTCGTCATCTTCAAACTCATAATCCTTCCAAATAGACCCTTTTTCAACAATACTTCTTTCATCTCTCGGAGATATATTTTTTCTTTTTCTGCGAGCATTGTATATTGGAACCAATTCATCATGAGACCTACTCAAATCGTCCAATGTCTCAAACCTATAAGGAAATTCATCACAAGCATCTATGTCTATTACCATCTTGAGATAGTCGTCATAAAGCTGTACTGCGTTTTTAGAAACATTTATTGTATCTCCCGTATATCTTCTCACTGTACGAGGGACATATTTACCAGCAATTTCATATACATATTCCAAAATATTTGAAAAAGCTTTGTTAGAATAATTTCTTCTGGTTCTTTCTAAAACATTTTTGACATTGCCACTTGATCGCAATAATTCAAAAGTGTAGTCCATTGCATTTGTAGAAACTTTATCTTCTTTAACCAGACAATCTACTACTCGACTAAAAGTCTTTGCATCAATATCTGCTAAAGAAACAAAGTTTGTCCTAACCTCATATTCTTCTGAAAATATAAGCTTAATCTCCTGAACAATAGTCTGTAGCATATATTCTCTTTTTGAAGATCTCAAATAATCTACTATGTTATCTTCCTTACCAGAATAGCTGCTAGCCTTGCTCTCGATTTCTACAATGTTTCTATAAATTGTGTCAAGCTGGTGCTTATTAAGCCCAACTTGCTTATAAAAACTTAAGTTTTTGCCTTTCTTAGTTTTGCCAAAAATTCTGTCTAGCATATTTGGATAAAACTTATAAACTTCAATGTCTTTAGCATAAGGTAACTTCAAATAATTTTCTACGGCCTTTTGTGTACATACTGTATATATAACCTTAGCCAAATTACAAACACCACCCACATCTGCTGTTTTTTTGCTGTAATCTTTAATTAAGTCATAATTATAACCTAAGAGTGTACCATTAAAAATATCTCTATCATAATCTTCGAAGTTGTGGATGCTATATAAGAAATAATTCATATTGCTTGTGCCAATTTTTTGGTTTACCCACTTACCTTCTCTGTTTCTAAAAGCAGCCAAAAGTTCATCTTTTGTGATATATATTCTTGCATGGTCTTTATTAAGACCACTAACAAAACGTCTGATAACAATCACATCTTCCTCGCATGCAAGCCTATTAATAACAGCCTTATCGCAGACAGGATAAGCTGTTTTATCGGAAGAAATCGCTTCCATTTCCTTGTTTGCAATCTCATTATCGATGATAGGATATCCAGTTAATTTGTTAATTTTTTTCTGCTTCTTTCCGCTGGATATCTTGGGTTCTTTATAGCCAAAGATAGTGGTAAAAAGATCACCTTGACTTTCTCTTACATTAATAAAGTTTCCTTGAAAGTATATAATGGGGTTATCAAACAAGTTTGCAAAATAAAGATCATAAACCTCTTCATATGAATAACCATGCATTTCTTTGTTAGTAAAATCATTCTTAAAAAGAATGTTATATTTTTTCATTCCGTTTTTACTAGTGCTTATATTCTTAATCTTTTTAATGTAATTGTATTCATAGTCTTGACCTTTTTCAAAGAAAACTTGTCCGTTTTGAAAAAAAGCAAAATAAGAAGTTGTATCTCTTAAAATATTGCTAAGCTTATTATCTTTTCCCACCATATAGGCAACAGCTGGGCTCATGTCTATACAGTGAGCAACAACAACATTTCCATAAATTGTTTCAAAGTTTTCAAACATTACTCTCTTATATGGCTCGTTGTCATTGGACTTTAAAATGTTAATACCCGGATAATCTTCTAGCATCCTGTCTTTTTCATCTAATGTATAATAGCCTATTGTTTCTTTTTCTGTGTCTAATAGTAGGTAATAACCTCTACCCATCATATCCATTAAACGACTTGCACCGACATAGTATTCACTTGTACTATCATTAAAAGGCTTAACTAGACTACCTTTCTTTTCAATAGCAAATGGTTTTAACTTGCATTTGCTAAATCCAAGTTCATCTGCTAATTCTCTGACATTTTCTGATTCTAAAAATTTCATTTCTTACCTCCTAAAAACTTATATTTAGTTAAATATTATAACTAAACTATTATAAAAATACTTACATATATATTATATCATAACCGCATAATTTATGCCTACTTAAACAAAAAAGAGCTGCTTCCGCAACTCTTTTTCTGGATTATTGAACACATAATAAACTGTTAATGTGATCGGCTTTTAACTTGTTAGATTTAGCCCAATCATTAAAAAACTTGTTTATACCTGGATAATTATCTTCCATTCCGCTTAGATTACAGTTAGCAAAGCCATGAGCCTGTCTTACTGTATCTCCTAAAACCTCAATAGTAAGAAGAGAATCCTTTGGTTTTTCTTTTTCACGTAAAAACAAAATGTTTGTTTGACCATTCGCCACAGCTATAACAAAAGATGCAACACAATGATGAAGGCTACGTCCTTCTGCTACAATTTCACCTGGTGTTTCAGGATAAATAACTTGATATTTATCATTTTCAAAAACATATTTTTCCCAATCTTTTTTCATCTTATTAAACTTTTCTTGTTCATGTTCATGTTTTTTATTGTTAGCAATAATAATAAGAGAATCATGTGCATCTTTTAATTCTTTGTATGTTTTAAATATCGCTGGTGCCATGCGTTTGTCATCTACAATTTCTGCCATGCCAAGATAGTCCATATAAAGTTCTGTTGGGTCACCAAAATATCTTTCCACTTCTTCAGTTCGTGTTTTTGAATTATATGCAATATAACCATTGGAGAGGTTTACGATCATTTCAGTAAATGCATCAGACATAGCTGTGTGATAGCCATAAACTTTGGCTGCTCTAACAAGAAGTCTCATTACTTTCGTTTCAGTTGATGTAATAGGCCTTTCTCTTTCATATTCTTCTCTGTAAGAGTTAAGGTATACCATATTAGTTATACATCGGCTTAGCTTTTTAAGCTTATTGACATAATCCTTAAAGGTTTCTGCGTCAATATCTGAAATAGAGGCATATTCTTTAAACCTTGGTTTACTATAATAATACCTAGTCTCTACGCTCTCGTTGTGTATGATGGTTTTAATATCTCCGATGAAACTAGTGTCAAGTTTATTGCCTAAGGCTTTAACTTGGTTGGCGTTTACCCCCATGGCCTTATAAGGATTTCTTTCATTACTATCTATAGGCCCAACAAGATGTTCTAATCCCACCATAAGGTTGTCGGTATAACCTGCCGCGCCTATTTTAATGTTTAGTTTTAAAATAGATTCAAGAATTGGATATTTTAACAGGTTGTAGATAAAAGATCCCATGTTAACACTAAGGTCTTCATTGTCTTTACCGTTTATAATATCCCTGGCATAATATATTGGGTTTTTCATTGGCTTGTTAAAAATATCTTTTTGAATAAAGAATTTTTCAGCGCACCAATTCCTTGCATACTTGGTTGCATTAACTACAACCCACTGGCCGTCAAATCTTTTTTTAGAACCAATAAACTTATTTTTTAAGACATATAATCTAAGAATTTCCTCTTTAACCTCTTTGTCACAAATATTTCCAATAGCAAAATACCTAACAACAACTGTCTCGTCGTTTACTTTTTCGATATAAGCCTCATCGGGTACTCTGGCCCAGGAATACTTGTTAAGATTCGGATCTTGAGATAAAAGTCTGGATTCTCCTATTGGCGTGTCCTTTATAATAAGTTTGTTAATCTCGCCTAAGTCTCTTTGCTTCTTGGTGTTTTTAACCTCAACTTCTTTATACCTCATTATGTCTTTCCACGTCCACATTCTTGTAATGTCTACAAGCTGTGTCCCAGATAAAATATGGTATCTGGGAATTTCTTTACCTGTAACACCCATCATCATTTCTGCAAAAGTTTCTCCATGTGGCCCAGGATTTTCGTTGTTGTAATTAAAATCCCTATTAAAGTCTTCTGTATAAACAGACCCTTCTTCTGGCAAATACACATAAATATTTCTAAAGCATTTGTAGATATAGTTTTGGACTTTAATGTAGGTTTTGTCAGGTAACAAAAAGTAAATATAGTCTCCTGAATTATATCCTTGACCTGTTCCAAAAGACCTTGTAACACCATAATCCTTTTTAAAAGGTTTTTTTAATTTAAAGCTAATTGTCTGAACCATAATAGCTCCGCCGTCAACTTTTTTAATGTTAAGATTGTAAGTGTATTCACTGTTAACACTTTTTGGACCATAAAATATCGCATCTTCACCAAACAGTTCTTTTACTTCATCTGTTCTCTTTCTCATGGTTGGATCAAAATAATGTTTTAAGTAGTGATGCTTACCGTTTTTAAAGTCATAAGCGTGAAGAGATATGTTCTCTCCTTCTAGACAAAGATTGTTGTCAATTTCACTTTTTGTTGCATAAGCTGTCCACACCATAACAGGAGATATTTCATCTAGCTTAATTGCATATTTTTCTATTTGTTCAATAGTCCATTCTTCTAATTGGTATTTTCTTTCAGTAATTTCCATTTTTTATTCCTCCAAAATACTTTTTATAATCGATACATTTTGTATCCTTTAAATACTTACAATTATATTATAGTATAAAATCACACACTTTTAAAGAAGAGTTGTTGCGCGGCAGGTCGCCACTTATTAATGTCTGAGAAAAATAGCTTGCTTTTCACTCGTCTCAGAAATTAACAGTAACAACTTTAAGTTAAATGGGTACTAAACAAAAATGAAACCGACCTTTTGGCCGGTTACGTTTTTTTACGTTTACTTCTAATGCTTTTAACATAAGCTATTGGAAAGTAAACATCTTTAATATTCTCAATTTGTTCCATTCCAATCACACCATCTTCAGCTGGTATTTTTATATTAAATGTGATTTTTACCTTAATCTTTTTATATCCATCTGATAGATCTTTAATGTCGTGACAAAGTATTTCCTCTACATTGGTTTCATAAGGGATTTTTAAATTTTCTCTCTTGATGTCTTCCTTTGCAAGAAAGAAGGCATCCATTTCGCTTTGCGCTTCCACAATATATTCTTTAATCATTTCAAGCTTTACTGTTAGCATTTTTGCACCTCACTTATTTTGATAACATCATTGTATCACTTGTTGTTGTTTTTGTCAATAATTTATATTGACTTTATTTAGCGTATGTGGTAAAATAAACATATAAAAATAAGAAAGGTAGGATTTAAAAGAGATGAAAAAATGGATAAAAGCATTGTTGGTTGCAGCTTTTTTGTTATTACCATCAAGCGTTTCGGCCCAAGTTCAAGTGCAGATGCCTGAGATAATTAATAACACCAACACTGACAAAAGCAAAATGATAAACATAAATGAGTTTGCAAAAAATAATGGATATGTTATCGAGCCCTTTGGCAAGTCACATGTATGGATGTCAAGAAAAATCCTTTACAAAAACGAGGGAGAGATCATATATTTTATTGGGCTAGAAAAGAAAGATATTGATGTTGCAAGAGTTAAGCCAGAAGAATTACCTGGCGAGGGGCTAACTATGGTTCAGCAAAGTGTTATTTTCGCCAAAAACCTAAATCTTGAGAAAAGTGGCAGCGACTTACTCCTTCCAGAAAAAGAATTTATATCAGTCTTTAAAAAAGAAGTAGACCCTAAAACAATGACAATTAAAAAAGATTTAGTAGAAGACAGAGGTGAACCTGTCGTTCCAAAATATACCAAAGATGTAGTTACTGAAGACGAAGTAGCGTCTATTATTAAGCAATATGGAAGAGAAGGACGTCCAGAAGCAAGTTCTAACGAAATATCTATTATTACAAAGTCAATTAACGATTCAATTAAAAGTTCAGTTGGAAAAGATATGAACGAAAAAGAAACTTTAATGGCTCTTAAAAATAAACTCTGTGTCATCAATAAGTATGATTATGCTGCATATAATCGCACAGGAAGTTGGTTAAACTATGCTGATTCTTATAGCGCTCTAGGCGTTGCGCAAAACGGTACATCTGTATGTTCGGGTTATGCAGAGTATTATATGATCATGTGTAGAGCTTTAGGCTTCGATACACATATAGTGCATGGAGATGCACCAAGTTTTGGTAGACACGCATGGGTAAGTGTATACCTAAATGGTGTTAGGTATCATTTTGACCCAACTTGGGATGACCGCGGAGATACTCCATACCATTCCGACCAACACTCTTTTAAAACTGATAAAGAGTTTAGGACTATGGGGTATGTTCCTCAAAAAGAATTTTGATTATTAAAAAATAAATGTTTTAGATTTAAGAGAGGATGATTTTTTTGAAAAGAGATGCGTTAATAGATTTGTTAGAAAAATATGATTACGAATATGATTTCAACGATGTCAGATTCAAAGCTCGAGGATTTCATCATGGACGCAAGGTTAATTTAATTGAAATTTCTGAGACAAGGGTTGGGGAAATTTACTTCGAAACAGAAAGATGCGACTCTGGCGATCTCGAGATAATCGAAAAATGCATTAAATATGCAAAAACAAAACTAGAAGATAGGTAAATAAAAAAGCAAAAATATTAAAATTAAAGACGGTTCGCCGTCTTTTTTTGTTATTATCTTCTCTTTTTCTGTATTTTACTTGCCTTTTATCCGTTATTGTGATATAATTAATATAGAAAGGAGGATAAAAATGAAAAAGAACAGGATTTATTATATTTTAACTGGGAAGTCCCCTGTAACTGTTTTTAGGCATAAAAAGAAAGCCCTCGAAAAATTCCAGCCGGGCGACAGAATCCAAAAGGTAAAAGGAACAGCAGAGGCAGAGAAACTTGCTGCGAGCCTCAGAAGAAACCAGAAAGTTGTGGAACAAGGTGCCCTGCACAATTTTATCAATAGTTTAAAATCAGAAGATGTACCGAAATGTAAGTGCAGTGAAAAATCGTTAAGTAGGCATTATCTTATTGTATATAAAGAAGAAAAAGTGCTTATAAAAGGTCTTAATATAGTGGAGTATACCAAAAGGCATTTTAGTAAAGAAATTGTCTTTAGTTTAATAAAAAATCCAGCAAAAGAAAACCTTTTTGAAGAAGGATCTTTTTCAGACATCGATCTGCCAGACGAAAACGCAAGACCATATAAAGTGGTAATTTACGGAAATTCAGTTGTTTCTTTATCGCTAGTCTACGGAATCGATAAGGCAAAAGAAATAGCTCGTGGCTTTAACTTAATCGAAATTTTATCTTTTAAACACATCGAAAAGGCCCAAAGATTTATAAAAACCTATGTTAAATATCGTTCTAATGCATATTATGTTCACATTAGAGAAGAAAGAATCGAAAATAAGGATATATGTGCAGATATTTATGTTGATGGATCTTATAGAGATGGGGATAAAAGTTATTCTTACGGATACATTATCTTAGCTAATGGCAAAATGTTATCTGAAAAAAATAAAAGAGTAAAAGAAAACAATTGGGTTAAATACAGAAATGTTGCAGGTGAGCTATCTGGTGCCATTGATGCATTAAAAGAAGCTGTTAATTTAGGTTTTAAAAAAGTAAGGCTTTATTATGATTTCGATGGCATTGAGATTTTTTCTAAAAACAAAGATATTAACATCTATAATGAGGTCGGGATGGCATATTTCGATGAATACAATAAAGTTAAAAAGTTACTAAATGTTGAATTTGTTAAAGTAAAAGCTCATAGCGATAATAAATTAAATAATTACGTTGATGAGCTGGCAAAGAAGGCTTAGGTTTAAAAGAGGACTCAGGTCCTCTTTTTCTTTATTAAAAAAAGACCCAAACAATGGGTCAAATAAATAAAAATGGGCAACTGCGCGAATCCCATGGCACTAAGCTAAGCCACCAATATTAGCTCGGCATTTTCTTTTTGTTGGCATGTGGTGGGCTCCAACGTAAGCTGAGAAAGGTTTTGAGATGCCCTTTACTCTTAAAGAAGGCTTTTGAGATGGCCTTAAGTTCTTTGCAATATCCCATGTAAAGGAATTGCTTAGCGCAGATAATGTTTTATAAAGCTAGAGGTCTACATGCTTTTCCTCTAGTATAATAAGTATATCACAAACATATTGTTTTGTCAATAGTTGGGTATCTTATCAATATTTATATTTATTCTTGACTTTTTTTATCAGTAATGCTATAATATATACGCATAAGAAGGAACACACAGTATTTTGTAGGGGGAATAGAATATGAATAATAAAAAAGATTATATGGTAACTAAACTTTATACACCAAATAGTCTCAACGTTCAATATATAGTTACTATTTTAGAATATAAAAGACCTATTTCTTTTTGTCTTAGAGATGCTATGAATACAATTAACAAAACTGAACTGAAAAATATATTAATAGATCCTGTTTTTAGATTTGGAGATAGCTCTAATAGGTTTATTAAGGCTGAAATACTTAACTGCGATGAGCCTTATGAGTTTCATTATTCAAATGTAGAGATCCCATTAATGGACAAACAAATAGTATCTGTTGCTAATAGTGCAATTGGAATGAGCAATAGATTAGAAAATCCAGTTTTAAATAAGAACGATTAAAAACAATTATTAAGGAAGGTGGAAGTAGTGAATATTAATATAAGACATGGAGTTTTTGAAACAAACTCTTCTTCAAGTCACTCAATATCGGTGTCAAAAGAAGGTTCTGCAAGTTTGTCGAACAGAAATTTACAACCCAACGGATCTGATATTATTTATAGAAAGGTTTCTGATTTAGCTTATATTTACGGTGTAGACAAGTCCGAAATATGGGAATACTTTAATGAGTGCCTTGGAATCGCTGAGGAGGATGTTGAAAACATCGTTTTACTAGACGGTGGAGAATATGGCTGGGGCTACGATGTACTCAGCACGCCAATCGAAAAACTTAATTATATTTATACTTATATTATCACCACAACAACTGAACAGTTCTTGTGTGAAGATGAAAGGTATATCAGATTAAAAGAAATTGTAGACAACATGGCTGGGCTTGAAATTTTCCCAGACTATTTTCGTTTCTTGTTCGAAAGCGGTTATGATGCTGAATCAACATTCTTTGAAGAGCAAATTAGATATTTCATGGATTACGGTAATCTGGATAATTTTGAAGCTATAAGAGAGCTATCCGAAGACGAAACTATTGAAATGGATGAAGTGTATACTTTATCGTCAGACATTTATATAGATCATCAAAGCATGGATTTATTAGACGAATATTTTGAAGATGATAACAACGAGCCATTAAAGGAACTTATTTTTAATGATAATTATAAAATTATTATCGACAACGATAATGGCTAAGTGAAGCTGTGCTAAGCTGAAGACTTAGCACCTTCGGGTGCTAGTCTAAACTTTTAGTTTCACAAGCCTAAGTTGCAGAAATGCAAACTACGTTAGTTGAGTCATGACACCCTTGGTTGTCGCCTTAGACCTCTGCTCTGTCGGTTGACTTTAAGTTGGAAGTAAGGCACTATGTCCTGTGAGTTATACCGTAAAAAGCTCAATCTAACATTGGCGAAAGGAAGACCGATTCCCATTTTGGTAAAAGATCTGAGATAGGCACTACAGTACCTGGTACTGGCTTATAGCGTTAAAACCAGGAAATAACTATGAAAGGAGCCAAACACTTGGTGGTATATGTAACTTCACAAAGCGGACAAGTCTTAATGCCTACAAAGCGTTTTGGCAAGGTTCGTAGGTTGTTAAAAGAAAAGAAAGCTAAAGTAATAAGGCGATGTCCGTTTACGATTAAACTGTTGTACGAAACAGAAACTAGCATAGTACAAGATGTTGTACTAGGTGTAGACACAGGATCTAAAAATATAGGTGTGTCCTGTGTTGGAAACGATAAGGTCCTTTACCAATCACAGGTCGTGATTAGGACTGACATTAAAAAGAACATGGATAAAAGGGGATCTTTCAGAAGAAACAGGCGTAATAGAAAAACTAGGTATAGGCCGCCAAGGTTTTTAAATAGGAAAAACTCAACCAAGCTGAATAGGTTACCACCAAGTGTAAGACATAAGGTACAAGCTCATATTGATGAAATCGAGTTTTGCAAGAAGATACTGCCTATAGCAAAAATAGTTCTTGAGGTTAGTCAATTTGACACAGCCCTAATGAAAAACCCGACACTTATTAGTGAAAAAGTTAGGCGTTGAGGATATCAAAAAGGTTTTAACTACGGTTACTCGTCAAGACGAGCAGCGGTTCTCCATAGAGATAAATACACTTGCCAAATATGTGGAGCTAAACATACAAGGCTAGAGGTCCACCACATTATTTTTAGAAGTAAAGGTGGCACTGACGACGAGAAGAACCTAATCACTTTGTGTGAAGATTGCCATGCGGCAATTCATGCTGGAAAAATAACTCTAACAAAGAAACCTAAAAAGATGAACCTTAAACACGCCACTCACATGTCAATTATTCGCAGTCAGTTATTAAAGAAATACCCCGAAGCAATAGAAACTTTTGGGTTTGTGACTAAGGAAAATAGGAACAACTTAAGGTTGCCTAAAAACCATTATATTGATGCCTGTGTAATAGCATCAGCTGGTAAAAGCTTTATACCAAGCGATGAGATATACTATAAGAGAAGAGTCGCCAAAGGTGACTATCAATTATGCAAAGGATCTCGTGGAGAGGTTAAACTCCCGGTTGGTAAAATACAAGGCTTCAGAAAGTTTGATAAGGTGGGGTATTTGGGCAAAACATATTTCATTAAGGCCAGAATGTCATCAGGATATGCAGCGTTAATGGATATATTTAATGAGAAGGCAGACTTTTCTCACATGCCAAAGGGTTACAAGACTCCAAAGCTTAAAAATTTAAAGAGATTAGCCGCAAGGACTAGCGTCTTATGTGTAAGAGAAAATATTATAGCAGATATAGCTTAAGAAAGAAACAATTGTAGCCATTCACACACTAAGCTAAAGACTTAGTGCTTTTCTGGCTGGTTTTATATAAAAAAAGAGACCTGTACAGGTCTCTTTTTAAATGCTTTTATACAGCAAGACAACTATGGCTATTTTTAACAGAAAATTGAACTTTTTTACGATCTGCCCATTTTCTAATAAAATCGGTTAATCCATCTTCTGTTTCAATATTTCTATTACAGTACCCATGTACTTGTCTTACCGCTCCATCTCTTAGTTCAAGAGTAAAGAATGGTTCTTCTCTTTCTTCTGGTTTTCTTATAAAAAGAATCGTTGTTTTACCGTCAGCGACTTCTCTTACATAGCTTCCGACGCAATGTCTTAATTTTTGTCCCTCAATAATGATCTCTTCTGGATTTTGAGGATGGCATATACAAAAATTATCATCACTAAGTTCAAATTCTTTCCACTTAGAAGAAAGTTTCAGAAATGCTTCTCGCATATATTCTGGGGTTTGCTTATATGCATTCCACTCATTGAACAATTTAGAGATTCTGTCATGTGTTTCTATAATATCTTTTGCTGATTTAAAATACAGATCAAAGCTCGCGTGAGTATTTTCACACATTGAAATCTGCATAATTAAATAGTCTAGATAGTAATTTATAGCATACACTGTATTTTCTCCATTCCATCCTGTGATTCTTCTGTTTGCTTTTGCTAATACCAGCTTAGGTAAATAGTCTAAAAATGAATTAAACTTTTCATTAGAAAAATTTTGCCTTATTTTACGCAAAACTCTTCTTGTTGTGGCAACCATATTTTCATATGATGGGAAGTCACTAAGTTCAAGCTTTTCATTGTCTTGTGTCCAAAGATAATCTTCACCAAATAAGGTTATAGCATTCAACACCTTAAGAAACGTTTTTTCGTCCACATTAGATATATCTATGATATCTTCATACACATCCGCGTCCACATTTTCTGCTAAAATCTCTTTCATAGATCGAACAACAAGTCCAATCCTGGACGATTTTGCATATTTGTCAATTGAGTGTATAGAAAATGCATCATGCAAGCTATATTTATCAAACATCCCTTCTACTCTTTCAAAAACATATTCGAATTGTTTTTTATTTAAGCCTATTTTCTTATAAAAGCCTTTTTTCTTCTTATTAATTTGCCCAAACATATTGCGCATATCTAGCAAATCTAGTTGCTCTGAACCGTCGTTTGTTATAAAGCTGGCAACCTTTAGCTTCATAAACTCTTCGAGCTCGTTTTGCTTTAATAATGGATACAGGTCTTCTCCGTATAAAGCCCCTCTACTGTTTATAGTTGGTTCAATAAGCGGTAGTATAAACTGTAACCTTGTTCCAGCAAAAATATCATCTGAGTAGTCTTTTATGTGCTCAATGTGATAATTGTGCAAATAAGAGTTTTGATTTGAGTTTGAAATTAATACCCATTCATTGGCGTGGTTTTTAAATGCTGAGAAAATATCATCTTTGGTTATATAATGCCTCATAACGTCGTCTTTGCTTTGAGCATCTGTAAAAATCCTTATAACAGCAACACTTTCTGGACAGTCTACCTTGTTTAATGTAGCGGTTCTCATTGCGTAATCATATGGATTATTTTCTGCCTTCTTTTCAGAAACATTGTTTTCTAAAATTGGGTATTCAGATAGACGATTGATCATTTCTTGTCTTTTTCCACTTTTTTTATGTGGCTCTTTATAGTTCAAAATGTAATCTATAAAATTAAAAAAATGATAGTCTATTTTCTTAATACTGCCACGAAAATAAGTTGTGCTATTAAATACCTTACTTACAGTGTTTTTAAAGATAGTTGACCACTCATCTTCTAAAACAGCATTTCTTGCCAAACCATCAATTCTGTCTAGTATATTACTAGCCCACTCTTCAAATTCAAATCCAGTATCTTTTACATGTTGCCTATACCATCTTCCAAGATAGCCAGTGTCGTCAACGTCCGTTATAGAACCACAATTCGCGAACATTTGTCCGTTTTGAAATATAAATAAATATTTTCTGTCGCACAAAGCTTCACTTGCATTTTTACCAGACATAAGATCTAGCTTATATCTGCGGAAGTCAAGCTTTTCCATAACTATAGCCTTACCAATTGTTGTGTCTACATAATGAAAAAACATTATCGGACATGACGATGCTGGGTAGTCTATAATTTTTGCCTCTGGATATTTTTCTTGAACTTCTTTTTTTCTTACATAGTATTCAATCTCGTCGTTTTTAAGATTAAATAACATACATGTGCCAGAGTTTAATACTTCATATTTAACCCTGTCTTCCAAAGAATTATAATCTTTGATAAGTGGAACCCTACCAAAAAACGCGACATAGTCGGTCTTTGGCATAGTACCATTTAACTTCATTTCTTCGGTAACCCTATTTACCATTTCTTGTGTAACTTTCATTTTTGCCTCCTTAAATTTTTAAATACTTTATCCAATAAAGGCTGTTCATTATAAAAATAACAACCAATATTCTGGATTTATAAAATACTTATAAGTATATTGTAGCACAATATAAGGACTGAATAAAGAATAGTTTTTTTAAGCCTAAAAAAGTGCAATTTTATAGATTTTATATTTGCTGAAAATATTTTGGCGCATTGGCTCATAACATAAGGTAATATATAAGAAGCGGAGCTTCGCTGAAATATTTGGTGACTTTATTAACATGTTCTCTAGATTTTCTTCCCCGCTAAAGGTGTTAACTTTTCTTGCTCCCTTAGACAGTAAATGCGCGCGTGGGATTACCTACAATTCCTTAGTATAGAAAATCTTACCTCTGAGAATAGACTATTATGTGTAATCTTAAACCGTGATGAGTTCTCCATATATAGCATTGAGCTCTTATCTCCACTGCAATTTTATACTGTTGGGGTTAAAGAGTATTAATGTCTGACAGGTGTTAGTTAGTTAGTTAGTTAGTTAGTTAG
>QWCK01002196.1_pt1 | contig 25514 bp, 18 predicted proteins | sample 1972571 | NCBI WGS metagenome assembly QWCK01 (sample SAMN09866710, study PRJNA288562) | Human gut metagenome isolate term2_stool, whole genome shotgun sequencing... | isolation source: gut | host: Homo sapiens | place: USA: California | reverse complement strand
CGGTGGAACTCGACCCCACGACTTCATCCATCGCACAATATCTTTATCCCAAAGCGCGGCATATCAATAACGGATTTCAGCATATCAATATTGCCTCCGGCTATGCGGATGTCATTGTCGGCAATCCGCCTTTCGGTCAGCAGTCGCTCTACGATCCCAACTTCCCAGAACTGCGAAAATTCTCCATCCACAACTATTTCCTAGCCAAGTCCATCAGCCTCCTCCGGGAAGGCGGCGTCGCGGCCTTTGTGGTCAGCCGCTATTTCATGGATGCCGTCGATTCCACGGCCCGTGAGCATATCGCGGGACAGGCCGACCTGCTCGGCGCTATCCGCCTGCCGTATACAGCCTTTCGCCAGAACGCGCTCACCGATGTCACGACCGACATCGTGTTTTTCCAGCGGCATAACGGCGAAAACAAGCGAAGCAGGGATTGGGTCACAACAGGGTCGGCCTTTGTGGACGACCTCCAGGACGGCGGGACGCGCCAGGCCGTCATCAACAACTATTACCTCCAGAACCCCGGCCAGATCATCGGCAGAATGGTCTTTGACGGCGGCATGTACGCGAAGGAGTTGTTCTGCCTCACCAGCACACCAGTGGAATTCGGCCCGGAAATCGTCAAACGCCTTGAGGCGCTTCCGGCGGACTGCTTCGTGCCGCGCGAGGAAAGCCCTCAGAATACGAAAGTCAGAGTACGCAACGCCGACTTCATCCGTAGCGAATATTTCCAGGGACTGAAGACCGGCGCGTTGTGCGTGGAACCGCAAAGCCGGAAGATTGTCTTCAAGATGGCCTCCGCCTTTGGCGAAAGCGATTACGACATTCTGCCGGTCAAAAACGAAAGCTCCCGCCTGCGTCTGGCGGGCATGATTCAAATCCGGGACACATTGCGCGAATTGCTCAATGAGGAAAAGAGCAACGGCGACGAAAACCGGATGACGGTTCTTCGTGGCCGTCTCAACAGTCAGTATGACGCTTTCGTCAAAAAGTACGGACATCTCAACTCACAGACCAATCGCGGTCTGATGCGTGACGATCCCGAACATTCCCTGCTGGAATCGCTGGAAGCCGATTACGACAAGGGCCTGTCGCCGGAAACGGCACGCAAACACGGCGGCACGGCGCGTCCGGCGTCAGCAAAAAAGGCCGCGATTTTCCGGCAACGGGTACTCAAGCCCGCTCAGGTGGCGGAAACGGCGGAAAATACCAGAGACGCCCTGCTCATTGCCCTGCGGGAAAACGGCAGAGTGGATTTCAGCCGCATGGCGCAACTTCTCCATCGTCCGGCGGAGGACATTCAGACGGAACTTCGGGAACAGGGGCAGATTTTCCTCAATCCCGCCAGCGAGGAATGGGAAATCCGCGACAGATACCTGACCGGCAATGTGCGGGCCAAACTGGCGCGGGCGAAAGAAGCCGCGCAAACGGATACCCGCTTCGCTCCCAATGTGGAGGCGCTGAGCGCCGCCATGCCGCCGGACATCGAGGCCGTGGACATCGGCATCAAATTCGGCTCGGCCTGGGTTCCGGCACAGGTCATTTCGGACTTTGTGGAACATCTGCACGGCGGCAAGGGGTTGCAGGAGATCAGCTATCTGCCCACGCTCGGACGCTGGCTGGCGAAAGTGAGAATCTGGGACATGGCCATAAGCGACAGCGTGTGGGGTATTCCCGAATATCCGGCGGAAAAGATTCTTGAATCCCTGCTTATCAACAGACCCATCAAGGTTGAGAAGGAAAGCGGCCAGCATGATGAAAACGGAAAACCAATTATGGTTATCGATCAGGAACTGACCGCCGCCGCCATGCAAAAAGCCGAAGAAATCAAGCAGGCGTTTCTGGATTGGGTGTGGACGGACGATGAACGGCGCGACATGCTCACCAAACTCTACAACGAGCGATTCAACACCAACGTGCCGCCGACCTATGACGGTTCCCACCTTGAGCTGGTGAACGCATCCGAAGCTGTCAAACTGCGTCCGCACCAGAAAAATGCCGTATGGCGAGCGATTCAGGAAGGAACGTGCCTGTTTGACCATGTTGTGGGCGCGGGAAAAACATTGGCTTGTGTGGCAACAGTTATGGAATCCAAACGCATGGGCTTTCTTTCCAAGCCGATGATTGTTGTACCCAACCACTTGTTATTTCAGTGGAAAGATGAATTTTACAAATTGTACCCTGACGCCAATATTCTTGTTGCGGACAAGACGGATTTCACCAAACAGAACAGGCAGAGGCTCTTTGCCAAAATCGCCACAGGCGATTGGGATGCCGTCATTGTGGCGCACTCGTCCTTTCGCAAGATTGATATGCCGCGCGATGTGCAGGAAGAAATTCTTCAGGAACAGATTGATATGGTGATAGACGCCATTGAAGCCTCAAAAGAGGCGGCAGGTGGTCGTGCCACCATCAAACAACTGGAAAAGCAGCGGGAGAAGATGGAAAACCGCTACCAGGAACTAATCGCTTCGGCAGGCAAGAAAGACGAGAATGTGGACTTTTCGGATTTGGGGGTGGACGCGCTCTTTGTGGATGAAAGTCATGAGTTCAAAAATCTGGCTTTTCAGACCACAATGAACGTCTCCGGCCTCGGCAACATCACCGGTTCCGCCAAGGCGCTCGATCTGTTCATCAAGTGCCGCTACCTGCAACGCCAGAACAATGGGCGCGGCGTGTACTTCATGACCGGAACGCCTATCAGCAACACCATTGCCGAAGTCTATACCCTGCAACGCTATATGCAGTATGAGGAGTTGAAAAACAAGGATATTGAGTTCTTTGATGCCTGGGCTTCCACCTTCGGGCAAGTCACCAACGGCTGGGAATTGGATGCCACGGGGGTAAATTATCGCTTGAAAAGCCGCTTTTCCAAGTTTCAGAACGTACCTGAATTGCTCTCCATGTACCGTACCTTTGCCGATGTTGTGACCAGGAGCGATCTGGACGAACAGGCGAAACAGGCAGGGGAACGGCCTTTGACGCCTCCGGTCAAGGGCGGAAAACCTGTCAATGAGGTTGTGGAACGCTCCGATAATCAGGCGACGTATATGGGGAATATCATCTCCCGCATGGAGAATCTTCCCAAAGACCCGCGCATCGACAATCCGCTCAAGGTCACGAATGACGCCAGAAAAGCCGGACTGGATTACCGGCTTATCGAGCCGACCGCCGATGATTTTGAAGGGTCAAAGCTCAATACGGCTGTCGGGCGGATATACGACATCTGGCGCGATACAGCCAGTGACAAGGGAACGCAGCTTGTCTTCTGCGATCTGTCCACACCCAAGGGCGGCAACAGTTCCACGCCAAAGCCCGTTGAACTGTCGGAGCCGGGGGCTGAACCTTCTGATGACGCGGAAGATTCCGAGCGGATGGAATCGGATGACGACAGCGGCGAAGATCCGACCGTGGCCTCCGACATGGATGCCGTCATTGCGCTCTCGTCCGGCAATTTCTCCGTGTATGACGACATGCGGAAAAAACTGATGGAACGCGGGATTCCCGCTGAGGAAATCGCCTTCATCCATGATGCCAACACGGATATACGAAAAGCAAAACTGTTCAGCGACATGAACGCCGGGCGCGTTCGTATCCTGCTCGGCTCAACCGCCAAGATGGGCGCGGGTATGAATGTGCAGAAAAGGCTCGTGGCCGCGCATCATCTGGACGCTCCGTGGCGGCCTTCTGATTTGGAACAGCGCAATGGGCGCATTATCCGCCAGGGGAATATGTTTTATGAACGCGATCCCGATACATTCTCTGTTCAGATATACAATTATGCCACAAAACAGACGTATGACGCCAGAATGTGGCAATGTATCGAGTACAAATCAGCCGCTATTGAGCAATTCAGAAAGGGGGATTTACTCCAGCGTGTCATAGATGATGTGTCTTCCGAGGCCGCAAATGCGGCGGAAATGAAGGCAGCGGCTTCCGGCAATCCCCTTATCCTCATGGAGGTGCAGTTGGCAAGCGATTTGCGCAATCTGGAAGCCCTGTATTCGCAACACCAGAGGGGCCAGCACAGGATGCGGGATCGCCTCAAGTATCTTGCCTCCGCAGAATCACGACTGGCAAAGGCGGAAGCGGATTATGCCGAAAATATCCGGCTCAGAGACGCCAACACACGCACGGTAACGGAAAAGGGGAAGCAAAAAATGCTGGTGGAACTTGTGCATGAAGGAAAGATTCTTGGAGACAAGGAAAGCGGCAAGATACGGGACATTCTGGTGGGCGGCATCAAGGAAGTCACCAGAAACTCCGGCGCAAAGGTGCTGTTCGGGACATATCGCGGCTTTGAACTGACCATTGTCAGAAGTATGGGCTTCGCCTCACAGGACGGCTTCCGGATCATTCTTCAGGGCGCGGGCGGACAACAATTCCAGCCCGACAATCTCCGCTACACCTTTGACGACAAGCTCAGCCTGTCCGGCCTGTTTCAGCGTGTGGACAACTTTCTCGGCAAGGGGCTGGATGAATCCATAGAAAAACAGCGGGAACGCACGCGGCAGGAATGTGCCGAAAGGGAAACCGTCACGGCGGCTATGGGCAAGGAATTTCCCCAGCAGGAGGAACTGACCCTGACGCGGGAAAATCATAATGCGGTCATGCGCGAATTGAAGCGGATGCAGGATGATGCAAACTATGTTTCCACATGGACGCCAAAAACGTCTCTGACGGAGGAACAGCCAATAGCAACAACTGTAGTGCCGCCGAAGGACGACAATGTTGCCGCCGCTTCTCCCGCCGCGCCGCCAGAAGAACAGTTTCGCAAGCTCAAATACGGCGAAGGCGAAGGACGGACGGAATATCTCGTCACCAACCAGCACAACGGATACACGCTGAAAGAAGGGTATGCTCTGCGCCGCACCTATTTCAACAACCACGTTGGCTCGTTGGGAGGCAGTCTCTACGATGACGGGAAGTGGCACAGCACGTCAACCACGCCACAAGGGGTAAAATTGCACCTGTTCGCGTCACTGGAAGAAGGTTTGGCCGCCGCCCGCCAGGATGCCGCACAGCGCGGACTCAGGGAAACGCAACCTGCTAAACCTGCCGCACCGGAATCGGCGCTGGATGGCGAAACCTTCCGCGAGCGGATCGGCAAAGCCGGTTTTCACCCCACAGGTAGTGATTTCTATGGCAAAAACGAACACTCCAAAACAATGGATGCGGGCGATGGCGGCATCTTCAAGATGCGAATTTTTCAAAACGCCATGAATCAAACAGGTCTGCATGTTCAGTACGAAAAATACAACCTGATCGACGGCTCGCGCACCGTGGATACTCAATTCGACACGCTGGATGCGGCGTTGGAGTTCGTCAAGGGTTATCAGACACCTGCGGAACGCCTGGCTGCTCCCGTACCGGAGGAAACGTATGTGCGCGGCATGGTGTTTTCCTCCCGGCCACGAATGCGATAAGAATCACCCGCCAGTATCACCGATAGTGCCACGCGGGGTAACGGGCGGAAATACGTCCGCCACATCAACCAATACAACAAGGAGTTCTCATGTCCGGTTTTATGTCTTCAAGCACAGCCCTGATGATCTGCAAGGCCGATTCCGCCGCTTTGCTTGACCTGGACGCCCTGCGGCAACACGCCTTCACGCCTGACATTGACGCGGACGGCAGGCGGTTCGGTTGGGTGGGCCTTGGCGATCCGCTGGATACCGACGGTTTTGAACTGGCCTCCGTGGATGCCCGCTTCATGGGCTTTTCCTTCCGGCTGGATACGCGCAAGGCGTCCGGGGCCGTCATCCGTATCCAGCTTGCCGAAGCCGTGCGCGAGGAAATCGCTTCCGGCAAAAAGGTGGGCGGCAAGCGCAAGAAGGAGTTGAAGGAGGCTATCACCGCCAAGCTGACCGCCAGGGCGGAATTTGTGCCTTCCCTCATTGACTGCCTGTGGGATGCGGAAAAGGGACGCCTGCTTGTGGGGTCGGCTTCGGCCAGGGCGGTTCAGCCCGTGCTGGAACTGTTCAAGACCACGTTCGGTATTGACGTTGCGCCCATTACGCCTGCGGGAGATATGCCGAAACTCTTTGCCACCATCCTGCGCGGGGAAGGCTATCCGTGCGAAGGCTATACCCTGCATCCGATGGGTTCCGCCAGTCTGTCCGCCTCCGAACAGGCCGAAGAAAAGGCCGCTGTCGCCGTGCAGAACAGCCTGAATGCCGTAGCACAGGCGCTTGAGGAAGGTATGGCCATTCAGAAGCTGCATCTGGTAGCCACCTCGGACGCCGATCCCGACCGACAACTGGAGTTCATGCTGGATGCGGGGCTGGCTGTGTCTGGCCTGAAACTGCCCAAGGCGGAAAAAGGTGCGGAAGAAGATGCCACGTTCCTCGTGAATGCCGATGTCTGCGCCGCTGTGGCGGATATGGTGGAAGTAATGACCATAGCACAATGATCCCAAAGTAGTGTTCCTTCTATGTCAAACAAGTTGTATCTCATTGAATTTACAGAATAAATTTGCGCTACTCAAACGCAAATATCCGGTAATTTCAATAAAATACAGTCATTCTTGCGCTTGCCCGATTACCCTGCTTGACATAGCTGGAAAAATGAATAAATACTGAAAGCGGACGCAAGTCCGACTTAATCCCCGTTGGACTACGCTCCCGGTTTACCGGGGGGCCTGACTTCAACGGGGTTCTTTTTTGGAGTTTTCACATGCCTCAGCCCCCAAACTGCCGGACAGTTGCATTTTTTGATACACAAAATCTTTATCGTTTTGTTAAAGATTGTTTTGGCTACACCTACCCCAACTTCGACCCCGTAAAACTTGCCACCTTTATTTGTAAACAAAAAGGATGGCAACTGACCCAAACACGCCTTTATACGGGGGTACCACGCATTGAATCTGATCCATTCTGGCATACTTTCTGGTCAAATAAAATAGCGATTCTCAAACGTAAGGGAGTTTATTGTTTCAAACGTGAACTTGTCACGAGAATCAAGGAAATGAACTTACCCGATGGAACGATAGAAAAAGTTCCATTTCTTATGGAAAAAGGAATAGATGTACGTATTGCTATTGATATAATCACAATGGCTCGAAAAAATCTTTATGATGTAGCCTTACTTTTTAGCCAAGACCAAGATTTATCAGAAGTAGCTCTGGAAATACGTTCAATAGCACACGAACAGTGCCGTTGGATAAAGACTGCTTGTGCTTTTCCTGAAGGGCGAACTAGAGGTATTGACAATACAGAATGGATACAAATTTCTAAAGCTGACTATGATCGTTGTATTGACCCTAGTGATTATCGAGGAGCGTCAAAGTCATCTTCATAATACCGTTCACCTTAGCTCATCCTTACCCCCTTAGCTTCACGCACTTTTGTTTGCCCTCCTTCAACCCTTCTCCACAATTCCCGATACCTCTCATTCCTTTCCATATCCCTGTCTCCGGCGGGGCCGAAGGCATAATCCGCCGTGCGCTCGGCGTACCGCTGCCAGTTGCGGCCGGTCTGCGAATCCCGGATAGTCGGGGCACAGGCGCGGATGGTTTCTTCCACATTCTCTCTGCTGTGGCCATTGGAGCGAAGCCGTAAAGCGATCATCGCGTCCACGCGGGAGTAGTCCTCAATGGTCAGGTGCCTGCGGATATTCTCCAGATGGGCATAATAGGCCGCTGCCGGGTCGCCCGGTCGGAAATTCGGCATCTGGAACGTCCGCTGTTCGACCTGGCGCTTCTCGGCGGCCTCCGCATACTCGAGGTCAACCCGTCTGGCCAGGGCAAGCGCCTTGCCGCACTCCCGGCGCTCCGCAAACAGGAGCTTCACCGAGGGATAGCCGCCATCTTCCCGCCGATGCTTCGGCTTGCGATTCTCAAAGCCCGGCGCTCGGTGGGGATGGATGCAGCCGCACAGCTTTTTGTCGCCGTACTCCCGATTCAGGCGTTCCGTAATGCGATTGCCCACGTCACGGTCATGCTCCGTTCCCAATTTCGGAATAGTCAGTAGACACTGATAATTTCCCGGCGAGCTTTCCAGAATAACGGCGGGGCGAAAGCCGTCCTCCTGCAAGCGTTTCAGACTGTCGCGGGTCATGTCGTCAATGAGGATGTGATGCCGGTCATCCGACAGCGGCGTGTAGTAGATATTTTCGCCGCGCCGCTGGAAACGCAGCATTTCCGGCATATGCGCTTCCAGTTCGTCCGGGGAAAAGCCTCTGGTCATGCCGCCTTTCTTGTCCAGGATGAAGGTCTTTTTCCCGCCGTCCTCATCCATTTTGATACAGGTCACGCGGTAGCGTTCCGCGTTCACCGCATCGGCATACCTTCTGAAATCCTCAAGTTCGCGCATGGCCTCCGCTCTCTGTGCCGTCCGTTGTGGGGCGGGCGGGGTGTGTCTCGTCTGTTCCCATGTCGCGCGGTGTCGCCATCGCTCGGCCTGTTGGAACAGCCCCTGCGTTCGCAACCAGGTTTCAAAACGCGGCTTGCCACCACGCGCCTTTTTCCGGCCTGAACACAGAGAACGCCGTTCCGCTCTCTGCTGCGCCATCAGGCAATGTCGGGCGATATTCAGAACAGGCAGACCGTAACGAGCCAGACGGGAGAGCGCCCTTTTTCGCTCGTCCCTGTGTCGCTCCTTCATCCGGGCAAGCTCGGCATTCTCCGCTGCTTTCGCATTGTTCGGCACTCCGGCGAACGCTGTCTGATAGGCTTTCCATTCCCCAAGATTGACGGAACTCACCGGCTCCGGGGCAACCTTTCCCAGAACATCGGGGTAGGTTCCTTCTTCAAAGTCGCCCAACTTTTTGCACAGCTTTCCCATGCTGAACGCACGATCTACAGAGGACGCCTTCACGGCGATTTCACCCACAAAGATGATGGCCCCGGAACCTTTCTTCTCGAAACGCAGACCAACTGCCGCCAACTTCTCATGCAATTCAGCCCACGATTTTGCGTTCTTTATGACGCTGTGTCCGCGTTCCTGCGCAATGCGCTGGGCGGATTTCTCGCCGGTGGCGTGTTCAAAATCCAGAGCGGCCTGCTTTGGTTTTATCTCGCGGCCCGTTCTTCTTCGCGCCAGTTCTCCGTTTTCCAGTACGGCGTACATGGATTTTCCTTCGCTGGCCCATCCCTGTTTATGCTCAACGAACGCCACGATTTTGTGCGCCTCACGGATGTCCAGTCCGTTGAACGGAAGCACGACTTTTCCCGTTTCCGGGTTCATGCGATTTACCGCGATATGCAGGTGATAATTGTCCGTGTCATAATGCAGGCCATACACGGTCTGATGTCCGTCCAGCCCCATTTTTTCGAGGAAGATATTCACCACTTCCTCTACCTGGTCCCGTGTGGGCTGTTCCCCTTCCTGCCAGGAAAATATCCAGTGCTGCACAGGCATTCTGCTGTGCGCCGACTCCCTTGCCAGCGCGATCATCTCCGTTTTTTGCCCCACATGCGAGGATGACAAAAAGTTTCTCCCCCCCGCATATTCGATTTTTTCCTGCGGCTTTTTGTTGTGGGGGAAACGGATGTAATCCACCAGATCGCCTATCTGCCAGACCTTGGGTTTTTCAGTTTTCGTATTCTTTATTTTCTTGACGATCATGGAAGTGCAGCGAGATTTTCTGAATGGCCCAGACAAGTTTCCGCAAGGCGTCTTCCTGCTGTTCCAGAATGCCATGAGGAGCATTTGCCTGCCGCAGCGTCTCGAAATTGTGCTTGAGCAGGCCGCCGATCCGACGCAGTTCCGCAACGGTACTCAGGTCTGTATGAGTCACCAGCGGCCTGCCTCCGAAAAAACGCCGCCGCATGTATTCCGACAGGGACAGCCCGGCGATTTCCGCCTGCTCCGTGAGGCGCGTCTTTTCCCTTTCGGTGACGCGAACCGTCACCCATTTCCGTGCGGCGCTCCGGCCGCCATCTTCCGTCTTTCTGTCTTTCATGCCTTGGCCTTTGGAATGCGAGAAGCGAAGCGCCGAGCATTCCGGGTGTCCAGAGGGCGTCAGCCCTTTGGCAGGATGGGGGTTGTGTGTAGCACAACCCCCATCCTGCCACGAAGAACCCGCCTCGTGCAGTGGCCAAATTGTATATATGAAGAAATTTTCCATATACTGGCGGCACTTTTCCACAAGGAGGAAATACTATGGCCAAAAACGCAACTATCCGCCCTCAACAAATAGAACGGGCAAGGAAACTGCTTCAGGATTTGCCGGAGAAAGAAGACAGAAAAACACGCCCGGAGGCGGCGGAACTACTGGAGAGGGATTTCAGAAAGGCGAAGGAGAAAGGCTACAACCCCAGAGAACTGAGCCAAATGCTCAAGAACGAGGGCATCATCATTCCCGCGTATCTCATAAAACGATTTTTTTCGGAGGACGAGAATGTTTCCGCTCCTCAGAAAAATGAGACGACACCTGTAAAAAAACACCCCACGGAAAAACCATCTTTCATTGTCTCCGATACATCAAACGAGAATCTGTAACATGAACATGCCCATTTTTTATATTGGAATAAACAAAGGCATCGTCGGCAAGAATAAGCTGGCCTTCACCCTGATTGGCTATCTGCTCGATAATGGGAAACAGGCGCTTCTGCTGGAAAGCGATACCTCGAATCTCGATGTGTACAACAAAGAAAGTCACTCTCTGGTGCAGAGCCGTCTGGCGGAAAGCCAACCCCGAAAACAGCATATCCATACATGCTGGCATGGGGAGCCACGGCATCTTTTTCACTGCTGCCTTATGGAAGTTTCCTGCTGTGGGTCGGCTTCCGGTTCAGCTCAGGGCAGGTGCAGCCGCCCGCCCTGTTATGGATGCCTGCGGGAATCATTCTGGCTGCAATCTGCCTCTGCTGCGGAATTCTTTTCGAGATATTCGCCGCAAAAAAGTTCTCCGAAGCAAATCGGGACCGACGTAAATTCCTGCTGGTGGCAATCGCCTGTATCGTGCTGGGATGATGCTTCACCGCATTGACGCTGGTGTGATATTCTCCTCTTGTCCTCTGCATAAAAAAATGCCGTGCAATAAAATTCTTTACACGGCATTTTTCCTTATCAAGAGTGGAAATCATCAAAAACTTTCACGGTAAGAGCATATATGGAACCAGATTCAAAAATATTTTTTCTTTTTTCCCAATCAGTTCTATATTACTGAAATAAAAATCTTTCAACAGTGTGCAGCTTCGACAAATATATACAGTTCAATACAATAGGAGAAAAGTATGATGGAGTTCGTCCTTCTTTTCCCATGCGGAACCGGCGCAAACGCCCCAATGCGGCTCATACGAGATTGCCGTAGCTTTATGGTCCACCGTCAATCTTTTACCTGGAGAACGCCGCATGGTTCGCTGCCGTCCGTCAGTTTCCTCCACAAGCTCGCCGTCCTTGCCGGTCAAAAGGAACAGCGGGCAACCGGAGCGCGACACATTCAATCTTGATGGTTTTGTTTCATCCGTCTATCTGCCGTATATCCGGTTGCGCAAGCGGAGCTGGCGCGTGGATGAGCGCATTGCCCGACAACATCTGTCCCCGACCTTCGGAGCGCGGGAACTTGCCGACATACAACGCCACGAAGTGGAAGACTGGCTGCACGGACTGTCGTCCGGCGGTTTGGCTCCGGCCACCTGCAACCGTATTCTGGCGGTCTTCAAGACAATTTGCTCTCTGGCCGTAATGCGTGGTCTTCTGCTCACGGGGCAATCACCATGCGCGGGAGTCTCGCCCTTCAAAATCCACGCGCAGCGGGAACGCTACCTCTCGCGGGATGAGGCACAACGGCTCATGCGGGCGCTGGAAAAAAGCGACCGGCCGGAAGCCTTTGCCATCCGTCTGCTTCTGCTGACCGGGGCGCGCAAGAGCGAAGTCCTCAAGGCGCGCTGGGAACACGTCCGCCTGGATTTGCGGCTGCTCATCGTACCGCTGTCCAAGTCCGGCAAGCCTCGTCATATTCCGCTGTCCGACGAGGCCATAACAGTCATTCGCTCCATCCCGCGCCAGCAAGGGAACCCCTGGCTGTTCCCAGGCCATGCTCCGGGAAAGCCCCTCAGCGACCTCTATCTCTTCTGGAACAGTCTGCGCCGCAGCCTGGGGCTTACGAGTGTGCGCATCCACGATTTAAGGCACACCTTCGCCTCATTTCTGGTCAATGCCGGGCACTCTCTCTATGAAGTGCAAAAACTTCTGGGGCACAGCGATCCCAGAACCACCATGCGATACGCCCATCTGGAGCAGGCTTCCCTGGTGGCCGTCGCTGAAACGGTGAGTATTTTTCTTGCTCAATCCGGCAGGGAAAACACCGGAGAACACAAGGACGGGAATTTTATTCCTCGCCCGCATGGTGCCTACAAGAGGAACCGAGCAAGTCCTACAACACGATAGTAGATGGAGATAAAAGGCAAAAAATAAAAAATACGAAAAAGAAGACGCTGAATGAACTTGGTCGTTCCCGGTCGGAAACACTCTTCTTCGGGCACAAACCGAATGCTCATTGACAGAAACACTGTCGATGAATCTTGAGGTATCAATACATTTAACACCTCTAATTTGCAATATCATCCCTGAGGGAACTTTTACAAAGCATATTTACTTTGAAAAAATCCTCATAAATTCACTTGCCTACCTTTTTCATTCTTTTTTTTACGCCTCAAAAAATCGACAGTGTTTCTGTCAAATTCGACAGGAATCTTACCCCTTGCCCAATGGCTTGGAAAAAACATGCCTTGGAGTGTTTTTTATGCCCGTAAGGAAAGTCTCCGGTGAAAATTCTCGCACCCGCACTATCCGGAAAGAAAAAATGGATGAAGTGGGATTCGCCGTTTCCATATTGCAACAGGAAGCACACGCCCTGACTTTGCTGGCGCACGGCCTCACTACCACATTCTGTGAAATTGTGGACCGTCTGTACAATGTAAAAGGGCGTATCGCAGTCACGGGCATGGGCAAAAGCGGGCATGTGGCCCGCAAGGTGGCGGCAACACTGGCATCCACGGGTTCCCCCGCCTATTTCATCCACCCCGGCGAAGCCAGCCACGGAGACCTGGGGATGCTGGCCTCCGACGATGCTGTTCTGGCCTTTTCCAATTCCGGCAACACGGCGGAACTTTCGGACATCATCCTGTATGCGGCCCGGCGCAACATCCCCCTGATAGGGGTAACGCGCAACGCGGACAGCCTGCTCGGCAAAAACGCCGCGCACCTCCTTTTGCTGCCGCTTGTGCCGGAAGCCGACCCGCTGGACTGCGCCCCCACCACGTCCACCACCCTGCAAATGGCCCTGGGCGACGCGCTGGCCCTGACGCTGATGCGTCGGCGCGGCTGTTCTCCCGAAGAATTTCACCGCTGGCATCCGGGTGGCTCACTCGGCCGCAAGCTATTGACGGTCAGGGAAATCATGCACACGGGCGAGGAACTCCCCCTGCTTCCGGCGTCCTCGCCCATGTCGGAAGTACTCGTGTTGATGACCGGCAAGGGGTTCGGCGTGGCGGGCATTCTCGAAAAAAAACGGCTTGCGGGCATCATTACCGACGGCGACCTGCGCCGCCATATGGGGCCTTCCCTCATGGACAAGACGGCAAGGCAGGTTATGCATCCCGATCCCGTGGCGGTCGGCGAAGACACGCTTGCCGTGGCCGCGTTGCGGCTCATGCAGGAAAACAGGATCACCTCGCTGTTCGTCACCAGTGAAGGAAAACCGGTCGGGATTCTCAATGTTCATGACTGCCTGCGGGCGGGGGTGGAATGATGCTGCGCCACTGCCTGATTCTCTCCCTCGCCCTCTGTGCCGTGCTTTCCGGCTGCGCCGCGCGTGAATCCGCTGCTCCGACCGCCCTCGTTCCGGAGGAGGCTCCCGCGTTGTCGTTCGAAGAACGGGTGGCCGCTCTGCCGGAAGGCTCCGCACAATACTTTGCCGAAAGCCCCTTTGGTCCGGCCGCCATTGATGCAGGCCCGTTCTACCTTTCCGGTCTGGGTGACGAATGCCGTTCGGTTCGCGTCGCACGCGGAAGCACGAGCCACAGATTCGCGCTCTGCAAGGAGAAAAACAGCGTATGGCACTTCATCCCCACCATCTTTGAGAGCATGCCGCAATGAACGCCGACACCATGCCAGCTTTATCCGTATCGTCCGCGCTGACCGTGCAGGGAAGGGTGATTTACGCTCTGGTCATGCGGGAAGTGCATACGCTGTACGGCAATACCCGGCTCGGCTACCTCTGGGCAATCATTCAGACGGCTTTCAACATCGCGGTATTCTGGCTGTTTCGTGAGTTCCTCGGCGCACACGCCCCCCACGGCATGGGGATGGCGGTCTTCCTTCTCTGCGGTTTTATCCCCTGGTATATGTTCAGCGATACCGTTTCCCGCTGCATGAAGGCCGTAAGCGCCAATCAGGCGCTGCTGACCTTCCCGCAAGTGACGGAACTGGATCTGATGATTGCACGGTGCCTCGTGGTCTGGGGAACGCAGCTCGTCTGCGCCGTCATCATTCTGTCCATCGCCGCCGCTCTGGGCCAGTCCGTGGAACTACGCCATGTTGACAGCCTTGCTGCTACGCTGTTCTTCGCCCCTCTGCTGGGGCTGGGTACAGGGCTTATCTTCGCATCTCTGGCCCGCCTCTGGCCCACGCTGGAACGGCTTGTCCCCATCCTGATGCGCTTCCTGTTCTTTGCGTCCGGTGTATTCTTTCAGGTCTCTGAATTGCCTGCCCGCTTTTCCGGTTCTCTGCTATTGAACCCGGTAGCTCAACTTATTGAATGGCAACGCTACGGCTTTTCCGCATCCTCCTCATCCCCCTTATACAGCATAGGCTATGTGACCGCATGGTGTTTAGGCTCGCTTTGCCTCGGCCTGCTGCTGGAACGCTATGTTCGCGGGAGGGAAGTCCGATGATTGAACTTTCCCGCATCTGCAAGTCTTACAGCCTGCCACATGGTAAACGAAAGGATGTTCTGCGTGATGTCAGCATCACCTTCCGGCCTGGCGTGAACATGGGGATTCTCGGCCTGAACGGACAGGGCAAGTCCACGCTCATCCGCATCATCAGCGGTTCGGAACGTCCCGACAGCGGAACGGTAACCCGCAGGAGCCGTGTTTCCTGGCCCATCGGCTTTGCCGGAGGCTTCAACGGCAGCCTGACCGGGCGGGAAAACCTGCGTTTCACCAGCCGCATCTACGGCGCGGACATTCAGGAAGTGACGGAATTTGTGGAGGAGTTTACGGAACTCGGTCCATACATGGACATGCCGGTGAAAACCTATTCATCGGGCATGCGCTCCAAGCTGGCTTTTGGACTGAGCATGTCCATCGGCTTCGATTTCTATCTCATTGATGAGGCATGGTCCGTGGGGGACGCCTCCTTCCGGGCCAAAGCGGAAAAACTCTTTGAGGCGCGCAAGGCGCACGCGACGCTGGTTGTGGTGTCGCACAACGTAGCCACCATCCGCAAGAACTGCGACAGGGCCGCCGTGCTGCATGACGGCGTCCTTTCCGAATATGAAACTCTGGGCGACGCTCTGCGCGTCTACACGGGAATTTGCCATGCCGGACGTTGAAAAAAACACCGTACAAACCGCATCGGACACAAAGGTGGCTCCAGCAAAGCAAGAAACAGACGTAAGGCCAACTTCTCCCATCGCATCTCCGAAAGCCAAAGAGCAAGCCACACCTGTTGAGCAATCAGCACCTCAAACCATTTCTCATTTGGCCCTGGCCTCGCGCCCCGCTTCTATGGCGCTCGGCAGAATAAATTCCCGACTTTCCCCGGCCATAAAAACGGTATTGATTGCCGTGCTGCTGCCCACTTTATTGTCTTTGCTGTACTTCGGCCTGTGGGCTTCACCCATGTACATCGCCGAAGCCCGTTTCGCCGTGCGCGGGGCAGAAACCAGCGGAGGGGCCAGCGGCCTTGCCGCGTTGCTGCTACCTTCCGGTGCGTCTGTGGGCGCGGACGCGCATATCGTGGCCGAATACATCCAGTCCCCGGACATCATGGAGGCCATTGACGGAGAGCTGCACATTTTCCGCCACTTCTCCAGCCGCGAGTATGACTTCATCAGCCGTCTGGCCACCGATGCCACGCGGGATGAGCGCCTTTCCTATTGGAATTGGGCAGTAAAACCCTCCTTTGACCCGGAAACCGGCATCATCGCTCTGAGCGTCAGGGCTTATGACCCTGTTACGGCCCAAAAACTGGCGGAAGCCGTGCTGACCAAAAGCGAGGCCCTGGTCAACGCCATGAGCCGCCGCGCGCAGGACGACGCCATCGCCCTGGCCATAAGCGAGGTAAAAACGGCGGAACAACGGGTAAGTGCCGCGCAGGACGCCATGCGCGCCTTCCGGGATCGCAGCGGGATGCTGGACCCAGCCAGTACGGCGGGCGGGCTGCAAGGCATCGTCAGCCAACTGGAAGGCGAAGCCGTAAAAGTCCGTGCCGAAATCGCGGAAGCCTCCACCTATATGAGCAAGGACGCCCCGGCATTGGTGGGATTGCGTGCCCGGCTGTCGGCTGTGGAAAAACAGCTTGCCTCGGAAAAGCTGCGCCTGGCCGGGGAAGCCCGGCCCGACAGCCTGACTTCCGTGGCAGGGGAATATGAGGACTTGCAGACCGAAAGCGAGTTCGCCCGGCAGCAGCTCGTTTCGGCTATGACCTCGCTGGAAACCGCCCGCGTGAAGGCGGAAGCCAAGTCCCGTTATGTGGTGGCCTTCCAGATTCCTGTTCTGCCGGATGAATCCCTGTACCCCCGCCCCTTCCTGTTTACGACCTATGTCCTTGTCGGTGCTCTGGTACTGGTGGGGCTTTGTTCCCTGATTATAGCCGCTGTGCGCGAGCACGCCGGATTCTGAGACAGATATGAACAGCAGATTTCTTCTTTCCGCAACATTGATTCTGGCAATGACTACACCCGCCCTGGGAGCGGATGCCACGCCGCAGAACGGTTCTTCCTACGGCGGCAGCCTGGGCAAATCCGGCAACCCCAGCCCCGGCGGAAGCGGAGGCATTCAGGGTACGCCTTCGACCCGGCCTCCGTCCTATCTGCCCGGCGGCTATCAGCGGGAAGCCGTCTTTCAGCAGGCCATGTACGGACAGGAATCCTCCCGGCAACTAGAGGAGCGCCAACGCCGGTCCATGCCGGGCCTGCCCGCCTGGGCGCTGGAAAACTATCGCCCGGACATGACGCAGGGTCTGGAACCTTTCGGCGCGAATCTGTTCCGGGGCAATTTCGCCTCCACCTACGGCAGCGGCATGAACGACGACTATGTGATTCTTCCGGGCGACAGGATCACCGTACGCGTCTGGGGCGCGAGAAGCTACGATGACGTGCTGTTCGTAGACCAGCAGGGCAACATCTTTCTGCCGGAGGTGGGGCCGGTGCGGGTGGCCGGACTGAAGCAGTCCGCGCTTTCCGGCTCGGTACGGGCGAAACTGGCCTCGGTCTTTCCTGAAAACGTCAATATTTATGTCAACCTGCAAAGCGCCCAGCCCGTGGCCGTCTATGTGGCCGGAAACGTGCCCAATCCGGGCCGTTACGCGGGCGGCCCACAGGATTCCGTCATGTCCTATCTGGACCGGGCCGGGGGCATTCTCCCGGAACAGGGCAGCTACCGGAACATCAAAATTCTGCGCGGCAGGCAGGTCATCGGACAGGTGGATCTCTACAGCTACATGATGCGCGGGGAGCTGCCGCATATCCGCCTCAAAGACGGAGATACCATTCTGGTGGAACCCTTCGGCATGTCCGTGGCCGCCTACGGCCTGTTGCGCCAGCCCGCCCGCTATGAGTTCAGAGGCGCGGCCAGCGGCAAAGACCTGCTGAACTACGCCCTGCCCATGAACGGCGTTTCCCACGTCAGCGTGGGCGGCATGCGCAACGGCGAACCGTTCAACGTCTATGTGACCCTGCATGACTTTCGCAGCCTTCAGCTTGCGGACGGCGACCGCGTGGAGTTTGTGGCCGACACGCGGGGCAGGACCATCATGGTGGCCGCGTCCGGGGCCATCCACGGCGCGTCGCGCTTCCCGGTGCTCAAGCAGACCAGACTGAAGACGCTGCTGGAATATATCGCGGTGGAACCGGAGCTTGCGGACATCAAGTCCGTCTACATCCGCCGCAGGAGCGTGGCCGCCGAACAGAAAGTCATTCTCGCAGATGCTCTGCGCCGTCTGGAACAGAGTGCATTGACCGCCACCTCCGCTTCCGTGGACGAGGCCGGTATCCGGGTGAAGGAAGCGGAGCTGATTCAGAACTTCGTACAGCGGGCCTCGCAACTGGAGCCGGACGGCGTGCTGGTCGTGTCCCGCGACGGCAGAATTTCCGACGTGCTGCTGGAGGAAGGCGACGAGATCATCATTCCCCGGAAAACGGACGTGGTTCACGTTTCCGGCGAAGTGCTCATTCCCGCCGCCGTGACCTGGGAAAAGGGCCTCTCCCTAAAGGACTATCTCGGCGGCGCAGGCGGCCTGTCCGACCGGGCGGATACGGACAATATCCTGATTGTGGGTCTGAACGGGGAAGTCTCCCATGCCAAGGGACAGCCCATCGAACCCGGCGACCGCATCCTGGTCATGCCCAAGTTTGATTCCAAAAACCTGCAACTGGTCAAGGACGTGACCCAGGTGCTCTACCAGATGGCCGTGGCCGTCAAGGTCGCCGTAGGATTGTAGGGAAGTATCATGGGATTTTGTTTTGACTTTCAGGGCAAGGTCTCCGGGCCGGTAGATAACAAGGCCCCCCTATTCTGCATCGCCGGGTCGTGCGCTCTGGAGAGCTGCGCCCGCGCTTTGGAAGACTGGGGGAGTCAGGAGACGTTGCGGGAATTGGTGGACAAAATTTTAGAGAAACAAACAGGCTTCGGTTCGTTGTCGGAAAAGGAGGCTTCATGACTCCTTTCCCGACATGGATGAAACTTGCGACTTCTCTACAATCTTTTCTGCATGACTCTGCCTCAAAACATTTACTTCGATTTGTATTGAAGTCCTTGGGTAAGACCTGCATCTGCATAAAACGCATGTTAATTCAAACAATATACAATGTATTATCCTTATGCTCTTCAAAAGATATAATTGTTTTTTTGAAATCATCAACAAGTTATGAATATTGCAATTTGTATTGTGTATATAAAAAAATGAATATTAAAAACTACTGCATCTGGATAGATAGCAGTAAATACTATAGCATATCAACATTATGGACTATTGCGCATGCAAAAATTATTTTGCTTGACCAATCATCAAAAATTCTTAGCAACATTATTATTTCTAAAGATACAATTGTTATTCAGTTATGGCACAGTGGAGGATTGTATAAAAAAGTTGGATTTGATGCATTTCGTAGAGGATATGACTATCAAAGTGAATACAAAAGAGTTCAGCGTATCCACGGACAGATTAATTATTTTGTCATTTCTGACAGCAAACTTATACAATATTATGCAAATGCATTCAATCTCAAAAATGAACAGATCATACCGTTAGGATTAGCCAGAACAGATTTGCTTTATCAGTGTGATAAACAGGAAGTCAAAAATCGATTTTATGAACTCCATCCTGAGGTCAAAGGAAAAAAAATTCTTCTTTACGCGCCCACCTTCAGAACAACGCAAAAAACAAGAACTTGTGACAATAACTTGATTGATATTAACATCTTAAATAGTCAACTTGGACAAGAATGGTGTTTTATATTTAAAGTTCATCCTACATTAATTGATAAAATATCTATAGAAAATGGGTGGATTGATATTTCTAAATATAGTTACGATGAATCTATATTGCTTTCTGATGCACTTATTACAGATTATTCATCAATATTATTTGATTTCTCTATTACAGAAAATCCTATTTTTTTATATTTACCAGATATTAATGAATACACGACAACTGAACGTATGCTGTATGTTAAACCTGAAAATCTTGTTTCAGAAAAAAATGTTGCATACAACCATACTGAACTAATATCAATAATATTAAATAATAATCAAAATTCAAACTATATATTCAAAAATTATATGAGTTCATGTGACGGTAACAGTTCATTACGTATTGTAGATTTTATAGAGCAAGTTTATAGGAGAAAGAAATGATAGCTGCTCTTATTTTTGCTGGTGGTACAGGTGTTAGGATGCATACAACAGGAATACCAAAACAATTTTTAAAAATATATGGTAAACCTATTATTGCTTATACAATAGAACATTTTCAAAATCATCATCTTATTGATAAAATTATCGTTGTTTCTGTCAGTACACATCTAAATCTCATGGAAGAGCTTGTCAGATACTATAGACTGACAAAAGTTTCAAATATTGTTGCTGGCGGAAAGACAGGTCAGGAATCTATCTGGAATGGCCTAAAGGTCATCAAAGAATTTACGGATGACGACGACATTGTACTCATTCACGACGGTGTACGTCCTGTTATCACAGAGCAACTGATCACCGATAATATTGAAAGCGTTCGCAAACACGGAAACGGTATTTCCGCATGCTTTGCCTGGGAAACGATTTGTCAGGCAGAAAAGCCGCACGTTATTGGTCATGTCTTGCCTCGGCAAAAATGCCTGTTAGCTAAGGCACCGCAGTCGTTCAAGATTAGGGAGATTGTTGAAGCGCACATGAAAGCAATGAGTGATGGAGTAACTTCTGAGGTGGACTCTGCCTCCCTTATGAGCCATTACGGACATACTCTACATTATGTACCATGTGATCCAAGTAATATAAAAATCACGAATCCTGTTGATTTTTACTTGTTTAAGGGCATGCTTGCAGCACAAGAATCTATGCAGATTATTGGATTATAGTGAGGAAATATAATGAAATTTTTCAATTTATTCAGATTGCATCAAACGGATAATATAAAGACTAAAAATATTAATAAAAAAAGAGCAGATACTAAAAAGATTTCTGAAGTCAAAAAAGGAAATGAAGCAAAAAGGATTGCTGAAGCTAAAAAACTTGCTGAATTCAAAAAGGGATTTGACGACTTTACAAGTATTATTTCACATAATCCTATCGGAGATAGTAGAGTCATTATTGAAAGTACAATTTGCCAACTCAAAAATATTTTTGCAAACACTAAAAACAAAAAAATCGGATTCGTTGTATTTGCAACGAAAAACTATCTCTCATCCGATTTTATTGAATCTGTTAAGTCATATGCAAGGGAAGGCATAAGAATTGTTTTTGTTATTGATAGAACCGTAAAGAATAATAAATCTGTCAATGATGCGTTATCTCAATTCAAACTAAACCAATGTATTAGTATTTTTCATTTTTCAAGAAGCATCTCCACTCTGGAGCGAATGAGCATCGCATTGGCCTCCCTCGGTACTGAGTACGCAGTTTTCTTTACCATGAAAGATACAGCCAATCGTAGGTCACTCATCACCTATCTGAATAAAGTGATTACGGATTCCAGTACGCCGGTTGTTTTGCATACCTCGTTGAATCTTGCCGAACTGCGTCAAAATTTTTTGCGGGAACCAGCTATCAGTGCGTTGAGCGGAGGCATTTTCAAGACTTCCTTTTTACAGTCCAAACTCAAAAAGATTGAGGGAGATTGGGATTTCTGGGTTCCACACATTTTGTTCAACCATATCGAAGATAATGATATCACTTTGATCAATTCCATGCGACGCTATTGGAATGTCAATGAACCATCTCAAATAAGCATTCCTGACTTGGGATATCTCTGTAGGGATATGGCGAAGCTGGCACATTCATCCGTGACAGCTCATGAAACCTTACGAAATATCATCAATCAATTCTCGCTATGTTTAAATAACATTATCAAGTCTAAGAATTTCACTGAAACAAAACTTAGTTATATCGCTTCAGGTGCTGCATTACTTGTTGCCTCATTATATAATGTTTTTTCAAAAGATGAATATAGGGATATACTCTATCAGTTTTCTAGTATTTTCAATTTCGATACAATTCTTAAAAATGAAAATATTCATAAAATACACGCTAATATTGTTAAAAATGTCATAGAATTAAAAAATAATACAGTTGCTGTTGTTGAAACTGATTTCATGGAAGATTTGAAAACATGTTTTGTTCCATTCTTGAAGAAAGAATATGAAGTAATTTATATATCAAAACCACAGTATTACGATTATCATTTTTTCTATTGTATGGTTATGCGTGCTATTATCCAGCCAGCTCAATATATTGTGACATCCAATGATATGCATAGGTATATCACGTCTGGTAAAACAACTTTAACTCTTTGGCATGGCAGCGGGATGCTGAAAGAAATTGCTTCCCCTGACCGCAAGAAATATCCGATGGACTACCTTGTCACATCCTCTGAATCCTGCGTGTTGCCGTGGTCAAAACAGTTCGGAGTGGCGGAACGCAATGTGCTGCCTTTTGGACAGGTGCAGACAGATATCATGTTTGACAAAGAGTTCGCGATGTCCACCAAAGCCCAACTCTACAAGGAATACAACATCCCGAATGGCTCGAAAATTATATTTTTTGCACCAACCTTCAGAATTGCCAAGCCCGGTGCCGTTCCTAGCAAATATTATGATTTTCAGATGGATATTGAAGCGCTATCCGAAAAGCTGGCTGAGTGCGGGGCCTATCTGATTACCAAAAGGCACCATGTGTTCTCTCATATACTTTTAGATAAAGGCATTGATGCATCGGGCGTACATCCGTCGAAAAATGGGCATTTCATCGTCGATGAATCTCACAATTTCCAAGAACTTATTAGCGCAGCAGATGTGTTCATCACAGACTATTCTTCTGGTCTTTTTTACGCCGTAGTCCGAAATATGCCACTTGTGCTGTACGCCCCCGATATCGAGGACTACAAAACTGGTCCCAATGGCTTCATGGTCAAATATCCTGAAGAGATGGCTGGGGTATTCGTCGGCAAGCCGGATATAGACGCCTTTATGAAGGCTATCGACGATGCGGTGGATGATGTTTCCTCCGAACGATATGTACGCTTCAAGGAAAAACATGTCGCCGCCTGCGATGGCCATGTAGCGGAAAGGCTGATGCGTTATCTGGAAACTTGGGACGGTACCCAATTCACTAATATTTTTGCAAAACCAGAAGATGAAATTCTTGAATCCACCGAAGCCCCACTATCGGATGAACAGGTGCAGAGTCCGGAACAGACAAACGCCGCCCTGCTGGAAGGAGGAAAAAATGCATAAATTGTGGAACAATGAATCTCCTGTTCTTGTCGAGGATTTGCAATATATCTCCTCTGATTCCGTCATCCCCTGGAACAAGCTGGACGGCAAAAAAATTCTGATAACGGGAGCAACCGGCCTTATCGGTTCCCTGCTGGTCAAAGCATTGCTGTATGCTGCGGAATCCAAAAACCTTAACCTGACGGTGATGGCGTTCGTACGCAATATCGCTAAAGCAGAACGAGTATTCAAGGCTGAATTGGAATTAAAGAATACGCTGCTGCAATTTGTAGAAAACGATGTCTGTTCAACATTCTGTTCAGATCTGCATGCAGATTACATTATCCATACAGCATCTCCAACAGCTTCCATTGATTTTGTAGAAAAACCTGTAGACACTATTCTGACAACTTTTTGCGGTACATGGAATCTTTTAGAACTTGCCAAAGAGTGTGGCTGCCAAGGTTTTGTATATCTGTCATCAATGGAAATATATGGAAAACTTGCACATGAAAATGCTTCTGAGGATGATTCGGGATATATAAATCCTCTTGTTATACGCAATAGTTACCCACAGGCAAAACGTATTGCGGAATCTCTTTGTGCCGCATACGCCTCGCAATACGGCGTTCAAGCAAACATTGTGCGCCTGACGTTGACATTTGGTCCAGGTGTTTCCCAAGATGACAATCGGGTATTCATGCAGTTTGCACGTTCAATCAAAAATGGGAAGGACATCGTCCTTCACACTCAAGGCAGAACGAAAAGAGACTACCTTTATACCGCTGATGCGGTACGTGGTATTTTATCTGTTTTACTTTTAGGTAATAAAGGTGAAGCATATAATTTATCGAATCCTGATACATATATTAGCATTTATGATATGGCTCAATTATGTGCATCTTTATCTCATAAAAAAATAAATGTTACGTTTGAATGTTCACCAGAAAAACAAAATATTTATAGCCCTGATTTAAAAATAAATCTTGATATAAACAAAATAAATGAACTAAATAAGTTTGAAAAAATACCTTTAAAAATTATGTTTGAACGTATGCTTGAATATATGGAATAAGTCATCAAATCTTATTTTTATTTTAATAAATTGTAATTTCTACAAACATAGGAGGTTGTATGAAAATCTGTGCATATATTGCTGGTGATAAAAATATTATTTATCCATCTATCGTATGCCTTTCTTCTGTAAAAAAATACAATAAAGATATTGATTTATTTCTATTTACAGAAAAAAGATACGCAACAGATGAACATATTAGATTATGTAATAAATATAATATTACTATTATTGACATAAATGAAATAGATAAAAAACATACTATTAATTATTTTAGCGCATTTATGAGGTGGCCAGTTCATGTTTTCTACAATTATATAGCACCTGATTTTTTATACACAAAAGGATATAATTATGCTATAAAGCTTGATTATGACATGTTGTGTATTGATGCATTTAATATAGATGAAATTTTACCTTCAAAAAATGAAGGTATTTGTGTTATTCAAAAAAGAAACTTATCAACATATATTGATGAAGATAATTTGAATAAAATCGAATCAAAATTCAAATTAGATGATTTTAAAAGTACGAATACCGGATTTATTGTATTTAACCTTGAATTTTATAATAAAAAAAATGTATCCAAGTTATATGGTGATGTGTTTATGTATTTTACTGAAAAAGAAATTATTTCTGAAGAAACAAGTGAACAGTTTTGTTTTGGACTACTACAATCAACATTAGGTGTGAAATTTAAAAAATTAAAGTATTTATATAATTTTAGGCCTTATATTGAAACTCAAAATATTAACAATACTAAAATTATTCACTATACTACTGTATTAAAACCATGGAAACAATTTATTACAGAAGATATAGCAAAGTTTAATAAGGATGGATATATTAGACATGTACTGCTTACTAGTTACTGGATAGAACATGCTAATTCGCTTCACTTTACTGAGAAATGGTATGCTAATGAAAATTTTTCAATACACGATATATACAATATATTTAATCAATCTCTTAAATATTTTGATAAAAATGAAAGAAAATTAATTTTAGAAAGATATATTTTATATATACAAAAAAATTGTAACTATAATACAATACATTACGATAAAAAATACAGATATGTACAGATAAGGATGTTTGGTACAAATAACATTCACTATGAAATTTTATTCAGAAGTGGATATATTGCTATTTGTATCCATTTTGAAAAAGAATGGGAGGACTATGCAGAATATTTAAAAAATGTAGTATCCAAATCAATAAAAATGGATATGATACATAATTCTAAAAAAGCTGAGATTTATTATCTAGTAAAAGACATTAACAACATAAATGAAGTATGCAATATCACAAAAGCAATAATTGAACAAAGCTATGAAAGTAT
>QWCK01002609.1_pt1 | contig 25554 bp, 19 predicted proteins | sample 1972571 | NCBI WGS metagenome assembly QWCK01 (sample SAMN09866710, study PRJNA288562) | Human gut metagenome isolate term2_stool, whole genome shotgun sequencing... | isolation source: gut | host: Homo sapiens | place: USA: California | reverse complement strand
GAAAAACATTTGTTTCGTTGAGTACAAACATAAGTTTTTCGGGCAAAGGTAGTAAGGCAGGAAGACCACGCAAAGGCGGCTAATATTGGATGCTTACGAAGGACTGACGATGGTCTGAAGCCCATGTGATTTTATTCACTTCGCGCGGCTTGCACTCTATGCCTTTCCGTTAAGCATCGCGGCCGATTCAACCGCCAACCCTGTCGATAACTTACTCCAGCCTTTCAGCAGTTGATGGATAGGCACGCATTTCCTTTTATATTATTGCTGTCCGGTAAAATTTTTATCGGATAGTAATAAATGAAAAACAACGCTCAATAACGAGAAAAACCTTTAGGAGTTGCCAAAATATAACCGAGTTCGTAACGTGGATATGAATTTGCATTGAAAAAAGCGCAAAAAATTGGAGGTTATGTTTTTTTTTCATTAAATTTGCCATAAGTTAATAAAGTCAATAACCCCCATGACGACTGCTAACTATATCCATAAATGACAATGTCGTCCAAGTGGAAATTCATTTAAAGGCATATAATATTGTATTAAAACCTTAACATGTTAATATTTTGTTTAACTAAAAAAGTATTATGATTAAAAAGAGAATGTATTTAATGGTAATTGTGGCGGTAATGCTATCATTGCCAGTCTGTGCGCAGAACCAGTTAGCGAGGAGTGCAGCCCGTTTCGCTGAAAGTACCGTCATGGGGGCGCGTAAAGCGTCCTGTGGAATCATGCCGGGAGAAAGCATGCTGATGAAGGCTTTCGAGAAGGGTGAAATCAGCAAGTCGGAGTACTGCTGGCTTGTGGATGGCAACATCGGCAGGCCGGTGATGCGCAACGGCGAGCGCAAGGTTGCTAACGTTGATGTCCTGCCATACATAAACTCAATATCATCGCAGGCAGAATTTGACAACCTTACGGTCATAGATGCGAACAATGACCAATGTACCTGGGAGTTCCATGATAAAAAAAATTGCGCGAGATACAGATACAGTGACAAAAATGCCGGAGATGACTGGCTGGTGACACCCGGCATAAAACTTGTAAGAGGAAAGAAATACTCCTTCAAGGTCGATGCCTGCCAGTATTGGGCATCTTACCCGGAACGCTTTGAGGTTAAGATGACCAAACTTGATGGAGACATTAACGCCGACATGCTTAAGAACGGCACTGAAATAGTTCCGCCAACTGGTTTTAAAGGTGCGGAATTCAAGACTTTCGAAAAGGAGATTACAGCCACGGAAGACGGATATTTCGTGTTTGGAATACATGCGATATCCGACGCTCACCAATTCTTCCTGCTGGCGAAGAACATAATTGTGGAGACTGTCCTTGCGGAAACGGCTCCGGCTTCGCCGATATTGGAGGTCACACCCGCACCGATGGGCGAACTGAAGGCAGAGGTGAAAATAACAGCCCCAATCAAGAACATGAATGGCGATGCCCTTTCTGGAAACCTCTCCAAGGTAATAGTCATGCGCGATGGATTACAGATAAAGGAATTCACCGATGTTGCACCAGGCGAGGACTTGACGCTTACGGACAGTCATGGACTTACTAACGGATATCATGCATATTTCGCTGTACCATTCGGAGTCTCAGGCGAAGATGGTCATAGGAGCGAGAGCGTCAGGGTGTATATAGGCACAGACATACCGAAGCCAGTTGAGGCTCTGAATGTTTTCGATATGGGGGCTGATAAAATGATGTTTACCTGGAAACGCGTAACCAATGGTAAGGAAGGTGGATACATAAATCCGGCAGAGGTTACATACAGGCTACGCAATGCGGAAGTGAAGGTATCTGCAGGCATGAAATTCCTAATACCTACTGACACTATAACTGAACTCACCGACAAGCAAAAATACGAATATCCATTCAGTCTCGACGAGGGTAGCCAAGGTTTCAAGTATTATGGATTAGAGACGGAAAATATAGCGGGCTTAAACAAGGATGTCAAATATGATGAGATACTCATAGGAAAACCAGACGAATTACCAGTAACGGAGAATTTCGCAAACAATGGCTCCGGCTCTTTTTGGTATGGCGATGGCGTAACGGGGGGATTATATGTGTCAACAAACTCCTCCGATGGAGATGGAGCCGCTGTCAATTTGTGTATGGAACAAGGCGCAGAGCCAGGCGAGGGCTACCTTTCTACGGGCAAGTTGAACCTCAACACCGCCAGAAACCCGTACCTCTTTTTTGATGCCTACAGGGCAACTGCAAACTCCAACCTCTCGGTATGGGGCTCAAAGGACGGAGGTGGGTTCATGAAGATAACAGACGTGGCATTGCCGGAAACGTATGGAAATATTCGGGTTGACCTTGGTCGCCTCAAGGGCGGAAGATATGCCTCAGTCCGTCTTGTAAGCAATTTCGCAGACGAGGCCGACAGCGTCATTATCGACAACATAATGATACGCGACTTCTACACAGATGACCTTGGCGTGAGTATTTACGCACCGGCAACCGTAAAGGCCGGCGACAAGGTGACTGCAAAGGTAACCGTGGATAACAACGGCGAGAACACATGCGATGGTTACACCGTGGATTTATATGCCAACGATAATAAGATTGCCAGCAAGAAAGTGAGCGAGCCGTTGAAAATGTTCGAAAAGAAGGATTTTGAATTCGACTACGCCACGACGATATTCGACGATGCCGGCGACGTGACCCTCAAGGCCGTCGTTGTGCCAAATGTTGTTGACCTCAATGAGGTAAACAACACATCCACTGCAATACTGACAGTCGTGCAGTCAAAGGTGTCATCGCCGGAGAACTTGCAGGGAACGGAAGTCATGGGTGCGGTGAAACTGAAATGGGATGCCCCTGAGAGCCTGGTTTCAAAGGTTACGGATGATTTCGAGTCTTACGACAAGTGGATATACGAGAACATAGGTGACTGGACAATGGTTGACGCAGACCACGGAAAAAGTGGGAGTTTGATAAATGGCGTGAAATTCCCTTGTCAGGGGCATGAATTCGCATACACAGTATGGACTCCTAAGTATTTCACAGGCGACGGAGCTGTTGACATATCCAAGGACAACCCGACATTAGCGCCACACAGTGGAGAAAAGGCGCTGGCGGCCATATATTGCTTAAATGCCAATGGTGACATAATAGCAAACGATGACTGGCTCATCAGCCCAGAACTTTCGGGTGGCGCACAGAATATAAACTTCTTCACGAGTTTCTACGATGCGGGGGATAACCTGAATGTTTACCCACAGACCTATCAGGTTCTGTACTCAAAGACAGGCAAGGATATTGCTGACTTCACGGCAATCGGCGGAGACCGCGTGACGGCAAGCACATGGGAGAGTGTGTCGGTCAATCTGCCTGAGGATTCCAAGTACTTCGCGATACGCAACATAACTGCCTCTGACCACTCCTTCGTATTCCTCATCGACGATATAACGTATTATATTGGTGGCGAAATCAGCAGTTACAAACACGGTTGACGGCAAGTTAGTCCGCAGGCAGGCGACAAGCCTCGACGGCCTCAGCGGCCTTTATGTAATCGACGGGCGGAAGGTGATTCTCAAGTGACGTTTTTTTAGGCAACGCAGAGTATGCCTGAAATAAAATTAGCGTTAGGCCGCCGCCTTGGAGAAACAAGGTGGCGGCCTAAATGTCCTTCAGGGACCAAAATCATAAAGACATGTTGTTTCAGTAGAATATGCCGCAGACAAGTGTTAGATATTCTGGAATGTGGATTCCATCACTCCATTTTATGTCAAGTCCGAGCAGTTCGCTTGCAGTCTTACTCATGTCGAAGCCGAATGCTTCGAGCGATGGGCGTACCTTGTTGGGGTGCAGGCATGGCTTTCCTTTTGAGCGTTGACATTGAGCGCCTCCGCAGTATGGACATTTGCCCACGAATCCGAAGGCTTGGCCTTTGAGGCGTCTTTCTTCTGCAAGCAGAACTTTGTTCATTTCACTTGTCACTGATGACATCAGGTCGTTGGCGGCACTAAGAGGTAGAAGTGGGTCGTTGGGAACAATCTTAACGCCAATAATCCACACTTTTTCATACTTGTTTATTACATCGAGTTCTTTTTCAGTAAACGGCGGGCAGCCATGCCTCTTGCCATAGTTGTCACATTTCTGGCACAGTTTTATAAAATATTCAACATTTCGGAAACGCTTGATATATTCCTTTGCTGGTATGTCTGCCGTAAGGTGTTCTGTTGTGTATGTAAGGTCTTGAGTAATATGTACCATGTTATTTTGTAATATCAGATTGCCGTCTGCTGGTAAATTTTCAGCCCGAAATCAGGTGTTATGGCAATGATATATTCCATTATTTCTGAAATGTCATGCTCGAATGGTATGGCATCTTTACTCTTGAGGAAGAAAATGAACTCAATGGCAAGGCCATTCTGGGTTGCCTCAGCCTGTCTCACAAGTATCGTCATGTTCGGGTTTACAGCCTTGTTTCCACTTATCCATTTTTCAGCATATTTTCGTAGGAGCGTTATGTTCACGGTTTTCTCCTCGATTTCTCCGTCTTTGAAATAACCTTTTTTGGTGAGTTTTGAATGTGTTGTTTCATCAATTATACCAATATTACGGAAATCGTAAAACAAACGTCTCACAACTTTTCTGCCCGCACTCTGTTCCATACCCTTCCAGTTTTGAAACGATTCATTGACAAGTGTTTTTGGCGATACGGTCATTATAGTGTTGTCAAAATTCCTCACTTTAACGGTTGTCAGCGTCATTTCCTCGACAACACCGTCAACTCCAGTGTTGCCCACAGTAATCCAGTCGCCCTTGCGCAGCATGTCATTGCTTGTCAGGCGCACTCCTGCCACGAGACCAGTTATTGTGTCTTGAAATACCAACATCAATATTGCAGATGTTGCGCCCAGTCCGGCAAACAGAACCATTGGACTCTTGTTTATGAGTATGGATATTACGACCACCACGGCGATGAAAATTATGACAATTTTCAGCAACCCACAGAAACTGTATAGATATTGCTGTGTTGCAGTACGTTTCTCACCCTCGAATAACTTGAAAGAATCTATGAAAACAATTATAGTTGCCACCGACATAACCGTTATATATATTGCAGTTAGACGAGTGAGAACCACCTGTACTGTATTAAACTGAAAGAACACCCATGGAAGCAGCATCCATACAACAACGGCAGGTACTATGTGACTTGCAGAAACAAGTACACGTTTGTTGAGCAATATTTCGTCCCATGTTGTACTTGTTTTTTTTGTGCCTTTTATAATTAGTGGGACAATCAATTTTCTGCAAAGCAGACCTGCCCCGGCTGCAAGCAACACCGTAATCAGAACGAGCAAAATATGTCGCACAACTGGTACGGAATTTCCATTTATACCACATATATTTATAATTCGTTCCACTATCAATACAATTTTTTCCATATCTTTTTTCTTATAATTTTACTGCAAAGGTAATAAAAAGCAATTGCAAAACAAAGCCTTTAATTTACCTTTTTATATCACCGTCTTCGAAAATTATTTTTTCAATACAAACATAGAGTAAATACAGAAAATAATTGTATCTTTGCCAGACAATTATTGGCAACATTCATGTTCTTTGATGAACAGAGATGCCATAGTCCAAGAAACTGTATGATTGTCAATGAGGTATTTTATATTTATGATTATTCTTGCCTGCATAGGATCATGTTCCACATACAAGTCAGGCGAATTGCAAAAGGTAGGTAATAAAATGGTAACAAACCGATTGACGGATATTGAACGATATGTCATGGAGCAAAAAGGTACAGAACGTCCTTTTACAGGAGAGTATTATGACTTTTTCGAGGAAGGTACTTATGTATGCAAGCGGTGTGGCACGGCGTTGTACCGCTCCAATGACAAGTTCCGTTCGGGTTGCGGATGGCCAAGTTTTGATGACGAAATAAAAGGAGCGGTGAAACGCATTTTGGATGCAGACGGCAGGCGCACAGAGATACAGTGTGCTAAATGCGGTGCCCATCTCGGACATGTGTTCATTGGTGAGGGCTTTACGCCGAAGGACACGCGTCACTGCGTCAACTCTGTTTCATTAAAGTTCGTTCCATTGAAAAAGAAATATAGTAATATGAAGGAAATCTATTTTGCAGGAGGATGTTTCTGGGGTACGGAGCATTACTTCAAACAGTTACGCGGAGTTGTTGATACAAAGGTCGGTTACGCCAACGGCAATACTGATAACCCTACATATAGGGAAGTTTGCACTGACAAGACAGGCTTTGCCGAGACAGTACGCGTGGTGTATGACCCGGATGTGATAACTCTGGAATTTCTTACTGAGATGTATTTCAGAGCCATTGACCCTACAAGCGTTGACCAGCAGGGACCAGATATCGGCAGCCAGTATCGCACTGGTATATATTATAAGGATGACGCTGACAAGGCCGAAATAAGGAAAGTTTATGACAGCATGCGACAGAAGTTGGGAAGCAGAATGGCTGTAGAGTTTCTGCCATTGAAAAACTTCTATTACGCCGAAGAATACCATCAGGATTATCTCGACAAGAACCCTGCAGGATACTGCCATCTCCCATCATCATTATTCAGAATGGCAAAAGAAGCCAACGAACGCCGATGATACTGGTTGCTGACAGTGGGAGTACCAAGACATCGTGGGTTCTCGCAGGTAATGATGGCATATCAATGAGGATAGGCACGGCAGGGATTAATCCCGCCGTGCAAAATATCGATGATATTGTGGTAACTATGACGGATATTGCTTCTGCCCTGCCTGAAACACCGCGCGAAATACATTTCTATGGTGCCGGATGCCGTGGCGAGGCTCGAAGCAGTATGTTGAGATTGCTACATTCGGTATTTGAAGGAGAACCACAATTAGAAAAAATTGAGGTTGAAAGCGATTTGCTTGGTGCAGCGCGTGCACTGTTTGGTGATGAAGAAGGTATTGCCTGCATTCTCGGAACTGGAAGCAACTCATGCTTGTATGACGGAAACAATATTGTCGAAAATATCCCTCCTTTAGGCTATATCCTTGGTGATGAAGGAAGTGGTGCTGCAATTGGTAAGGCTTTTATCAATGCACTTTTCAAGGGCAGACTGCCAGGGTGGTTGCAAAATGAATATTTTGCAGAAACAGGTCAATCATACGACATCATAATTCATAGAGTATATCGCAGGCAATGCGCGAACCGTTTTCTCGCATCCATTTCAAAGTTCATCGCCAAACACATGGAAGTGAATGAGTTGACAGATATTGTTGAATATAATTTTGAACAGTTCTTTGACAAAAATGTGTGCCGTTATTCACGTTGTGACTTGCCTGTTGCGGCAGTAGGAAGCATTGCATACGTTTATCAGGAAATATTCATGAATGTCGCTTCGGCCAAAGGCTTACACGTTTCCAAGATACTGAAAGAGCCGATAGATGCCATTGTTGATTACCATTTGCGTCACAGATAGGTATTACATATAATAATATTGATGTGGTTTAGATTTATTTTATTTTCGCTTTATCCTTGGGAACATTCTACGCACTCGTATAAGTATTTTTACAACCGTCCCTTCTGATATAATCAGAGTGGCGGAGGAAATAATCAGCAAAATGCCAATGCCGAGGCGCAGTGTCATCGGTTCGCAGAATATCATAACGGCAAATAATACGGCAGACACAGGCTCGAACGCACCAAGTATGGCTACTGGTGTGGAGCCGATTTCATGTATGGCGGCACTCGTGCATAGAAGTGAGAAAGCAGTAGGGAAGAAGGCCATGGCAAGAGCGTCTGCCCACAGCCATGGTGAGTTGGCGAGAACTATGAAACTGCTTGACTCAAAATTGCATGCAAAAAGGAACGTTCCGAAAAAAATGACGTATAGCGTTAGTTTAAGCGTGGGTATTTCCTTCAGTTTAGGCATGTTCACCCATACAAGATATATTGCATACGAAAGTGCGGAGCCAACCACCATAAGGAGACCCACAAGTGATAGTTTCACTTTGCCGCCGCCGTGATATAGCAACAATATGCCGGCCATTGCTAAAACTATACCTGTTATGGTGATGATTGATACTCTCTCGCGGAAAAATATTGCCATTATCACCGTCACCATTATAGGATATACAAAAAGTAGCGTTGAGGCAATGGCTGCGCCTGTGTAGATGTAACTGACATACAGCAGAAGCGATGATGCAGCCATGAGCAGACCGAGCGATACCAACGGGAACCACTGACCGCGCTTAAGGCCGAAGCCGCGCCCCCTTATAACCATCATTGTTGCGAGCATTGGTATGGCGAGTAAATAGCGTATAAACAATACACTTGACGCGTTGATGCCAGCATTGAGTAGTGGCAGTGCAAACAGAGGGTTGGTGCCGTATGATACGGCAGCCAAAATACCTAATGTATAACCTTTGAAAGAGTTGCTCATAACGGGATGCAAAATTACCAATTAATATTGATTCCGAAGTGTATTTAGATAATTTTATTATTGGTGTCCGCTAAAAGTTGAAAATCGAAAAATAAAGTGTCCGAATTGCCGACAAACGGGCATTGCGGACTTTTCAACCTTTGCGATGCATTTTAACTCCAATAGGTCATTGGAGTCCGAATTGATTGTAGTCGATTGCCCACGCCAGATTGGTTGTCGTTTTTTGCAGGCGTATCGGGCTAAGTCAATAAAAAACGACGGACAATATGCCAGCAAGCGGTTGCAAGCAGCGGGGGAAACTGGTTGATAAGACGAAATGGAAAAATAAGTGTTGTAACGACCGATTATGGATTACCTCAAATCCGCAACTAATCCCTTCAACGTCCTTCTTGCAAGTACACGTACTCTCGTTACTGAATTTGCAGATAATTTGAATAGAAAGCCTAAAACTTCCCCTTACCCCACAATGCGACTTGAGGCGATACACTGTATCATACTCTCATGTTGTAGGCGTTATCCAAAATCTCTCTGGAATACATCTGCGTACGCATTGTTACAGGTATAGATATTCAGCACATGCCGCCTTGATGTCCTGATCCACTTGGCTGGTACAGAGACAAACCTGAAAACAAACGCTTTTATGCGACTTGTCGCATTGAGTCCGAACCTCTCGTCAAGTCTTTGGATAATGGCCTTGTGGAAGTTACGGATAAGCGCTGTAAGAAGAAGGAACACAGTGTTCTCTGCCATGAAGGATTTGGGCAATCTGTCCCACCCAAACCCATTGTTCATATCATCGAAGACACGTTCCTTTCCTCCACGAATGTTATAGAACTCGACAATTTCTCTTACGGAAGATGCATAGTCGTTGGTCAGGATACAACGGTATGTGTATTCTCCTTCCCAAAGATCCTGCACACCGTCCATCCGTTTCTGTCTTTGAATCACAAGTCAATATGCCTTACCCTTCCACTTCTCAACAAGGATAGAGTCCAATTCAAACTCAATGCCATTGATTTCCTCATTCTTCCAGCCTCTGAGAGCAAAGATGTCATTGTAGAGCGAGAACTTCTTGTATGTAGGCTTTGCATCATACTTCTCTGTCTCTATGAACTGATGGTCGAAATCAACATCATACATTTCACCCTATTTCAGTTGACCAGATGCAAACATACAATTTAGTAGTAAATTGTTGAGAGTGTCCGCCGTATTGAAATCGCAGTTCTTACCCGTATCTGATGTGTATGAAATGTTTTCTTGCGTCAGTTCCTTTATCGCTCTGAGGATAGTGTCATAGCTACAAGTACTAAGTGTCGGATGAAGCGAGAGATGGTTCATCAAATGAGTGGTGACATCCTGGGGTACATGAGCCACCACAGAAGTAGATACTCATGAGAGAACGGATGATTTCGCTGTACTGATAACCGAACGATCTACACCTTAAACCGAGGGTGAGTCGATTACAGATGACAATGTGGAGTCAAATTGCTCCATGACCCGAAAATATTCCTCCAAAAGGAGTAATTTCCTCGGATTTAATTTGTATCTTTGCCATGTTATATCAGAGTTTTGCTTGTTTTCTTTTCGCAACACTAAGATAAGTGAAAATTCTGACATGGCAAAATCCTGGGTCGCTCGGCTCTGCCTCTTGACTTGTTCAAGAACTTTTTGTTGCTCAGGTACTTAAAAGGTTTAATTTACAATAGTGTTGCGGAATTAAGGGTTATTTAAGTATGAGCGTAGATAATATATTAAGCAGGATTGTAGCAATCGAACACGGTTTTCAACATATTCTTGACGGAGCTGACGAAATCATTTCCACACACTCAAAGGAACAATGTTTTGAATTGGCACTTGACTTGTTTGGAAATGAAGCTTATCAAGCCCGAATGTTGGCAACAACGATATTGGGCAGATTGGCAACAACGAATAATGATGCACTTTATTTTCTGAAAGAACAAGTAAGCACTGATGAAAATTGGCGTGTGCAGGAAATGCTTGCAAAGGCTTTTGATGAGGTTTGCAAACACAGAGGATATGAAGCGTCTTTGCCACTCATCGAAGAATGGATAAATGACGATAATCCAAATGTTATCCGTGCTGTAACGGAGGGGTTGAGGATTTGGACAAGTCGCCCGTTCTTCAAAAAGAATCCATCGGTTGCCATTGCTCTAATTACCAAGCACAAGGCGCACGAAAGTGAATACCTACGTAAGTCCGTAGGCAACGCTTTAAGGGACATAAGCAAAAAACATGCAGAATTGATACGGCAGGAAGTGCAGCTATGGGATTTAAAGAATCCTCGAGTTCTGTTCACTTACAAACTTGCAGCAAAGTTGTTAAATTAAAAACTTTCTGAGACTTTCTTTTGCTTCTTTGCTTTGGTCGCATGCGTCTTCTTTTGTGCCTTATTCGAACTATGATAAAATGGAGTATTCAAGGAGTGGATTCCAACTTTAATGAAAAAAGGTGTTATCCAAAACCATCTGTTGGTTGTAAGTTGGGTTCTTGAGGGGCGACTATATAAGAACTTTTCCAATAATAGAATACTGGGCATTTATGTTGCTAAATTTGCAAACCATGAATGCAATAAAAATGAGTTTCTTCATATTGACTATGCTTAAAATTCCAGTTGTAAGGAGTTTGTGCTTAATTCCTCACTTACTTGTTGATCTATGGTTATAAATACATGTAATTACAGATTTGTATGTACAAGCATCTGAAGTAAATCTTATCATATTTGCGAACGTTTGTAGAAATCCATATTTTCCTTTGTAATCAGTTCTATCGGCATGTAGTTTACCGGTGTCACTGATTGCCTCAAGACTATTGCACGGAACAATTTGTCAAGACTGCTATATCCCTGCACGAATGCATGTTGCGCAATAAGGAATGAAATGCTGCCTTTTTTCATACATTCCACGTTCTTCTCCACCATGTCATAACCCATTATCTGAACGTTACGCTTGCCGTGCTTTATAAGGTATTCTCCCACAATGTGAGCCTTGGAACACATTGTTATGCAGTGCTGTATGTCGGTGTTAGTGTTAAAAAAAACATCAAGTATGCCATCATATGTACTATTGTCTGACTCAATAGGCATTTCCATGTCAACGACCTCTATATGTGGGAAATGTTCCTCCATGTATCTCCTGAAACCCACCTCGCGGTTCTCCTGCTGCTTGCTCGTCACTCTTCCGTTCCTTGTCAGTCTCATCAGCATTATCTTTTTCTCGTTATTTGCAATTAACATTAGCATCCTGGCTGCGAAATAGCCGCTCTTGATTGAGTCTTGGCCAATGAAGCATAATGGCCTGAGTGTCGGCATATAGGAGTCTAACAGAACAAACGGAATGTCTCTTTCATGAAGTATGTCGGTGTATCTCTTTGTTGTCTTCAGGTCGCTCGGGACGACTATCACTCCGTTCGGGCCGTTGTTAATCACGGAATCAAAAGCCTGTGAGAATGATTTCTCATCAGAACGTTCATAAAACACAAAAATGACATCAACGTGGAAATCGCGTCTTGCCTCGCAAGCCTCGCTCACTCCTTCTTCTATTTCTTGCCAGTAGGCCTCGCTCTCGTGCTTCGGAATCAGCACATGAAAAGTGTAAGACTTGTTGTATGCCAATGCACTTGCATACATGTTTGGCTGATAGTTTATTTCCTCCAGTACTTTCTCTACCTTTTCCCTCGCAGTCACTGAAACATTCGGTCGCTTGTGCAATATCCTGTCAACCGTTCCAACGGAAACCCCAGCCCTCTCTGCAATGTCTTTTATCCTAATCTTGTTAGACATCGGTATTATTATTTAAGTTCTGATTTGAAAAACGACAAACGTATTCTCAATGCCAAAATACTTCTGATGGTCTGTCAACTTAATATTCTTGTTACGTTGCAAAATTAACAATAAATACTTAATTGTGCGAATACGCATTCATTTTTTTGTGGTTTTGCCATTTTTTCTCTTGTTTATTTGCTAAATTGCTTGTAAAAAACTAATTTTGTAGTCGTGTAATGACAATCGCCTTTAAATCGAAGAACTGCTTGAATTCTTTTTCGTATAGTTACATGAAACACAAAAAGGATGCAAAGATACAGGCATGGGTTATCACCATGATATGTCTTATGTGCATGTCATCATGCAACGAAATCCCAAACAAGGAGGAGGTCGATAGGCTGAACGACATTTCCTATTCCTATCATTACAAGGACATTGATTCCACATACCGTTACGCCAGGGCTGCATACGACCTATCTGGTGATTATGATGACGGTAAGGCTGAGGCGCTCAACAACATTGCTTTCTCAAGCATATCGAGAATGGATTATGCGTATGCGGCAAGGCTTCTTGACAGCGTGGCCACGGTTACGAATAACCAGTTGGAACTTCTCATATCATACATACAGCACATGCGCCTATGTCAGCGCGAGTCGCGCAACAAGGACTTCTATGACTATCAGGAAAAGGCAACGACATGTCTAAATAGAATAAACGAATCGCGTGACAGACTCAGCGAAAGACAGCGCAGGCGCATGGTTTATGCAGAGAGCGAACTTGCCATCGTCGCATCCACATATTATTATTATGTTGGACTTGAGGGACTGTCGAGAAAAGCCCTGCTCGGAATAGATGCTAACGGAGAGATACAGAAAGACTCCGCCCAACTAATGAATTACCTGTACCAATTGGGGTCGGGTGGTGTGGTAACTAAAGGAACACAGACCGAGATATACCAGCAAGAGTGGAACATCTTGATGCGCTGCTACATGCTAGCCATGCAGAGCGGGAGCGTGTATTGGGAGGCCAACTCGCTGCAGGCGTTGAGCGAGCATCTGTCTGACATACGCCAGAGAGACAAACTAATTGCTTCCAACTTGCAGTCTGTTAGGTATATCAATACCGACGACATGCCAGACAGTCTGCTTGCCGGTAATCTCGCACAAAGATCGTTGATGTTGTTTAAAAAACTTGGCGATGTCTACCAGACAGCAGGAACATACCGAACCCTCGCATCATGTTTCTGGGGACTTGGAGACTACCGCTCGGCTATGATTTGTCTTGAAGACGCTCTAAACAAGGATTCGCGGATTGAGCAGGCACCCGACTTGGTGGCAAGTATACGCGAACAACTTTCACTCGTGTATTCTGCAATGTACGATAAGCCAAGTAGTGACTATAACCGTAACATCTATCTCGACCTGCAGGACATGACGAGACAGGACAGGCATCTCGAGGCTCGCGCAGAACAACTCGGCCAGTCGGCACGGCAACTCAACCTGATGATAGGCTCGGTGCTGTTTATGATTGCCGTAACTATTGCAATGATGCTGATTTTCTATAATCTGCGCCGTAAGAAGCAAAAGAACAGTTCGCTTGACACGCTGCTCGAGCCGCTTGAGCAATGGAGAAAGGACAACATGACGGCCAACAATGCTTTGGATGAGAAATATGAGGAAATAAACGAGGCTTATGAACTTAACGTATCGCACATAGCAAGAAACAGGAAGCGAAACCTTGAGAACAGGGCAAAGGTATTCCTCGTTAACAGCATAATGCCACTCATTGACAGGATAATAAACGAAGTGAACAGACTGGGCAATGACAAAGAGAGCAATGCAGTGCGGGCGGAAAGATACAGTTATGTGGCAGAACTGACCGACAAAATAAATGATTACAACAATGTTCTCACTCAGTGGATACAGCTGAGACAAGGCGAACTGAGTATGCACATAGAAAGTTTCTCACTCGAGGAGTCTTTCTGCGTGGTTAGGAGGAGCAGGATGTCGTTCCAGTTGAAAGGTATAAAACTGATAGTCGAACCTACGGAGCATAGCGTCAAGGCCGACCGCGTACTAACTATCTTCATGCTTAACACACTTGCAGACAATGCGCGGAAATTCACGCAGGCAGGAGGTGTAGTGAGGATTTCCTCGTCATCTACAGATGATTATGTGGAGATTTCAGTAGAAGACACAGGAAAAGGAATGTCGGGGGAGGAACTGTCTGGAATATTCGACCATAAAATATACAACGGACATGGTTTCGGACTTATGAACTGCAAGGGTATAATAGACAAATACCACAAGGTGAGCAAGATTTTCGGCGTGTGCAAACTGTCTGCGGAAAGCAGGCAGGGCGAGGGAAGCCGCTTCTTCTTCAGGTTGCCACATGGTATTGCGCGCGCGGTGGCAGCATTTCTGATAGCCTTGTCTTCTCAATTTGTCTCGGAGGCAAGAAACACGGAACTGAAATTGGCATCCGACTATGCCGATAGCGCATACTTCTGCAATGTTGGGAGCAGGTATGGTCGCGCCGTACAGTTTGCAGACAGTGTGTTGAAATATATCAACATGAGTTACAGGAAGTTATGCCCGTACGGAAAGGTGTTTATGGTTAAGAACGGGAACATCAAGGCAGAGCCTGCCGAGATAACATGGTTTCATGAGGATTTAGGTATCGACTATGACATTATTCTCGACATACGCAATGAAACGGCAGTGGCAGCACTGGCACTACACGACTGGGAACTATACAGATATAACAACAGGGCATACACATTGCTTTTCAAAGAAAAGTCGGCAGACAAGAACCTCGCGGAATATTGTCGCGCGATGCAGACCTCTGAGACAAACAAGATGATTGCAGTTGCGTTGCTCGTCGTACTTTTCGTTATAATCTTGTCCGCATATTACCTGCTATACTACAGACACCGCATAAATTATGACTATTACATTGAACAGGTGGGACGCATAAATAGTATTTTGCTAAGTGGACATACCGATGTTGAGAAACTATCACTTATAATGCCCATACAGACAGACAAGTATCCAGAATCGCTGAGGAATATAGTGGAGAAGATAAAGGCAGAGCTTGACACGTCGGTGAAAAGTGTGAGGGAGAAACATGATGTCATAGAAATGGCAGAGGACGAGAGCCGCAGGGCGAAGTACGAGGATGACAAACTGCATGTCAGCAACAACGTGCTGGACAACTGTCTAAGCACGCTCAAGCACGAGACGATGTACTACCCGTCGCGCATAAGGCAGATTGTTGATGAAGCTAATTGCGGAAACGCTGAGGAAGAACGGCAGAAATTGCAGGCGATTGGCGAACTCGTGTCATACTATAAGGAATTGTATTCTATATTGAGCGAGCAGGCTATGCGACAGGTCAATGTTGTAAAGAACAGATGCAGGGTTGTGCCGGTCGGGAAAATAGTAGATGTGGGTGCCGATGCCGATGGCATCGCTGTTATGGGAGATGAACTTATGCTCAGGCATCTATTCTCAATACTGCTCAAACAGAACAATGATGCCTTTGCAGACCTGCATGTTACGGAGAAAGACGAGAACTATGTTGTTTTCGAGATAGAGATGAACAAATTGCCATTCAGGGAGCTCTTCTCGCCGTCGATTGATAACATTCCTTTCATTATATGCAGGCAGATTGTGAGGGAACACAGCGAATGTGCTAACATGCACGGTTGCGGCATCGTGGCGCAGCCGTCTGCCACATGTGGAACCCTTGTTACGTTGACGTTGGCATCGGCAGGTGTGAATTATAAGAAAAATATAAGACATAAGACATGGATAAATTTAATGTTATAATCGTGGAAGACGTGCCTCTCGAATTGAAAGGTACAGAGGGAATATTCCGCAATGATATACCGGAGGCGGAAATAATAGGAACTGCTGCAAACGAGGCGGAATATTGGAGACTTATAAAACAGGAGAAACCAGATTTACTACTACTTGACCTGGGACTCGGAGGGTCTACCACTGTTGGAGTTGAGATTTGCAGGCAGACAAAGGAGATGTACCCAGCGATAAAGATACTCATATTCACTGGAGAAATCCTGAATGAGAAACTGTGGGTCGATGTACTCGACGCAGGATGTGACGGAATATGCCTCAAGAGCGGAGAACTGCTCACAAGAGGAGATGTCGTGAGTGTAATGTCGGGTAAGAAAATGGTTTTCAACCAGCCTATTCTCAAAAAAATCATAGAGCGTTTTAAACATTCGGTGGGCAGGCAACTGATGCGACAGGAGGCACTCGTTGACTACGAGATTGATGAATATGATGAGCGATTCCTGCGTCACCTTGCACTGGGATACACCAAGGAACAGATAACAAACTTGCGTGGTATGCCGTTCGGAGTGAAAAGCCTTGAGAAGAGGCAGAACGAACTTGTTCAAAAACTGTTCCCAAATGGAAATGGTGGGATTGGAATAAATGCCACACGCCTTGTGGTTAGGGCTCTCGAACTGAGAATCATAGACCTTGACAACCTTAGGGCAGACGAGGAATGAAACATATATGGCAATATGAGCAAAACATCATCAATATCCGCAGTCGTATGTGTGGTACTGCTCTCTGCAAACATTCTGCTTGTCCTCATATCGTGGATTTTGAGTGCCGTCGGCATTGACACTGTGAGGTCGCTGATAAGCGGGGAGGGTGTCAGATGGCTATTCGGGCATTATGCAGACATAATAGCCACCAAAGTCCTGGCGTGGTTGCTTCTGCTCTCGGTATCTTACAGTTCCTTTTGCATGAGTGGCCTTAGAGAATGTATATTTAAATTGGTAAGAAAGCAGCGGCTTGCATTCAGGCAGCGGCTTGCATTCCGTGTTATGATTGCCGTGCTATTGATTCAGGTGTCAATAACAACTTGGCTCGTTCTTTCAACTCATGCCGTGCTGGCAAGTCCAACAGGCGACATATTCCCTTCGCCGTTCAGCAGTGGTATAGTACCCACTTTTGCTGGAGGAGTCACGCTTTTGTCATTTGTCTATGGACTTGTCAATGGGACTATTAACAGTGTGGGTACGGCATTCAAATGCCTGTACTTAAAGATACCCGCACTCTCTCCATTGTTCATCGTTTATATATTCGTTTCACAATTGTGTGCATGTGCAAGTTTTGTGTTCCCGATACCCTTTGTTTTCAATTTTTGATTGTCGGACGACAGTTTTACATGTTGCTGAACTAATTGCATGATTTTCATGCCCGGAATGATTCCATGTTCAAATATCTGCGTGCCATGAACCGTTTGTATATGTTGCGAAGCCACGTTTCATGGAAAATGACAAACAACAATCCAACAACAAAAAGCACTATGTATGTTACAGTATCTATGAAAAGCAATGACAGGATATTAATAAACGCTACGGGAACAAACATCACAATCAGTACAAATACAATGGAGAGCCAGTTCGTATCAGTACTTCCCTTTCCGGTAATTTTTGTGTTAAGGGGTGTCTTTTGGCGATTATACACGGCCATCTGCATAAGCAGGCAGAAACAAGGACCAGCGGTGAATGTGGCAATCGAGACAAGGTTCAGAATGGAATATTTACCATTAAAAAGGGTGGGTGTCATCAGCAACATTGGAAGTGCGAGCAAAGCAATGTATAGATAATATTTAGCACGGAGTAAAACAAGAATATTCTCCTTGTGAACCATAAGTCCGTCAATGTAATTGCCTTCGTAACTCATAACCCTTATCAACGTACATGCGCCATAGAGTACAAAAACATAAACGAGCCAGTATTTTTTCGAGAAAGAGTCGCTACATATATCCGTGAATGTTATTATTATGCTCAGCATGAATGTCAGTGCGACACTCATGATGAACGAAGTGCGTACGTTCTTGTTTCTCATAATGCTTTTGAGCTCTATTTTCAGATATTCTCCAGCCTCACCAAACCTGTTAAGGAACTTGAACTCTGATACGCTTTTCAACTGCCTTGCCTCCAGTCCTAACACTTCCTTGTATATAAAGTATCCCTGAACTTTTATGTTGACATATACAAGCAAGGCTATCATGCAAAAAAGTCCAATCCAAGCAAGAAAATTGCCAGTGAACAAATTGCCTCCGTTGGCGTATATTTCACATAAAGAGCCGAAATCTTCCAAAATCCACGGCATGAAAACCAGTGAATATACAAATACCGGTAATATCCACCAGAATATGTGGCTGTTTATCAGTGTGCGGCACAGCATATACCACAGACTGTTCAAAATGATAAATAGTTGCAAGGAAAGCAAGAATAAAATTGTGCTGAACAGACCTATCTGAAACAATACGCTCATTATTGCAAAAGGAATGAACAGTCCAAGCCAAACCAGATTACCGCTGCTAAACACAGAAAACAAGACGAAAGATTCTATACATGTGTCTTTCGGCATTGGCAGGAGCAGATATGGATGAACCAACTGCGTTGGAGTTTGTTGTGACACAAACCTTAACAGGAAATCTATGACAAGAATGAACGGAAGTAGGGCAAACATCATTTCGTATCCCTCAATCCATGAACTGTCGTTTGCAAAAAGTGAAAAGATAATTGCGAGGAAAACAAGGTATAGAATAGTGAAGGCAGACAACAAACTGATAATTATCTTGGAAACCATGTTTTGCCCGTATACGGGACTGCGCTTTCCTCTCAACTTATTATGCCTGTAAAGCACACGATATATTTGAAGCCTGTTCATTTTATTATCTCAAATCTATTATTTCTGCTTTCGGATAGTCTTTTGAATTAAACCTGAACGAAGCATCACTTTGGTTTGATGCTCTGAAGTTGCTAATCCTTATTGTGATCCACCCGTTAGCCTGTCTCATTCTGACTTGTTTGGGCAAATATGTGCGCTTGTCTATTTTAATATACATTTCCTTTATGGTACGTCCCTGATTGCGTGCAACAAGATGTATGTTGTATTCTGATGCAGATGATTTCATGCCAAGATTGAATCCGTTTTTATATATGTTTATGAACTTGTATGGATTCATGGCCTGTTGCTGCGCCTCCGTTGGAGTGCTTACATTCACTTCCTCGTTTTTCCTGATATACGTCCATTCCGTTTTACCGTCATACCACACTATGGCATCTGGGGTTGTCGCACGGAATTTTTTCCCCTTGATGGCAATTGTTCCACTCGTATTGCCATATTTCCCGCTTATGGCAAAATTAGCTGTCGCCCCACCTTTTCTACCGATGATTCCTGCGGTTTTATCGAGGATTCTTAATGCCTGGTTAGCATTCTGTGCGGTGGAGATTGTTGAAACCAACACCAACAAGAACATCAAAACAAAATTTCTTTTCATATCCACATTTTCATTTTATCATCTTATGATCTTAGACATTGCCATCAGTATATAGTTTAATGGCGCATACCAGATAAAAGATTGTTAAGAGAGTTCTCTTCAGCAATAAGCACTTCACGGGGTTTGCTCCCCTGTGCGGCGCCAACGATACCCACTTTTTCCATCTGATCCATAAGGCGTCCTGCGCGGTTGTATCCGATAGAGAAATGTCTCTGTATCATGCTCGTTGAACCTTGCTGGTTCACGACTATGAAGCGTGCGACTTCAAGAAACAAAGGATCAAGGTCGTCACTGCTTATAGAGGTTGAGCCTATCCTTATCTCGTCTGTGGCTGGCTCCGGAAGTTCCATAGGCGTAACAGGCCCGGGCTGTTTCATTATATATTCGTTTATCCTTTCAACCTCTGGCGTATCAACAAATGCGCACTGGACACGTACCGGCGTACTACCGTTGAGTATGAGCATGTCGCCACGGCCAATAAGTTGCTCTGCGCCCTTTTGGTCGAGGATAGTCCTCGAGTCAATCATTGCACTCACCTTGAATGCCATCCTTCCAGGGAAATTTGCCTTTATGTTACCGGTTATTATTGTAGTGGTCGGGCGTTGCGTGGCAATAACCATGTGTATTCCCACAGCTCTGGCCAACTGGGCTATGCGTGCTATAGGCATCTCTATCTCCTTGCCTGCTGTCATTATAAGATCTCCGAACTCATCTATCACAACAACTATATAAGGCATGTATTCGTGTCCCTTTGTTAGGTCGAGTTTATGGTTGACGAGTTTGTAATTGTATTCCTTTATGTTTCTTGCGGATGCCATCTTGAGCATGTCATACCTGTGATCCATCAAGGCGCACAGACTGTTAAGCGTGCGGATGACTTTTGTGACGTCCGTGATAATTGGCTCCTCGTTATCATCGGAAACTTTTGCAAGGAAATGGTTTGCAATAGGGTTATATACGCTGAACTCCACTTTCTTGGGATCGATAAGCACAAACTTTATTTCGTTTGGGTGCTTCTTGTATAGCAGTGATGTGATAATGGCATTAAGCCCCACGGATTTTCCCTGTCCCGTAGCACCGGCAACGAGAAGATGTGGTATTTTCGCCAAATCCACCATGTACACTTCATTCGTAATAGTCTTTCCCAGAGCGACGGGCAGTTCCATTTTTGCTCCTTGGAATTTGCGCGAGTTTAGGATGCTCTCCATTGACACGATGTTCGGCTTTGCATTCGGGACTTCAATGCCTATTGCCCCCTTGCCAGGTATCGGGGCTATGATACGTATTCCGAGTGCTGACAAGCTTAGTGCAATGTCATCTTCCAATCCTCTTATTCGTGATATTCGCACTCCCTCAGCAGGTGTTATCTCATACAGGGTTATTGTCGGTCCTACCGTTGCCCTTATTGACTTTATCTGCACGTTGAATGTGGCAAGGACATCAACAATCCGTTTCTTGTTGGCGAGTTGCTCATTCTCGTCAACATACACTCGCCCCCCGTCATCATATTTCTTAAGCAAGTCGAGCGTGGGGTATTTATATTTTGTCCACGGTTCCTTTGGATTGATGGGTGTGCTTAGCACATCGTTTCCTGCTACCGTTTTCCCTCCTGCCTTTTCCTCGTCATTGCCAGTAGTGATTTCCATGTCCAGATTGTTGCCTTTTGTATTACTGTCAGCATCTGCCATGTCTGTATTCACCGGGGTGCTTATTTGTATCTTATCATCGATGAAATCAACCGTTTGTGGTGCAGGGTCGTCGTAAACGCATGTTTTTTCTTCACCATCTTCACTAACTATTTCATCTGCTTTCTTCTTCAGATTCGTGATTGTGAATTTAACTCTGCTTGAAAGATAGTATGCTGGATTAAGCAGTTTCTTAAGCACTTCTATTGTTTCGGCACTTAGATATGTAAGGAAAGCAATGGCAATGAAAAGGAGCAACAAATAAAGTCCTGGCTTGCCTATGACATTTTCAATCCATTGGCTAATATACAGTCCGTGTCCTCCACCAGGGTTGTACACCTGACCTTCAAAAGGTATTGACAAGAATTCTGCAAATGCAACAGAACACCATATAGTGATTGTTGCAAGACACAAGAACCATTTCAAAAGGTTAACATTATAAACCCTCATCATCCTCAACCCTGTCAAACATATGAATACCGGTACGGCAAATGCAGCAAGCCCGAAACATTCTGCAATAAAGAAGCTTGAGGTGATTGCGCCGATTGAACCGCAACTGTTTTGGAATTCCCTGTTGCTGTTAAGCCAGTCCCCTTGTCTCATTTCAGACACGAGGCTTTGATCGGCCTCGCCCGTGCTGAAATATGATATGAATGCGATTACCATCAGCAAAGAGACAAGTGCCAATACGAAACCAAAAAGAAAATTGAAAATATAGTTTTGGAATATATTTTTAAAGCCAACGGCATCCATGAATGATTTTGGCTTTTGTCCTCTCTTTTTCTTAACCATTTTATATGCTTTGTCGAAAGACTTCTTGTTATTTGCTGCAAAATTAATCGAAATAAATCAGAAAAGGGTATGAAATCGCTTTTTTTTGCTAATTTTGCATCTTGTAAAGTGGGAAATGATGAAAAAATATATATATAAGAAGTTTGATAAAAAAAACATCTCCGCACTTCCGAGAGTACTTTTCGAAGGTAGGATTATAACGATATTGACCCCCGAGGAAACCGACAAAGCCGTTGATTACCTGCTTGCCAAGCCTATTCTGGGCATTGACACAGAGACTCGCCCTTCATTCAAGCGCGGTGTTATACACAAGGTGTCGTTGCTACAGGTTTCGACAACTGACACGTGTTTTCTGTTCAGACTTAATTATACGAACCTCACCCCTGCACTGATAAGACTGCTCGAAGACGAGAAAGTTCCAAAAGTTGGTCTGTCTCTCAATGACGACATCCGTTCTTTGAAAGGTAGGAGGGCGTTCAAACCGGGTCTTTTTATAGATTTACAGAATAATGTAAGTAAAATTGGAATTGAAGACATGAGTCTACAGAAACTTTATGCCAATCTGATGGGACAACGTATAAGCAAGGCACAGCAACTGTCCAACTGGGATGTTGACGTTCTTAATGAAAAGCAGAAACGTTATGCGGCGACTGATGCATGGGCATGTATTATGTTATATGAAGAACTTTCAAGGCTGATGGAAAGCGGAGACTTTATATTGGTTGAGGCAAAGAAAGATGTTGACCAGCAAAAAGACCAATATGATGTATAAGACGATAACACTAAAAAAAGGAAAGGAAGAAAGTCTGAAGAGATTTCATCCGTGGGTGTTTTCCGGAGCAATAAAATATATTGATGACGGAGTCAAAGATGGTGAAACTGTCAGGGTCTTGAAATCAAACGGCGATTTCATCGCTGTTGGACATTTCCAAATTGGTTCAATAGCAGTCCGTGTTCTTTCATTTCGTGACGTGGAAATTAACAGTGAATTCTTCAGGAAACGGCTTGAAGAAGCATTCCGCATGAGAAAATGTATTGGCATTGCGGACTACCATGAAAACAACACATACCGTCTTGTCCATGGCGAAGGAGACAACCTGTCCGGACTTGTCATCGATTGCTATGGTGATACAGCAGTTATGCAGGCACACAGCATTGGTATGCATTTATGCCGGGACACTGTTGCAAGAGAACTGATAAATGTAACTGGCGAAAGGATAAAGAATGTGTTCTATAAAAGTGAAACCACATTTTCATACAAAACTCCACTTGGACAAGAAAGCGGCTTCTTAATAGGGCACAGCAACAACAACACAGCCATTGAGAATGGACTGAAATTCCATGTTGACTGGCTTAAAGGGCAGAAAACAGGTTATTTCATTGATCAACGGGAGAACCGCTCGCTAATTGAGAAATATTCGAAAGGCAAGACCGTGCTGAACATGTTTTGCTATACCGGCGGCTTCTCTTTATATGCAATGAAGGGTGGGGCGAAGGTTGTTCATTCTGTGGATAGCAGCGCAAAGGCAGTTGAATTGACAAATGCAAACGTTGAACTCAATTTCCCAAATGATAAACGCCATGTCGCGTATTGCGATGACGCATTCAAATTCCTCGAAAAGTCAGATAACAAATACGACCTCATAATACTTGACCCTCCAGCATTCGCAATACATCGCAAAGCAATTCATAACGCACTAAAAGGATATGCGAAACTCAACATGAAAGCTATGCAGCGCATACAGCCTGGCGGTATCCTTTTTACTTTCAGTTGCAGTCAAGTGGTAACAAAAGACAATTTCAGAAACGCTGTGTTCACTGCCGCTGCATTGGCAGGAAGAAGAGTACGCATACTGCATCAAATGCATCAGGCTGCGGATCATCCGATAAATATATATCATCCCGAGGGAGAATATCTTAAAGGGTTTGTATTATACATAGAATGACAAATGCTTGAAAAAATAGCCCATTTCATCGATCGTTACCATCTGCTTGACAAAGGGAAGAAATACATTGTTGCCCTTTCTGGTGGTGCTGACAGCGTGTGCCTGCTTCTCGTCTTGAAGAATCTTGGATACGATGTAGATGCAGTGCATTGCAACTTTAAGTTAAGGGGAGATGAGTCTTTCCGGGATGAACAATTCTGCATCAACCTATGCAAGAAATTGGGTATAAAGATTCACGTCGTCCACTTTGACACCAAAGAATATGCCAAACTGCGTGGCATCAGCATTGAAATGGCAGCCAGAAATCTCAGATATTCTTATTTTGAAAGTCTCAGACGCAATATTGATGCCGATGGAATTTGTGTAGCCCATCACCAAAATGATTGTGCAGAAACTGTAATTCTCAATCTAATCAGGGGGACTGGGATAAATGGCTTAACTGGAATACGTCCCCAGAGAGACAATATTATAAGGCCGTTGCTTTGTGTCTCACGCGGAGAAATTGAAGATTTCCTGATGAAAGAGGGGCAAGACTATGTTACTGATTCCTCAAATCTATCCGATATGTTTGTAAGAAATCATATCCGTCTGAACATTATACCGGCTATGGAGAAGATAAATCCGTCTGCCGTGCAGAATATAGTGAAAACAGCGTTCAGGATTAATGAGGCGAACAAGGTTTTCTCCCATTCCATCGAAAAATCATCTTCAAAGGTGTCGGAGATAGCAGGTGACTTCCTTTATATAGATATAAATTTATTGAAAGAGGAAGTCTCACCGGAATACATTTTATTTAACATATTGAGAAAGTATGGATTCAATTCTGATCAGATAGAGACAATAAGTGAAAGACTTGATTCACATACCGGTAAAAAGTTTTTGTCAGAAACGCACCAGATGACATTCGACCGAGGAAAGATTATTGTATCAAAAAAGGATAAGTGCAAAATAAATCTAATTATACCAGAGGCGGGAAAATATGTTGTTGATGATGAATGCTTCATAAAAGTAAGCAAACTGCATGTAGATGACAAATTCGGCATATCAAAAGTAAGCAAGACGGCTACACTTGATGCCGGGAAAGTAAAATTCCCATTGTTGCTAAGGAATTTCAGGAATGGAGACCGTTTCTGTCCATTTGGTATGAAAGGCTCGAAACTTGTAAGCAACTATATGACGGACAAGCATTTTTCAATAATAGAAAAAGAGAAACAATTGGTAGTTGAGGATGCGGACGGAAATATAATTTGGCTTGTTGGGGAAAGGGCTGACAACAGGTACAGGATAACAAACGAAACAAAGGAAGTAGTTGCAATATCGATTGATTAATTTGCTACGCATAAAAAATCTGCCAAACATTGCCTTCTGCCAAAAGTTGTTTCATGTGACTTTATATTACAGTTTGTGGTTAATTATGATTTAAATTCGGCGAATTTCATTACCAAACGGGGGTGTGTCAAAATTGGCACACCCTCTTTTGTAAGCATCCAATATTAGCCGTCTTTCATAATAACAAACAACGTAAGCATCCAATATTAGCCGTCTTTCATAATAACAAACAACCCTTATATGTCTGGTAGCATATAAGGGTTGTTTGTTATTTGAAGTTTGAA
>QWCK01002189.1_pt1 | contig 25577 bp, 20 predicted proteins | sample 1972571 | NCBI WGS metagenome assembly QWCK01 (sample SAMN09866710, study PRJNA288562) | Human gut metagenome isolate term2_stool, whole genome shotgun sequencing... | isolation source: gut | host: Homo sapiens | place: USA: California | reverse complement strand
TAACCGGCTTATTTGGTATGCTCAAATTTAAACTCTAATTAACAAGGAGAAAAGCAAAATTAATTTTGCTTTTCTCCTTGACTTTTGTTAGCAGGTTTGCTTGGGTGAATTTACCTGTACAATTTTTTGTATATGACCTTTGCTATAATAATCTTAAGAGGTGATTATATGAATTTAGAAGATAAGGTTTTGCAGAAAAGTAGGGCCAAATATGGAGAGAATCAGTATATAGAGGATAGAATAAAGAAAGAAATGGATGTAATAAGAGAAAAATGCTCAGAAGATGAAATTGACTTTCTTTTGTTTTTAAAAGAAAATCTCGACCAAAATATCCTCATTGGAAATATGCCTTTTATAAGTTTATATCTTTTGGGTCTTAGCCTAATAAATCCCCTTCCTGCCCACTATTATAATGAAAATACCAAGGAACTTATTTTTGTGAAAGATACAGAATATGGGGTTGATTTAGAAAAAAAGGAGGGATTTCGCCGAGATGGATTTAATATTGATCCTACCTATACATTTGAAAATGAAATTTATTTTGAAATTCGAATTGATAAAAAATTTAAAACTAAGGTAGATGACTTAATGAGAGAGCATTTTGTTGATGGTGTGGTATATTCTCGGGGTAAAAATGAAAGAATGGAAAGGTATGGTTTACATAATACTAGTTTAGTTTTCTTGGACGGTCTAACTAGCCTATATTATGAAAAAAATATTTCCCAAGACATAGATATTGAAGATTTTAAAAAATATTTATTAGAATATCATTTGAACAATAAACTTGAATTAAAGAATGGATTTCCAAGGAAGGTGACCGAATCTTTAGAAGATTTAAATTTTAAAGAAAATATAAAAACCTATGGAGATTTTTTGTATCTTTTGGGCCTTACACTGACCTATACCAGGGCATATTCCTTATTCATAGACTTTGCTAATAGAAATTATCCATCAAATAGGGAAGAAATTTTTGCCTATTATATAGACCATGGGATTGAAAGTGGAGAAGCTGGGAAACTTGCCTATGACATAAGTTTTTTCAAGGCTGATATCCTTCCAGAAATAGAGCCAGAGATAGATGACTACCTAAAAAAACTCACCTATACTTGGGATAAGACAAGCCTAGTTAAAACTACCATTTACTCTTATTTTGATTATAAATTAGCACTTTAATATGATATAATTATTCTAGGAGGACTTATGGCAAGTTCAAGATTAAATATTTTATATATCCTAGAAATTCTTCGTGAAGAAAGTGACCCCGATCACATTCTTTCTATGTCAGATATAAGGAAAAAACTTTCTTTATATTATAATGTCGACCTAGATAGGAGAACGATTACAAGTGCCATTAATGACTTAATAGACTTTGGGATTGATATTTCAACCTTTGCTGACAATGGCAAGGGCTATTATCTTATAGATCGCCCACTTGAAAAGAGTGAAACCTATTTATTGATGGATGCCATATTTTCCCTTGCCTACATAGACAGGGACCAGTGCACAGAGCTTTTAAGGAAAATAGGAAAAAGTCAGTCTAAATACCAAAGGTCAGTCGATAAATATATAAGTCAGGTAGACCTTTATAGGTCAAAGAGAACTTCAAACAAGGAAGTTTTCCTAAATATAGAAATTATAAACGAAGCAATTGAGGAAAATCGCCAAATTGAATTTACCTATCTGACCTATGGGCCAAATAAAAAACTTGTGCCAAGAAGGGATAGGACTTACAAATTAAACGCTTATAGGATCCTAGCCGACAATAAAAAATACTATCTTTTGGGAACTACACCAGGTTTTAAAAATATTTTATCATATAGGCTAGATTTTATAAAAGATATTAAAATTTTAGACGAAAAAAGGGATTCCTTTAGGGAAGAAGAATTAAATAGGCTAATAGAAAAAGCCAGCCACGCTTTTTTTGGCAAGCCGTCCTTTATAAAAATTCGTTTTAAGGGGGAAATTTTAAATTATGTAATCGAACAATTTGGCACTGATATCAAGATAAGAAAAGACGGAGATTTTTATATAGCAGACTTCCTAGCGCCCGAGAAAGGCATAGAATACTGGGCGCTCCAATTTTTGCCTTATGTAGAAGTTCTAGAGCCAGTTAGCTTAAGAGAGTCGATTGTAAGAAGTTTGAAAGAAAATTTATATGGGATTTAAGGAGAAGTTATGACAGGTATTTGGAGGTTACACGTAAATACAAGTTTTAAAAATGGTGAAAGTATTGGAAAATATTTACTAGATAATGATATTATGGCTATAGGCTGGAGTTTTAGGGATTCACATATTGATGATGTTATAAAAGAAAACCTAGATGTAGCAAAAAAAGAAAGATATTTAATTAAAGATATTGAGGGTTATACTGACTTTTGCAAAAAATATAATATATTTTTTAATAAAGGAAAGATAAATGATAATGTTAGAAGATTTACTCAAGATATTAAATTAGGTGATTTAATTTGGATGAGATATGCAGGTATCTATTATTTGGCAAGATTTAACTCTGATTCTAAAGTAATTTACACATGCACTGAAGAAACGATGGAAAGGGATGCTTGTATTCAGATTACTAATGTAAATTGGCAAAAAATTGGTGACGAAAGTGATGTTCCAGGAGCTGTTACTACATCATTCATTATGGGACAAACTATTCGTCAAATATATAAAACTGGTATAGAAAAATTTTCAAAATTCATATATGACAAGAAGGCTAAAACAAAATATTATGTAGATACTGAATTGACTTTTAACCAGGATAGTTTTTATAATTCAATCTCTCCTACTGATTGCGAAGACCTGCTTTGTATGTACTTAAATAAGGAATATGGGTATGTTGTAATTCCTTCAACAAACAAAAAGTCGACCGAGCTTTACGAATGTGTTTTGCTCGATCCTAAGACTGGGAAAAATATTTTTATTCAGGTAAAAAAGGGTGATGATATAATAAATGCAAAAGATTACTTACACTTAGATGGGGAGGTCTACCTTCTATCTACATCTGGTGAAATAGATAATTACGAAGAAGGAAAGTATGAAAATATAAAGAAAGTTGATCCTGAAGAATTATTTAATTATTTAAAGCGAAAAGATTTTCAAAACTATTTACCACAAAGTATCAAATATTGGATTGAGCTTTTAGGTGGCTATAAAAAGAGCTGACCAGACCAGGTCAGTTTTTTTATGATATAATATTACATATATAGAAAGGATTTTTATGAAGATTATTATTTCACCGGCTAAGAGTTTTAAACATTTTGATAATATTATTACTGAAGAGCTTTTATTTCCTGAAAAGACTAAGATTTTGGTTGATAAAATTAAGAAGCTTTCCATGAATGGGATTGGTAACCTTAATTATACCAATGATAAATTAACTGAAAAAGCTTATGTTGATTACCAATACTTTGACTTCGATAAGCTTAATAATCCGGCACTTTTTTCTTATGACGGCCTTGTTTTTAAGCAGTTTTATATTAAAGATTTTGACGATATTCCATATCTAAATGACCACGTTTATATCATTTCAGCCCTTTATGGCCTTTTAAAGCCAATGACAGGGATTAGAGATTATAGGCTTTATTTTGACAATAGCATGTATGACCTCTACGAATTTTGGGGAGATGATCTCTATAAAAAACTTTTTGAAGACGGAGATTTAATTTTAAATCTTGCGAGCAAGGAATATACTAAGGCTATTAGGCCATTTTTAAAGGATTCTGATAAGTTTATTACGGTTGATTTTAAGGAAGTTCGTGACGGGAAACTAAAGTCGATTGTTTCTTATATGAAGCAGGCGCGAGGTCAGATGCTTAAGGAGATTATCACTAAAAAAATTGAAGATGTAGATGAGGTTAAAAAGCTTAATATCAACGGCTATACCTATGATCCATATAATTCTAAACCAGATACTTTAACTTTTGTAAGAAATGGGGAAAAATAATGAAACTCCTTCACCTATCTGACCTTCATATAGGAAAATCATTGGGAAATTTTTCCTTCCTTGAAGACCAAAAATATGTTCTAGATCAGATTTTAGAGATAATTAAAGATAGAGAAATTGAAGCTGTGATGATTGCAGGAGATATTTTTGATACTGCAGTGGCATCGGCTGAGGCTCTTGATTTGTATAATTATTTTATTGAAAAAATAATTTTTGATATAAAAATTCCTGTCCTTGCCATTTCTGGTAACCACGATTCTGCCAAGCGTCTTGATGTAAATAAGAGGTTTTACAAGACCAACAGATATTATCTTGCAGGGGAGTACACAAATGAGGTCGTAACTCTTGAAGACGAATTTGGGCCTGTCCACTTTTATCTCTTGCCTTTTATGTCACTTGCCAAGGCAAGATTAGTTTTTGACGAGGACATAGAGGATTTTACAGACTTATTTAGATTGGCTTTAAAAGATTATGATTACAAGGATAGAAATGTATTAATTACCCATTGCTATGCCACAGAAATAAGTCTAGGTCTTGAAAAAGACTACATAGAGGGTCAAAAACCTCTAACTATAGGTGGGTCTGACTTTTGTAATGCAGCGCTTTTCAAGAACTTTGACTACGTAGCCCTGGGCCATCTCCACTCAGCCCACTACGTCCTGGATCCAAAAATTAGATATTCTGGCACCTTTATGCCTTATTCATTTGACAAAAAGGACGTAAATAAGTCTGTTACATTAGTTGATTTGGGAAAAGATAATCTTGATGTAGAAAAAATCCCGATTAAGATTTTAAGAGATTTTGAAGTAAGGCAAGGCTTTTTTGATGACCTTATAAGTGAGCCGGTAAGTGATTCTTATATCAAATTTATCCTTGAAGATAAGGCCACAGTAGAAAATGCCATGGCTAAGTTTAAGAAGAAATTTCCAAATGCAGTCCTTATAAATTACGCATCCAGGTCTGTTTTTGCTATGGATGAGAGGGAAATTGCTATCGATATAGAAAACAAAACGACTCTTGAACTTTTTGAGGATTTTATAGCCTATAAGGACAATAGGCAAATAACTAATGAAGAAAAAATCGTCTTAGAAGATGTGATAGGGGCTATAAATGAAGGTTAGGAAGGTAAAATTAAGAGGATTTTTAACCTACAAGGACGAAGTTGAGATAGACTTTACAAGACTATTTGACAAGAAAATATTTTTAATTTCTGGACCCACAGGGTCAGGCAAGACAACGATTTTTGACGCTATAACCTTCGCCCTTTACGGGGAAGTGCCAAGAGCCATTGCCATGGAGGATTTAAGGAGCGATTATCTTTCAGAAGATGATTACTATACCTATGTAGACTTGGAATTTGCTCTGGGAAATAGGATTTATAAGGTTTTAAGAGTGCCAAGTCAGAGGGCGGTTGAGATAAAAAATCCTAAAAATATTGGCCATAGGGTTGAGTTTTACGATATTACAGATGAGAAAATCCTCCTTGCTGATAAAATAAATGAAGCTGATGAAAAGATAAAACAAATCGTAGGCCTTGATAAGGAGCAATTTACCAAGGTTATGCTTCTAGCTCAGGGACAATTTCAAAAGTTTTTGACATCAAAATCTAGTGATAAGACCAAACTTTTGTCGGATATTTTTAAGACAGACGCCCTGAGGGCTATCCAAGATGAACTAAAGATTAGAGCTCAGGAAAATAGGAAAAAGCTAGGTCAAATTGATAAGGACCTTGAAAATGTAATAGATTATAATGAGCTTTTAAGCGAGAAGATTGCAGCCCATTTGATAGCTAGGCATGATTTTGAAAATATATTTAAAATCACAGAAGAAATAGAAAAAAATCACCAGACTAACTTAGATATGCTCGTAAAATCTCTGGAAAATTTAGAAAAAAGAGAAAAAAATTTAATTACAGACCTAGAAAAGGGAAAAACTTTAAACGAAAATATCGAAAAATACAAAAAAGCAGACGAGGCCTACAAGACCTTACTTCTAGACTTTGATAAAAATACCAAAATTAAGGCAGATTTAGATCTAATCTCCTATGCTCTTTCTATAAAAATCTATGAGGAAAGGTTTGAAAAAACTAAAAATGATTTAGAAAATTTCGAGGAAAATAAGGCAAAGTCTGAAGAGTCGCTTAGAAATCTAGATTGTAAGCTTAAAGATTTGGAAAAAGAAATGTCAAAGCTTCCTGATTTTAAGAAAAAACTAGACTTGGCAAAGATTTCTTTTTCTCAAAAAGTAAGGGAAATCAAAGATTTTGAAGACTTTCTTGAGGTGAAAAAAACATATGATTCTATAAAGGATTTGGATAAGGATTCAAAAAAGCTTGAAGGTGAGATTAAAGATTGTGATAAAGATCTTGAAAATTTGAGAAACCTTTATGATAAAATAAGTAAAGACCTAGCAAAGTCCAAGGATGAAGGATATGGCTACAAGGATAAGGCCTCTAACCTAGGGCTAAAAATAGAAAAGCTTACTTCTGATTTGAAAAAACTTAAGGAAAATAAGTCCTACGAAGAGAAGTTTAAAGAAACTGAAGCTAACCTTTCAAAAATTCTTGCTCTAAAGGAAAAGGCGGACCTTGAAAAAGATAATGTCGAGATTAATAAATTAATAGATAGACTGAATAATGAAGGAATTTGTCCTGTTTGTGGCAAAATCCACGATGGCAAAAGGGAAAAATTAGCTGTATCTGACCTTAATCTCGAAAAAATTACTAAAGACATATCTGATCTTAGGATAGAATTGGAGAAAATTAAGGCAATTTACGAGAAGAACCTTAATGACCTAAATACTAATTCTAATATCTTCGAAATACAAAATATTATAAATGAAAATAGAAATCTGTTAAAAACTTACGAAGATTTATCTAAAAAAACAGCAGATAAAATTAAAAATCTAACAGAGTCCTTAATAGAAATAGGAAAAAAAGGCAATCTCTTAAAAAAATCTAGAGAAGAAAAGGAAAAAACTTATAACGATATTTCAACTAGGCTAAAAGACCTTGAAGAGCTTAAAATCAAGTACCTAGCAGGCGAAAAGACCATGGCAGGAATAGATAAGGATAAGCTTTTAGGAGAGAAAAAATCCTTAGAAGACGAAATATCTAAGCTGGATTCCTTTATTAAAGAAAAGGAAACAAGCCACCAAGAGTTAATCCTTGCTATTACAAACCAAAAATCAAATTTAGCTTCTCTTAAAGAAAATATAGAAAAATATCAAAAAGATTTAGAAAAATATGATAAGGACTTTGAGGAAAAACTTTTAGAAAAGTTTAAAAATAAAACGACCTACCGAGAATATTTACTTAGAGAGGTCGACCTTATAGAGAGAAAAGATTTCATAGAAGAATATTTTATAAATCTTCAAAAAGAGAAGACTACCAGGGGAAATTTTCTAGACTTTATGGATAAAAAGCCTGTAGATATTAAAGATTTCACAGAGAAATTAGAAGAAGTTGCAAGGGAAATCAAAGTCCTTGATGAAAAGAAGACGATAGCTTCAAGTAAGCTTGATCTCATAAAAAAAGATGAGGAAAAAATCGAAAAAATTAACGAAGCCTATATGGGTATATCAAAGACTGGCAAAATTGTCTCAAATCTTTCAGAGCTTGCAAATGGCGAAAAAGGGGCTGTGAAAGGCATAGAAAAGCTTGATTTTGAGACCTTTATCTTATCCGTCTACTTTGATAGGGTCCTTAACTTTGCCAATAAAAGATTTAACCAAATGACAGACGGTCAATTTTCTATGGTTAGGAAAACTGAAGCGGCTGACAATAGGTCAAAGACTGGCCTTGATATAGAAATTCTAGATTCAAATACCGGAAAGAAAAGACCGGCGTCAACCCTATCAGGTGGGGAAAACTTCCTCGCATCTTTATCCCTTGCCTTAGGATTATCTGATGAGATAGGGGCGGAAAACGGCGGAATTAGAATAGATACCCTCTTTATAGATGAGGGCTTTGGCACTCTTTCTAAGGAATTTCTCGCAAATGCCATAAATACCATTGAGAAATTATCTAAGGAAGACAGGTTTGTTGGCTTAATTTCTCATGTGGACGAATTAAAAGATGCTATTGAGGCGAAAATTTTAATAAGCTATGATCCAAGTTTCGGGTCTAGTTTGGAGATTGTAAATGATTAGACTAATAATTTCAGACGAGGCGAAGACAAATAGTCTTTACTTATATAAAAAAATCGAAGAAAGGCTTGATAGAGGAAAAAAATCAATTCTTATTGTGCCTGAACAGTACACTTTGGAAACAGATATAAATTTTTTATCTTCTATAAAATACAAGGCGGTCATGGACGCCAAGGTGCTTTCATTTTCATCTTTGGCAAACTACTTTATAGAAAATTTTGATGAGGGTAAACTTGAGTTTTTAAATAAGGAAGGAAAGGTTCTCCTCCTTACAAATATCCTTCAGGATTTAAAAGATGAGCTAAATTTATTTGAAAATTCCTACCAAAATATTGACTTTATAAATTCGATTGTTAGTTTAATATCAGCCTTTAAGGACAATAATTTTGATGATGAATTTTTTAAGGAAATAGAAGCTAGCGATATTTCTGAAATATCAAAAATAAAATTTGAGGAAATAAAGTTAATTTTAGACACCTACCAAAAAGAAATCGAGGGCAAGTACCTAGATAAGGAAGATATCTTAACTTTTGTGGCAGAAAATCTCGAAAAAACTAGCCTCCTTGATGATGTAGAGATTTTTATAGACAAGTTTGATTTTTTTGAGGAAAGAAAATTTGATCTCATCTCTGCCCTTTATGCACAGGGCCTTGATATAAATATTAGTTTAAATATTAATCCTAATTTTATTGCAAATCCGCAAATAAGACCTGAGATTTTTGACAGCCCAGCAAGGACTTTTGCCCTTATTAAAGAAAATTTTAATACTGAGATTATAACCTTAGATCCTGATAACAGGGCAGCTGACCTTGACCATCTAAGACATAATTTTGAAAAATATAGGCCAGAGTCCTTTGCAGGTGTGCCTAAAAATATCAGAATTTTTGAGTCAATTTCAACTAAGTCAGAAGTCGAAAATCTGGCAGTTTTCATAAATAAAATTATAAAGACAAATTCAAATATCCGCTACAATGATATGGCGATTTATCTTACAGATACTAGCCAGTATGAAAATGAGCTTATAAAAACCTTTAATAGGTATGAAATTCCAATCTTTCTCGATAAGAGAAGGAAGATGGCAGACAACCACATAATTAAAACTTTCCTAGCTCTTTTAAGACTACCGGTAAATAATTTTAGGTTTGAAGACTTATTTTATATCCTAAATTCAAAGCTTGTCGGCATCTCTGAAAAAGATGCAGACGTCTTTATAAATTTCTTAACTTATAGAAAAATCAAGGGCTCTATGTTTAAAAATGACAAGTACTTTGTCATGGACGAGGATTTTTATGAGAAAAATCTTGCGACCGATCCCAATAAAGAGATGAAAATCGCTAAAAAACGCGAAGAATACAAGGTTGTAAAAGAAGTAAGGTCAAGGATTTTAAAGCTAATAAATGGTTTGGATAAGAAAAATATTACTGTCACAGACCTTGCTAAAAAGATTTATAAAATGATAGCAGATCCTGGAATAAGAGCTGGGATAAATGCTTTTCAAGATAAGCTACTAGAAAATGGCGCTTTAGATGATTATAAGGGAAACGAGCAAATTTGGGACGAGTTTGTTGCAATCTTAGACCAATTGGTTCTTTTGATGGGAGAAAGAACCTTGCCGCTGGCTAGAGTCTACACTTTGATTGAGTCAGTTACTAAAGATATACAAATTGGCTTGATTCCACCATCTAAAGACCATCTTATTGTGACAGATTTTGCCCGTGATAGGGTTTCAAACAAAAAAATAAACATCCTAATTGGAATGGATGATTCCTATTTTCCTTCCAATGAGGCTAAGGATTATATAATCAGTACAGATGAAGTAGAAGAGTTAGAAAAGTCTCAAATTGACTTGAAACTATACGCCAAAGATCGCGATAGAGATGAGCTTTTAAGTCTTTACAAGATTATTTCTAGGAGTGAAAAATTAATCTTATCCTACGCTCTTTCTGATAAGGAAGGCAAGGATTTAAGTGAAAGTCTTGTAATCCGTGATATTAGGAAAATTTTTCCAAACCTTAAGAAAACTATCATCATTGATACCAAGGGCAAAGATGCTATTTATGCTAAGGAAAGCCTTAAAAAATACACTTTAAGCGTTTTAAATAAGCTTACAAGCAAGGAAAAATTATCAGACGAAGATAAAAATCTTGCTCTAGCCTTTATGGAATATTTGAGGGAAAATTCTAACGATAGTGATAACAAAGAAATCTACAACAAGATAAAGAAAGGTCTATTTTACAATAATGACAAGAGACCTCTAGCAAAAGATATTAGAGAAGTCCTCTATAAGAAACACGCTTATTCTGTCTCAGAAATTGAAACTTATTCGTCATGTCCATACAAGCACTTTATCGCCTACGGCTTAAGGCCAGATATGGAAAAAGATTTTGATGTAGATGCACTTGATATTGGTAACATTGTCCACAAGTCCTTTGAAGACTTATCAAAACTTATTAAGGAAATGGACCTAGAAGAGGTTGATTTTGAAAAAATCGATCAGCTTTTAGATGATAAATTTAATGAAGGAATTGATGAAAATTTAGATTCCACAAGAAAAGATAACCCAAAGAACAAGTACATTCTCAAAAATATAAACCAGGCTGCGAAGAGAAACACCAGGCAGATTATTGACCAGCTAAATAGGGGCGATTTTAAATTAGAATACTTCGAGGAAGCCTTTGACAAGGGAGGATTTTTTGACCCTGTCTTTGTAGATGAGGAAAACTACCTAAGAGGAAGGATTGACAGGATAGACATGGCGGGAAATTTCGTAAGGGTAATTGACTATAAGACCGGATCTAAGGCCTTTAACCTTGCTGCCATTCTAAACGGAAAGGACCTCCAGCTTATAATTTATATGATTGCTGTAAATGATGATAAGAAAAATCTTGAACCAATCGGTGCCTTTTATATCTCTTTAAAAGATGAAATAGAAAGTTTTGGTGATTCTATTTCAGATGAGAAAAAGCTTATGGCAAGTTTAGATAAGAAATTTGCCCTAGACGGGATTTTACTCGATAAGGACGGCAAGGCTCTAAGCCTTATGGATAGGGATTCCAATGGGAAAAGCTCTGCCATAGTTAGGGCAAGGCGTAATTATAAGATAAGCGAAGAAGATTTTAACAAGCTAAGCGTCTTCATAAAAGACATGGTTAAGGATTTGATAAAGGATATTAAAGCTGGGAAAATTAACCTCGAGCCTCTTAGAGAGGATAAGAACTATTCATCCTGCACCTATTGCGATTACAAGGGTATTTGCAAGTTTGATAAGACAATCGACAGCTTTAGGTTTAGGGATATGAATAAAAATCTTACCATCAAGGATTTGGAGGATAAAAATGACTGAAGTTAAGTTGACAGATGGGCAGAAATCTGCCATCTATCAAAGGGATAAAAATATAATAGTATCCGCCGCTGCAGGTTCTGGCAAGACCATGGTTCTTGTAAATAGGGTAATTTCAATGATGGTTGAGGAGGGGATTGATATCGACAAAATGATTATAGTCACCTTCACCAACAAGAGTGCCCAGGATATGAAGGATAAGATAAGAATAGCCCTAGAAGAAAGGGCAAATGACTTTGATCCCGCCTTTATAAAAAGGCAGTTTAGACTCTTAAAGCTTGCTCAGATTAAGACCCTCCATTCCTTTTGCTCTGATATGTTAAGGGAAAATTTCTACTATATGGAAAATCTTAGCCCGAATTTTAAAATCATGCCAGACTCTACTGGCAAAATTTACATGGCTGATGCCATAGATGAGATTTTTGACAGGGAATATGAGAAAATGGACGAAGATTTCGTTTATTTTTTGCAAAACTTTTCTTCCGAAAGGTCAGATTATAATGCCAAGGAAATAATCCTTTTAACCTATCAAAAAATTATTGGGATGATTGATGGCCTTCCTTGGCTAGATGAAGCCAAGGATAGGGGAGATAACCTAGATTATTTTAAGGACTTTATAAGGAATAAAATGGATTTGGTATTAAAGGCAGTTGAAAATCTAGGAGCGAGATTAAATCCAGTCCTTCCAGCTACTGCAGTTGACCTAATTGCAAGTGATTATGAAATGCTCGCTGATATTAGAGACAAAATTGACTCTTGGGATGACTTTGCCAAAGCCATAGCAAATAAAAAATATAAGACCTTTGCCAAAAAAATCAAGAAAGAAATTAACGATGACAACCTAGTTTATGAAATAGAAGCCGCAAGAGATGGCTATAAGGGAGATATAAAGGAGATTGAAGCTCTAATTACTAATACCGATTCCAAGGCTATTAGCTTTATAAAAGAGAAGGAAGAGGTGCTTTTTAGGGAGATTTATAAACTTACCAAAGATTTTAAGGAGACTTTTGATAGGAAAAAAGCTGCCAAAGATTATCTAGATTTTAATGATTTGGAACATGAATTTATAAAGCTTCTTGATAATGATACTGCACGTGATAAGCTTAAAAATAAGTATAAGTACATTTTCTTTGACGAATATCAAGATTCAAACGAGATTCAAAATTATATAGTTGATAAGTTGAAATCTGATAGAAATTTATTTTTTGTAGGAGATGTCAAGCAGTCAATTTACGGTTTTAGGAGGGCAAGACCAGATCTATTTATAGAAAAACTTGACCTTTACGAAGAAGAAGCTGACTCCATGAGGATAAATCTAAATGAAAACTTTAGGACAGATAAATTAATTTTAGACTTTAATAACTATATTTTTGATAGGCTCATGACCAAAGAAATGGCTGATATTGACTATAATAAAGGTGGTCATAGACTAAATTACGGCAAGGAAGAAAAAGACCTAGCAGAAGGTGCAAGGGTTGGAGTAAGGCTAATTGATAAGTCTATAAAAGAAGAAAATTATCTAGCAAGGCTTATTAAGGATTTAATAGCAGAGGGCTATGAATACAGGGATATAGCCATTTTACTTAGAAATGGAACTGAGTCCTATAAGTATGAGGAAGCCTTCAAAAAGGCTGATATTCCTTACTTTAACGACATATCCAAGGTATCTACCCAGGCAAGTGAAGTTGGATTTTTTATAAATTTATTAAAATATTTAACAAATCCAAATGACGACTTGGTTTTAATGGCAGTTTTAAGGTCAGTTATCTTTGATATAGACGAAGATGACCTAGCTAAAATCAAGCTATCATCTGATTCTTATAAATTTTACGAAGCCTTTGAAGACTATGATAAGGATGATGAGCTAGGGATTAAGATTAAAAAATTTAAAGCCTTGATAGAAGACCTCAAAGACAAGCTTGCGATTTTAAATTTATATGACTTTGCCAACTATCTTTTTGAAAAATCTGGCCTATATGACTTTCTTTTGGCAAGAGATTTATCAGAAGATAGGATAAATAATATTGACTCGGTAATAGAACTAATGGCAGACTATGATGCTTCAAATGATAACGGGCTCTATGGCTTTGTGAGCTTTTTTTCAAATCTTGAGCAAACAAGGTCCGATTCTATAAGTCCAACCCGTGACCTATCTGAGGGAGAGGACCTAGTTAGGATCATGACTGTTCATAAGTCTAAGGGGCTTGAATTTAAAATTGTAATTTTGGCGGCAGCTGACAAGGGCTTTAACAAGCAGGTAAGTCCCATAATTTTTGATGAGAAAATTGGCATAGGTATAAATGTCGCTGACTATGATGCAAAGATAAAAATCCCTAATATTAACAGAAAGTTAATTATCGAAAAGAATAGGGAAGATGATAAAAAAGAGGAAATGAGGATTCTTTATGTGGCTCTAACTAGGGCAGAAGAAAGACTTTATATCACAGGCAACTTTGATAAGAGTGGGAAGACTGGGGAAAAAGTCTACAAAAACGAAAACTATCTAGCACTAAATTCTCACCTAGAATGGATTCTAGCGGTCTTGTCATTTGATAATATCACCAGTGGATTTTTCACTGGAATTGAAAAAGAATCTCAGTTTGATAAGAGAATTTCCTTTGAATTTATAGATGAAATTGAAGAGGTAGAGGAAAATCAAAACGAATCTTTGTATGATTTATTAAATGAAAAGGCGAATCCAGAAATATATGAGGAAATAGTCAATAGGCTTGATTTTACCTACACTTATGAAGAAGATACTAAAAGGAGCCTTAAAAAATCTGTAACAGAGCTTGCCAAGGATTTTAATAAGGAAAGCGAAGGTTATGAAACTTTTGATGCAGAAGGTATAAGCAACAATATTTCCTTTAAAAAACCTGCTTTTTTAGAAAAGGAAAAAACTTATAGTCCAACAGAAAAGGGAAGTCTAATCCATAAAGTCTTCCAAAAACTTCCTATGAAGACCTACACAGAAGAGACTTTGGAAGTTGAAATTGACAGGCTAATTGATAAAAAGATCTTTGATAGGTCGATAAAAGATTTGATAGAAATAGATAAGCTACTAAGTTTTTTTGAAAATAGGTTTATCAAAAAATTAATAGAAGAAAAAATTCCAAAAAGAAGCGAAGAATCTTTCCTAATGGCCTATGATGGTTATTATGTAAATGGTCAGATAGACCTGATTTTTGAAAGAGAAGATGAAATAATTTTAATAGATTTTAAGACCGATAGGATAAAAAGAGAAGAAGCTTATACGACTCAGCTTGCAATCTACAAGGAAGCCATAGAAGAAGCCTTGGGCAAAAAAGTAAGTAAGTCACTTATTTATTGGTACAATTTTAAGGAATTTCAGGAGATGGAGGCTAATTAAAGCCTCCATTTATATTTATAACATCTCCTGTTATATAAGAAGCCTCATCGGAGACTAGAAAAGCAACTAGGTCTGCGATTTCTTTTGGATCTGCCAAGCGGCCAAGGCCTATATCTTCTTTGATTAGGTCAAGCTCCCTTTTGCTAAAGTCTTCTTTCATCATATCTGTAAGGACAACACCTGGAGCTATGGCATTTACCCTAATATTTGAAGGGGCAAGCTCTTTAGCAAGGGCCTTGGTAAAGGCATTTATAGCACCCTTGCTTGCAGAATAGCAAGCTTCCATAGACGCACCATTTTCTCCCCAAATAGATGAGATATTTATAATAACTCCAGATTTTTTCTCAACCATTTTAGCTATGGCTCTTTTTGAATTTAGAAAAACAGAATTTAAATTTATATCTATTACTTCCTTCCACTTTTCATAGGTCATATCTTGGATAAGAGAAAAATGCGAAATACCTGCGTTATTTATCAAAATATCAACTGAGCCGAAGTTTTTTTCTATAATGTCAAACATAGCTTGAACTTCGTCTTCTTTTGAAACATCAGCCTTAACGGCAATCACAAGAGGATTAATCTTCCTTAATTCTGATAAAAGGGAAAAGGCAGCGTCTTTGGAAGAATTATAATTTATTACGATTTTATAGTTTTTGGCAAGTCTTCTAGCGATAGCCGCCCCAATTCCCCTAGAAGAGCCAGTTATTAATACAGTTTTCATATTAATATTATAACATATGGGTATATAAATGGTAAGAAAAAAAGGAGTGGTTATGAAATATTTTAAATTAAACAACGGTATGGAAGTTCCAGCTATTGGTTTTGGGACTTATAAAATTACAGAAGAAAGTGATATGGAAGTTGCCATAGGAGAGGCGGTAGATAAGGGTTATAGGTATTTTGATACTGCCAAATATTATGGAAATGAAAAGATTTTAGGAAAATATTTAAAACAGACAGGCCTAAAAAGAGAAGATTATAAGGTTGCAACAAAGGTATGGCCATCTTCTTTTGATACAGATGACTGTAAGAGAAGTCTAGATGAATCTTTGGCAGACCTTGATATAGGCTATATTGATGTGATTTTACTTCACTGGTATGGAAAAGATTTTGAAAAAGCTTGGGAAGTTTTTAGAGATTATAGAGATCAAGGTCTGGTAAAGGCTCTTGGAGTTTGTAATTTTACTATAGGTCAAATGACTGAACTAATTAATCTTGGGGAAAAACCAGTTTTAGACCAACTTGAAAGTCATCTTTACCTACAGGATAAGAAAACTCACGAGTTTTTAAAGACAAATGACATTCTTCACCAGGCTTGGGGTCCACTTTCCCAAGGAAAATCAAACCTTATTGATGAAAAAATCTTAAGAGAAATAGGGGATAAGTATGGGAAAACTCCTGCTCAGATTGCTCTAAAATGGAATATAGAAAGGGGCACCATGGTCCTTGTTAAATCCACAAATCCAGGAAGGATAAAAGAAAATATTTCTAACTTTGATTTTGAATTGACCGAGGCCGATATGCACGCCTTAACAAGTCTTGATAAAAACACTAGATTTGCAAATGATCCAGCAGATAAGGACTGGCTTGATAAAATAAGAAGAGGATAGAATTAGATTATTAATTATAGAAAAACAAAAATCCAAGGGACTAGGCTTTCGCCTGGCCTTGGATTTTTTATTTTATGCGTGTTTTTTAGCAAAGTCTACAAAGGCTCTTGTTGAGTCTTCTAGGAAGGTTTTTGTGTCGGAAACTAAATTTCCTTCCTTATCAAAAAGGGTGTGGATTGCTGAAATATAGACTTCTGGTTGGTTCATGGTGATTAGGTTTACATAGACAAAACTTTGTCTTAGGGCATGGTTACCCATGGCGCCTCCTGAAGTGCCCATAGATGCAGAAAATACTGCGGCAGGCTTTCCATACCAGAGGTTGCCCTTTGGATCACGGCTTCCTATGTCTATTACGTTTTTAAGTGCTGGGGCGAGGGAGCGGTTGTATTCTGGGGTAAAGAAGAGGTAGGAGTCGTATTTTTTGAGTTCTTCTCTGATTTTCACATATTCTTCCCTTGGATTTGCCCCGTCGTCGTCTTGGTTATAGAAAGGAAGGTAAGAAATATCAATAATTTCTGCTTCGTTTTCTTCATTTATTATGTTTTTTGATATTTGAGCTAACTTCTTATTAAAAGATTCTTTTCTTAATGATCCTACTATTATTCCAATTTTCATAATTTTCCTCCTCGTTTTTTAAACTTATACCCAATAAATCTTCCTCAAAGTAAAAAGCCAGGAAAATCCTGGCCTTAATTTACTTATCATTTTTATTTTTTATATATTTATCAATATTTGCAGCAGCTTTTTTGCCTGCTCCCATGGCAAGGATTACTGTGGCAGCACCTGAAACAGCATCTCCTCCTGCAAAGACTCCGTCTTTTGTAGTCATAGTTGTGTCATCAATTATAATTCCTCCCCAAGATTCGGTCTTGATGTCTGGGTTGGTATGCTTAATTAGTGGGTTTGGAGATTGGCCTATTGAAACAATTACAGATTCAAAATCTACTTCTTCGTATTCTCCTGTGGCAACTGGTCTCCTTCTACCAGAAGCGTCTGGTTCGCCAAGTTCCATTTTTTCCACCTTAACAGCCTTAACCCAACCATTTTCGCCTATGATTTCTACTGGGTTGTGAAGGTTCATAAAATTAATGCCTTCTTCAATGGCGTGGTGGCTTTCTTCGGCTCTCGCAGGCATTTCTTCAAAGCTTCTACGATATACAACTGTCACATCTGCTCCAAGTCTTTTGGCAGATCTTGCAGCATCCATGGCGACGTTTCCGCCTCCAACTACACAGACTTTTTTGCCAACATGGACTGGTGTGTCATATTCAGGAAATTTGTAAGCTTTCATTAAATTCATACGGGTTAAAAATTCATTGGCAGAATATACTCCATTTAAATTTTCACCTGGAATACCCAAAAACTTTGGAAGACCAGCGCCAGAAGCTATATAAATTGCCTCATACCCTTCTTCATAGAGGTCTTCTATAGAAAGAGTCCTGCCAACTATGGTGTTGGTTTTAAGCTTTACTCCAAGACCAATCACGTTTTTAAGTTCTGTGTTTACAAGTTTTTTTGGAAGTCTAAACTCAGGTATACCATACATCAAAACTCCACCTGCTGTGTGGAAGGCATCAAAAAGTGTTACCTTATAGCCAAGCTTTGCAAGATCTGCTGCGCAAGTCAAGCCTGATGGACCTGCTCCAACTACAGCTACCTTTTCCTTGTTTGCGTAAACTTCTACTGGCTTGTTGTATTTTTTGTTGTTATGATAGTCTGCCACAAATCTTTCAAGCCTACCTATACCAACAGGTTCGCCCTTAATTCCCCTGGTACACACGCCTTCGCACTGATTTTCTTGTGGGCAAACTCTGCCGCAAATAGCTGGAAGGTTGTTAGTTTCTGCGATTTTTTCATAAGCACTATCAAGGTCACCATCTACAATAAATTGAATAAATTCTGGGATTTTTACAGAAACAGGGCAGCCTGATACACATGGTTGGTTTTTGCAGTGGATGCATCTAGTTGCTTCTTCCAGGGCCATTTCTTGAGTATAGCCTGTAGCGACTTCTTCAAAATTTTTATTTCTTACATCAGGGTCTTGTTCCGGCATCTTAACTTTTTCGTTTGCCATATTAAATTTTGCCATTTCTTACCTCCCCGGTTATGTTGCAGATGTGATCTCTTTCTTCTGTGGCGTAGTTACGAGACCTATTCATAGCCTCATCAAAATCTATCAAAAATCCATCAAAGTCCGGTCCGTCCACACAGGCAAATTTCATTTCGCCATCTACTGTTAGTCTACAACATCCACACATACCTGTTCCATCTACCATAGTTGAGTTCATAGATACAGTAGTTGGAATATTGAGTGGTTTAGTGATAGAGACAACATTTTTCATCATAATAGCAGGGCCTATGGTTAAAACATGGTCGTATTTTTTTCCTTCATTTATAAGATCTTCTAAAACCTGGGTTACAAAACCTTGTCTGCCATAGGATCCATCGTCTGTTGTTATGTACAAATTATCAGAGCAATCTTTAAGCTCATCTTCAAGGATAATTATATCTTTGTTTTTAAAACCCATTATTACATCAACGTTTGCGCCTATTTTGTGAAGGTATTTGGCTTGAGGGTAGGCTATCGCTGTTCCAAGACCTCCACCGATTACACAAACATTTTTGCCCTTAAGATCATCAAGGTCGGTAGGTCTACCAAGGGGACCTACAAAATCTAGAAATCCATCGCCAGCTTTAAGGCTGTTCATTCTCATAGTTGTACCGCCCACAACTTGGACGATTATTGTAACGTTTTCTCCGTCAGTACCTGAAATTGTAAAAGGCACTCTTTCGCCCTTTTCGTCAAGCCTAAGGATAATAAATTGGCCTGGGAGAGCTTTTTTTGCTATCTCTTCGGCCTTTACAACAAATTTGATGGTTGTATCATTCAAATTTGTTTTTTCAATTATTCTTGCCATAACTCCTCCTTTAGAAAATTATTTTCATTTTCTATCTATAATATGAATATACTTCAGATTGCTTATTAAGTAAAAACTAGAAAAAATGTGAGATGAAATATTTATAATAAATAGTATTATAGACCTATTAATAGAAAAAAAGAAGGGAGTTTTATGGAAAAAAATAAAAGAAAATATACGAATAAATACCTTTTTAAAAAGTTCATTCCTTATTATGGACCATACAAAAAGGTATTAACCATAGATTTATTTGCAGCAGCCTTTACAACAGTATCTGAGCTAATCTTGCCACTTTTATTATCATACCTTACAGATTGGGCACAAATAGGATTACTTGATGCACCAAGGATAATTAAAGTCGCAATAATCTATGCTATAACCAAGGCAGTATCAGTAATAGCCAGATATTTCATGCAGTCCGTGGGCCATATAATGGGAGCTTCTATCGAAAGAGATATGAGAAAAGATGTATTTAACCACCTAATGGATATGGATACAGAATTTTTCAACGAAGCTAAAATAGGTCAACTTATGACAAGATTAACATCAGACCTATTTGAAATTACAGAATTTTCCCACCACGTCCCAGAAGAATTCCTTGTAGGAGCTATTAAATTAATAATTTCCTTTGTGGTGCTTTTAACAATAAACTGGAAATTATCCCTAGTAATCTATATCCTAATACCTATAATGTATGTGGTTTCAAGGAAATCTAGGGCAAAATTTAGAAGAGCTACAAAAAATTCTAAAAAGCAAATCGGAGAAATTAACGCAGGTGTGGAAGATACCCTACTTGGTATCACAGTTGTAAAATCATTTGCTAATGAATCTATAGAAAAGTCTAAATTTGCAAAGGAAAACGACAAGTTTGCAGATATAAAGGCAGATCAATACTACAACATGGCCAAGTATTTTTGTGTGAAAGATACTTTTTCTGGGCTAATGTATTTGGTTTTAATAATTCTAGGTGGTTTTCTAGTAATTAATGAAGAGATAACACCAGGTGATCTTATTGCCTTTACCATGTATTTAAACATGTTAGTTGCAACAATTGAAAGACTTATAAACTTTACTGACACCTTTGAAAGAGGAACAACTGGTATAGAGAGATTTATTGAAATAATGAGTCTTGATAGGGATATATACGACGCAGAAAATCCTGAAACCCTCCTAGATGTTAAGGGTAAGATTGAATTTGACAAGGTATCCTTTAAGTATCCAAACACACCGGCAAATGAGCCATATGTTCTAAAGGATATGTCATTTAAGATAGATGTAGGGGAAAATATTGCCCTTGTTGGTCCATCAGGTGCAGGTAAGACTACTATTTCTAAGCTAATCCCAAGATTTTATGATGTAGATGAGGGAGAGGTTAGAATTGATAATACCAATATCAAGGACCTTTCGATTGAATCACTTAGGAACAATATCGGTATAGTCCAGCAAGATGTTTACTTATTTTCTGGCACAGTTAGAGATAATATAGCCTACGGCAAGGAAGATGCCACAGAAGAAGAAATCAAAGAAGCAGCAAGACTTGCAGGTGCAGATGAATTTATAAAAGATCTGCCAGATGGGCTTGACACCTATATAGGTGAGCGCGGAGTGAAATTATCCGGAGGACAAAAGCAAAGAATCTCAATAGCAAGAGTTTTCCTCAAAAATCCACCAATTCTTATCCTTGATGAGGCGACAAGTGCTCTAGATAATAAGAGCGAAGCTATAGTTCAAGCATCTCTTGAAAAACTATCCAAGGGAAGAACAACTCTTACAATTGCACACAGATTATCAACTATCATAAATGCTGATGAAATCATAGTTTTAACTTATGATGGTATAGCAGAAAGAGGAAATCACAAAGAACTACTAGCCAAAAAAGGCGTTTACTACAACCTATACAATTCAAATAACACAGATTTATTTGGCTAAAAATAGGATATACAATGAAAATAATTTAAGAAAGGTGATGTTGCATAGTAGATAAATCTATTCTGCAACATCACCTTTTGTTGATATTTTTATACTAAAATTATTTCAGTATCTATATGATCTATAAGTTTTTTATCTACATTTTTATTGGTTATTAGGTAATCTATTTTGTTCCAGTCACATAGCTTATGGAGGCTTTTTCTATGAAATTTGGTGTAATCAGCTAATACTACTCTTTTTTCGCTTTGCTTGAGTATTGTTTGGCCAATGAATGTATCAGAAAATGATGGACTAGAAGGACCGTTAGTGTTACTAAAACCATCTGAGCCGATAAAAGAAATATCTGCATTTATTTGTTGTAAATTATTTATTGCCCATCCACCACTAACAGAAGAACTTTTACTTCTAATCAGGCCACCAAAAATGCTAACTTGATTTTCACTATTCATCAAAATTGTAGCGACAGGAATTGAAGAAGTAAATATCTTAAGCCCTGACATAGAAGTTAGTAATTTAGACAGTTCAACCATTGTACTGCCAGAACCAATTATTATTGACGACTCTGGTGGAATCATTCTAGCAGCATATTTTGCAAGTGACATTTTGAATTCAATATTTTCTTTTTCTCTTATATCATAAGTCAATTCAATAGCATTTTGCTTCGCAATTGCTCCGCCATGTATTTTTACAAGTAACCCCATAGAATCTAATTGATTCAAGTCTTTTCTAATGGTTTCTGAGCTTAAATTAAAATTTTTAGATAACTCGTTTACATATACCTTTTTGTTTTTATTTAATTCTTTTAAGATGAGTTCCAATCTTTCTTCTCTTAATAACATAATTACCTCACTTATTTAGACTATACCCCAAATGGAATTTTATGAAATCCAACAAAAAACAATAATAAAATCATCAAAAAACAATAAAAAACAATTGAAACAAATAAAAACCAAGGTATAATTTAAATATACTAGTATAAGATTACGAATTAAGGAGGATTTATGGAGAAAGTTATAGCAATAGCCAGTGACGATATTGGCTATGATAGAAAAGAAAAAATTAAAGAATATCTAAAAACAGAAAAAGGATATGATAAAATAATTGACTTAACACCAAATAAGGAAGATGGAATAAACTCATTCGCAGAGAAGTCCTTTGAAATGTCTACACTAATACAAAAAGATGAATGTAGGAAGGGAATTTATATTTGTGGTACAGGAATAGGTTTTACATGTCAGGCAAATAAAAATTGGGGAATAAGAGCCGTTCCAGTTACGGATATATACACTGCAAAAAGAGCGAGTTTAAGTAATAATGCTCAAATCATAGGATTGGGTGCCAGGGTGAATGCCCTTGAATACATGGAATTGATCATTGATGCATTTTTAGATAATCCCTTTGATTTTGAAAATGCAAGAGAAAATTCTATCAAAAATTTATTAGAAGCTGAGAAAAACGATAATAAATTATTGAAAAAACCAAATTATGTAAAATGGAATATGGGTTTTAGACCAGAGTAAGGAGTTGTTATGGAATTAATTACAAAAGTTATAAATGATCTAGGAAACTTCATTTTTATACCATTATTATTTTTTGTTCTGATGCTCTTATTAAAGCAACCAGCTAAGAAAGCGTTTACATCATCTATGAAAGTAGGAATTGGATTTATATCCTTAAATTTAGTAGTAGGATTTATGCTTGAAAAGATGGAACCTGCAATAAAGAGCTTAGCAGAAAAAACAGGATCTTCGTTAAGTGCAGTGGATGTTGGTGGAGCTGCAACTGCTGTAATGGGATTTGGTTCTAGTATAGGTGCAATAATAATTCCTTTAGCAATATGTATAAACGTGATTTTGCTTATGCTTAAACTAGTTGATTGTGTAAACGTAGATGTATTTAATTTACATCAAAATGCATCAATGGGTGCAATAGTTTATGCATTTTCTGGAAATTTTCTATATGGTGTACTAACAGCTGGACTATTTCATGTTATTGCTCTTATAGGAGCTGATTTAAGTGCGAAAAATAATCAAGAGTTTTATAATCTTCCTGAAGGAGTATCTATTTCGCATCCTGTTGCAAACACATATTTACTATTTGCGTACCCTTTAAATTATATTTTTGATAGGTTACCTTTTATTAAAAATTTAGATGCTAGTCCAAAGAAGATTCAACAAAGATTCGGCGTTCTTGGTGAATCTACAACTATGGGATTTTTAATTGGTACAATTCTTGGATTAATAAGTTCGGATTGGAAAGATCCTTATATGGCAGTAATTTCAAGTGCCCAACTTGGTATGTATTTAGCAGCAGTAATGTTATTACTTCCAAGAATGACTTCTATAATGATGGAAGGTTTGGTTCCTTTCTCCAATGCTGTTAGAACTAAACTAGTTAAGAAATTCCCTGATAGAGATATCACAGTTGGTATGGATACAGCTTTAATAATAGGAGATCCAGCAGTTATTGCCCCTGCATTACTTTTAATACCTGTTATTTTAATTTTAGCTGTAATATTACCAGGAAATATAGTTATGCCACTTGGAGATTTATCACAATTTGTATTCTTCATTGCATGTATGGTACCGATTTTTAAGGGAAATGTTATTAGAACATGGCTAGCATCAATACTTTTATTTGGACCAGGATTATATATAGCTTCTTGGATGACACCAGCAACAAATGAAGTTTATCAAAGGTTTGGTGCTGCAGCTCAATCAAATGTAATGTATACTTCATTAAACCCATCTGCAAACCCATTCACAGGATTATTTGCATTTGCTTCAGAGATTGGATTAGTAGCGTATATAGGAATAGGTGTTATACTTATATTATCAGCATATTATTTAAAAAAGAAAAATAAAGTAGGAGTAAAAAAATGAAAAAAATTTTAGTTGTTTGTGGAAATGGAATAGCTTCATCTTCAATTATGGTTTCAGTTATTGAAGATTATTTACATGAAAATGGGTTGGATGCTAATATTAATAAAGCTTCATTAATGGATTGTGATGATGACTTTTTCAACAGTTTTGATTTGGTTGTTTCTTCAACTAAATTAAGTGACTTCAATATAAATAAACCTGTAATAATTGGTGCGGGATTATTGACTGGTATTAATGACCAAGAAATACTAGAAGAAATAGGTAAAGTTGTAAATGAATAATATAAAACTTATTGTAGGAAGTTGTGAAAAAGTTAAAATAGAAGATTTTAAAGAAGCAATAAAATTATCTGGAAAATATTTAATTGATAACAATTGCGTTAATGAACAATATGTTGACACTTGTTTAACTCGTGAAAAAAATTATCCAACAGGATTATTACTAAAATCTGGATTAGGGGTAGCTATACCACATGGAAATCCTGAGTTTATTAAAGAAGATAGTATATGTATTTTAAAATTACAAAAGCCTATACTATTTAATAGGATGGATGATCCTGAAGAAAAAGTAGAAGTAAGTATTATTTTTCATTTAGCAGTTAACGGAAATACACATTTAGAGGTCTTAAGATCTCTAGTTAAAGCAATTCAAGATGAGGAATTCATCAATAAAATTACTAGTGGTGATAATGAATCTATTCAAAAAAATGTGAGTACTTATCTATCAGAAGAGGATATATGAATAACTACGATAAAATAGTTGATGAAATTAATTCCGTAGAATATACTGCCGATATAAAATCGATTGTTAATCTAATAAATACTAGTAAAACCATATTTGCTTTGGGAAATGGTAGGTCAGGCTTAATTTCTAAAGCTTTTGCAAATAGGCTTTTGCATTTGGGATTTAATGTGCATTCGATAGGGGAAATTACTTGTCCAAAAGTCAAACCAAATGATTTGTTGATTGTTTTCTCTAAAACTTTAAATAATGAAAATATTATTAATAATATTAAACAGTCAATAAAATGCGACGCTAAAGTTTTGATTATTACAAGTGATGGGTATAAAAAAGCTTGTCAATATGCTGATGAAATAATACATGTCAAATGCTCAAATACATCTCAGCCTATGGGTACATTATTCGAGCAAAGCTCGTTAATAATATCTGATAGTTTAGTATTAGATATAATGAATCACAAAAAATATGATACTTCTGTATTATCAAATAATCATGCAAATATAGAATAATATAAAACACACTAAATTGTAAATTGCAATTTGGTGTGTTTTTTTGATTGTCCACTTAAGTGAGTTGAGCGAACGACAGAGAGCGAAACAAAAATCCACCTGCTATGCAGGTGGAAGGATTTAGCTTTAGCTTCAAGCACCAAGAAAGCCTCCTTAAAGTATAATTGTGATAATCACATGCACAAT
>QWCK01002182.1_pt1 | contig 25621 bp, 30 predicted proteins | sample 1972571 | NCBI WGS metagenome assembly QWCK01 (sample SAMN09866710, study PRJNA288562) | Human gut metagenome isolate term2_stool, whole genome shotgun sequencing... | isolation source: gut | host: Homo sapiens | place: USA: California | reverse complement strand
TTTTTTTTTTTGAATTTAAATAAATTTTAAAAATTTAAATTCTTTTCTTTTGGTGTAAAACCTTTTTCTAATATTTCTATATATTTAGGGCGTCGCAAACTTTGATTTTATGGGGGTTTGAGAAGTTTAACTATGAGTTTTTGTCAGTGAACTATGAGTTTTTGTCAGTGAACTATGAGTTTTTGTCAGTGAACTATGAGTTCGAATTTTGTAAGTCATTTATTATGAGAATACTTGACATAACTCATTTTAAAAAGTATAATTTCCAACTATGAGTTTTTGTCAGTGAACTATGACTTTTTGTCCGTAGATAAAAATAACACCGATTTTATGGGGATTTTAAAAAATTTAACTATGACTTCTTGTCAGTTAAAATGTATTTTTGTCTTTGAATTATGAGTTTTTGTCCGCGAGAAATAGCTAAAAGGAGATAATGTGACTAAAAAAATAGATAAAAATGAGATCGTTGAAGTTAGAAATTTATCAGATAGAAAAACCATAACCCAAGCAAATGCTATGATAAATTCTAAATACACCTTAAATTTAAGCGAACAAAGGTTAATTCTTTTTGCAATCGCACAAATTGACAGCGTAAATGATGAAAGTTTTTTTAAATTCAGCTGCACTGTAAGAGAGCTTGAAAAAGAACTAAATATAGATTTAAATGAAAATAGATTAAAAGATTTAGCGGTAAATATATTAAAAAAACCGCTATTAATTAAAGAGGGAATAAATTGGATTGCTTGTAATTGGTTTAGTAGTTTTAAATATTATGGCGGAGAAGCTAGAATGGAATTTAAAATTAGCGATGATTTAGTTCCATATTTATTAAAATTAAAAGAGAAATTTACAACTTATTCTTTGGAGGTTGCTATACAATTTCAAGGAAAATATACTACAAGATTTTACGAATTTTGTATGCAAGTTAGAAACCAGGATAAAAAAGAGATTAATTTCGAGCTTGATTTTTTATATGAGCTTTTACAACTTCCAAAAAGTTTAAGAGTTTTTGGAGATTTTAAGAGATATGTTTTAGATCCGAGCATCGATGAAATAAACGAAAAAACTGAAATCAAAGCAAATTATGAAGCAATAAAAACAGGTCGTAAATATACAAATTTGATTTTAAGCTGGGAATGTGCCTAAATTTTTATTATTTTATGATATAATTACATTTATATTATTTTTTGGAGTAAAAATGAATTATTTGCCGTATAGCTCGGGGGGGGGGGCAGAAGCCCACTAGACTTTGTCTATCAAAATTTAATCTCTATTTTTACACAAAATTTATACTTTCTACATTTTTTAAAAATCAATCTTTTACTTTTTCTAAGGAATTTGGCAGATGAACGCTGAATTTCAAGATCGCATAATTGTTAAGATCAAAAGAGAACTTGGAGATGAGATCTTAAATTTTCTTTATGATGATGAAACAATAGAAATTATGCTTAATTCTGATTCGAACCTTTGGGTTGAAAAACTAGGGCAAGATATGCAATGTCATGGTAAATTTTCAGAATCAAAAGCAAAATCTATAATTGGATCAGTTGCTTCTTTTTTAGATACAACCGTAAATGTAGATAATCCAATACTTGAATGCGAACTCCCAGTTGATGGCTCACGCTTTGAAGCACTAATTCCGCCAGTTGTGGCAACTCCAACTTTTACCATACGAAAAAAAGCAATCAAAATTTTTACCTTAGATGATTATATTAAATCAGAAATTTTAACACCAAAACAAAAACAAATAATTGAAAAAGCAATTTTAGAAAGAGAAAATATTTTGATTGTTGGTGGAACAGGAAGTGGAAAAACAACTTTTGCAAATGCAATAATTGCAGGTATTGCAAGACTTACACCAGAACACAGAATTATAATCATAGAAGATACAGCAGAATTACAATGTGCTTCAAAAAACAAAGTTGTATTAAGAACTAGTGATAAAGCTGATATGCTAAGACTTTTAAAAGCAACAATGCGTTTAAGACCTGATAGGATAATTGTTGGAGAAACTAGGGGAAAAGAAGCTTTGGATCTATTAAAAGCTTGGAATACAGGTCATCCAGGTGGAATTGCAACAGTTCATGCAAATTCTGCTTATGGAGGACTTACACGACTAGAACAATTAATTAGCGAAGTATCAACTACAAATATGAGCGAACTCATCGCAGAAGCTGTAAATTTAGTTGTTTTTATCAAAAAAACAAACAACGGAAGAAAAATAAAAGAAATTATAAAAATTTCAGGTTTTAACAATGAAAATAAAAAATACATTTTTAATCAAATTTAATTTAAGGAGAAAATTATGTTGAAAAGATATTTAATGCTTTTCTTTATTTTTGGTGCTGTGTTTGCATTTGCTTCAACAACAGGTGGAGGATTACCTTGGGAAAGCCCACTTCAAACCATTAAAGCAAGTATTACAGGTCCTGTTGCTTTTATTATTTCTTTATTGGCAATAGTCGCAGCTGGTGTTGGACTTGTATTTGGTGGAGAATTTTCAGGTTTTGTTAAAACTCTTATATACGTAGTTTTGGTTGTTGCTTTAATTGTTGGTGCTGTAAATATTATGAATATGTTTGGGGCTTCTGGGGCTTTAATATGAGCGAACAACTACAAAGAGCTGATATATATTCGGCTCTAAATAAGCCAAATTTGATTTTTGGTGCCGATAGAGAGTTGATACTTGTAACAGGTGTAATCAGCTTTGCATTAATTTTTACAGGTCTTACGTTTATAACTACTATTCTTGGTTTATTTTTGCTTTTCTTTTGTGGTTTTTTTCTTAGACTTATGGCAAAAAGCGATCCACTAATGAGATTTATATTTATGAGACAATTAAAATATAAAAACTTTTATGTAGCGAGATCAACTCCATTTATAAAGGCTTAATATGTTACCACTTAAAGAATTTAGATCAAGTAATTTAGCCTTCCCCGACATATTAAATTATGCTAGTTTTATTGATGATGGAGTGCTTTTAAACAAAGATGGAAGTCTTACAGCAGGATTTTATTATAGAGCTGGGGATATTTCATCTATGACATTTACTGATAGAAATTCTTTAAGTTCAAAAATTAACACAATTCTTACAAGGCTTGGAGACGGTTGGGCTGTTCATATAGATTGTTCAAGACTTAAAGTTGAAAATTATATCGATGGAAAAACACATTTTTCAAACGAAATAGCTCAAATTTTAGAAAACGAAAGAAAGCAGTATTTTAAAAATGTAGAGCATTTCGAAAATATTTTTACAATAATTTTTACATATTTACCGCCAAATAAAAATATATCAAAAATTACAGATATGATGATAATCGATGAAGGAGTTACCAAAAATCAAAGTCAAAAAATATTAGAATATTTTAAAAATTCAATCGAAGATTTAGAAAGAAGTTTAAGTAATTTTATAAAAATTGAAAAGATGAAACAAAGAGTGGCAATTGATGAATACAATAATGAGTATATTTTAGATGATATGCTTGAATATATTAATTTTTGTATTTGTGGCAATAGACAAAGAGTTATACTTCCAAAAATTCCTATGTATCTTGATTGTCTTCTTGGTGCAAAAGAATTTATTACAGGAATGAGACCAAAAATCAACGACAAATATATTGGAATTGTTGCAATTGATGGTTTTCCAAGTGATAGCTATCCAAATATCTTAAATTTACTTACAGAACTTGGTTTTAATTATAGATTTAACACTAGATTTATATTCCTTGATAGCCAAACTGCTTTAAAATCATTAAATAAATACCGCAAAAAATGGCAGCAAAAAACAAGGGGTTGGCTAGACCAGCTTTTAGATAGACCATCTACAAGAATTGACGAACACGCTGTTTTAATGGTAAAAGAACTAGATAGTGCAATTACTGAAATAAATAGTGGGCTTTTAGCTTATGGATATTACTCTGCAAATATTTTAATTTTTGATGAAAATATCGATAAATTAGAAGAAAATTTAAAAGAAGTAAAATCAGCCCTAGAAAAACTTGGTTTTATGGCAAGAGTTGAAACGATTAATGCAGTTGAAGCTTATCTTGGTTCGCTTCCAGGGTTTGTTTATCCAAATTTAAGAAGACCTGTAATAAATACTTTAAATTTGGCTCATCTTATTCCTCTTGCTTCAATTTGGGCGGGAGAAAAATATAATCCAAGTGATAAATTTCCGCCAAATTCTCCGCCGTTAATGCAAGTTATTACTTATGGAGCAACGCCTTTTAGATTAAATTTGCATGTTGGAGATATAGGGCATACTGTCATATTTGGACCAACAGGAGCTGGAAAATCTGTTTTACTTGCTAATATTCTTTTGGCGTTTCAAAAGTATCAAAATTCTAAAATATTTGCATTTGATAAAGGAATGAGTCTTTTTGCACCATCTATTGCAACTGGTGGAACTCATTATGATATAGCAGGAGAAGGCTCAAAACTTGCTTTTGCACCACTTAGTAATATAAAAACACCTTCTCAAATTGCTTGGGCTGAAAATTGGATAGAAACTTGCCTTAAACTTCAAAATGTAGAAATTACACCAAAATACAAAAAAACTATACACGAAGCAATGTTATCTCACATAAATACAAATTCAAAATCATTAACTGAATTTATATCAAATTTACAAGATCAAACTTTAAGAGATGCATTAAATCATTACGCAATAAGTGGTCCAGCTGGATTTTTACTTGACGCTGAAAAAGATAATTTAAATTTAGCCAACATAACTGTTTTTGAAATAGAAAATTTAATGAATTTAGGCGAAGAAAACATAATTCCAACTTTGCTTTATATATTCTATCGAATAGAACAAAATTTAGATGGAAATCCAACAATACTAATAATTGATGAAGCTTGGATTGCTTTGGGTCATCCTGTATTTAAAAATAAAATTGTTGAATGGCTTAAAGTTTTGAGAAAAGCAAATTGTGCTGTTATTATGGCGACACAAAGTTTAAGCGATAGTGCAAAGAGTGGAATTTTAGATGTATTGCAAGAATCTTGCCCTACGAAAATATTTTTACCTAACAATGAAGCTTTTAACAAAGGAAGTGAAAACACACTTGGTCCTTATGATTTTTATAAAATTTTTGGGCTTAATGATGTCCAAATAAGCATTATTTCAGACGCAATACCAAAAAGAGAATACTATTTTGTATCACCGCTTGGCACTAGACTTTTTAATTTAGGACTTGGAAGAGTAAATTTATCTTTAAGTGCAATAAGCGATAAAAATAGCATTCGAAAAATAAAAAATCTTTTTAATAAATTTGGTAATGACTGGGTATATGAATGGTTTAAAGAAGAAAACATTGATATATCAAATTTAAAGGAGAATTGATATGAGTAAAAAATACATTTTATTCTTTGGTGTTTTAGCAACAATTTTTAGTATAAACATAAATGCTAGTGAGCTTACAGGAGATACTAAACTTGCTTGTGAAGCTCTTTTATGTTTATCAAGTGGCACAAGACCAAGTGAATGCAGTCCGTCGTTAAACAGATATTTTTCCATTAAAGAGAAAAAATGGAAAGACACAATAAAAGCTAGGGCTGATTTTTTAAAGCTTTGCCCTGTTGATGGTGCAGATATAAAAGATCCAATTTTTGCAGATCTAAGAGATAATGTTTTACCAAATTCAGACCCTAGAAAATGCACTGCTAGTTACTTTAATTCCCACCCTGAAACAAAATGTGTAAGAGAAAGTTGCGGGGAAAGAAGATGTCGTTGTGTAGAGTATAAATACAGACCAAAAACTTCAATTCCAAGTGAGTGTCAAAGATTGATTACTCATCAATACACAAACATAAGACCAAAAAATATCTGCCAAAACACAAAATGGTATAGCGATGATGAATGGTATAGCGGTTATACCCAAATAGAAATTTCAAAAGAAGAATATTTAAAACTAAAAGATAGCGAAATTGAAGTTAGTTTTTCTAATCCATATATCAAAAGAAGAAGGGCAAATTTAAATAGTCCATTAAATAAATTTTATAAAAAAGCACCAATACAAAAAGATTGCTGGATAAATGAATAAAGGATTTAAAATGAATATTCTTATTTCAAAAAATAAAAAACAAGCTATAAAAAAATTATCTATTGCTGTTTTAACTTCTATGTTTTTAACTACAAATTCATTAAATGCAAGTGGTATTCCAACAGTTGATGTTGCTGCGATAGCACAAGCTGTTATGAATTACGCTCAAATGATGAAAGATTACACAATGCAAATTCAACAATACGAACAAATGTATTCGCAGCTCCAACAACAAATGAGAATGGTGCAAATGCAAGTTCAAAATTTACAAAGCTTAAAAAACTATGATTGGAAAGATTTAGGAACTATTCTTTATCAAACAAGAAATGTGATGTCTAAGGTTCAAGGAATTTCATACGATCTTGGAAATGTTTCCAGGGTATTTGAAGAAACTTATAAAAATTCTAGTCAATACAAAGATATTTTCAAAAACTCACCAAATGAAAAAAGTAGAAATGAAGCTTATTCAAAACAATATGATGAAATTTTAGCAAAAAATCAAAATACCTTTAAAGGAACATTACAAAAATTAGAGCTTATGGAAAGTGATTTTGACAATGAAACAAAAATCATAGCAAAATTAAAACAAAGATCACAAAATTCAAAAGGAGCTTTGGAAGTAGCACAAGCTGGAAATGATTTAATAGCTTATCAAATCGATGAAACAAGAAAACTAAGAAAAGTGATGATGGATCAAAGCAATATGATGACAAATTATTCAGCGTCTTTAAACAATGAAAAAATATTAGGAAAAGCAAAAGATGACGCCATAGATAATAAAGATAATCGTAATAATCCCTATACAAAATCAAACCCAAACGCACTTAAAATAAGGTGAGATAATGTATAATATGCAATTTATTAAATTAAAGGAGTTAAAAAATGAAAAATATTATCTTTGGTGCTATGGCAACAATGATATTTTTATGTGGTTGCAACAAACAAGAAGCAAAGACAAAAGAGTATTACGATCAGCATTTAGAAGAAGCACAGGCAAGAGTTGGAGAGTGCAAGAAATTGGAGAAATTCAATGAAACACAACAACTTGATTGTCAAAACGCCAATGAAGCAGTTCTTGACAATAAGGCTAACAGAACAAACCCTTACTCAAAATCAAACCCAAACGCACTTAAAATTAGATAAAAAAATAAAAAAAGTAAAAATAGATCATATACTTACAAAAATTTCTAATTCAGAAACAAGCAGTATATTTAAAATAATAATATTGCTTGTTTTATTTACTACTTTTTCTTTTGGTGTAGAAAATTCTGACGATCTTTTAGAAAAATTAAATGTTGGTATTCAAAACTGGATACCAAATGTAAAATCTGCTTGTTTGTGGGTATTTTTTACACTTGCAACTATTGACATTGTATGGACATTTGGGAAAATGGCACTAAGTGGATTCGAATTTGGGGAATTTGCTGCAACATTAATTAAAAAAATAATAACAATAGGCGTTTTTTTATTTTTATTTAATATTGATAAATGGCTCATACATATATTCGATGGTTTTTCTCAACTAGCCGTAAATGTAAGCGGAACGGCTATTACACCAAATAATGTAATAGAACAAGCATTTAATATTTTATTAAAAATTTGGGATGCCACAGGTTGGAATTTAGCAAAAACTTTATTTTTATTAGGATGTGGATTATTAATATTATTTGGATTTCTACTTATGGCAATAGATTTAATAATGGCTTATATTAAATTTTATATTATGCAAATTGTAATATTTTTTGCTTTGGCGTTAGGTGGTTTATCTCGTTATAAAGAAATAGGACTTAATCCAATAATAGCAGCAATAAAAATTGGAATTGAAGTTTTTTTAATACAAGCCTTAATGGGTCTTTGTATAACAACAATAGATTCTTCTTTTAATGAATTAAATCAAAAAGTAACTATAGATTTAGTTCTTCAAATTCTAGTTATAAGTTTTATTTTTTGTGTGATAACAAAAATGGTTCCTGGAATTATAGAAGCTATTTTTAGCGGAGCAGTAGGAGATTCAGCAGGTGGTGCAGCAGGTTTTAAAGCAGTTGCTACAATGGCAGGAGCAGCGGCAGCCACAGCAGCTGTTGGTATCGCAACTGGTTCTGTTGGAGCTACAAGAGCTATGAAAGCAGCTAGTGATGCCCATTTTCAAAACACTCCATATCAAGCACCAAAAAATACACTTGATGCAATCAAACAAACTGGAAAGCATACAATGGGTATAGCTTCGGTTCTAGCAGGTGCTACAAAAGAAAGCTTAAAAGGTAGTTTTTCAAATTTATCAGATAAAGCTACATCAAAAGGCAGAATGAATGATATAGCAAACAGAATTAGAGAAAAAATGTCTCCAATAGATGAAACTAAAAATGTAAGCAGCGGAACAATTTCAGGTGCAAATAAAAATGAAACTTATCACTCTGGTATAAATTCTTAAATAAGGTAAAAAATGAGTAAAAAAATAGATGAAACAAATCCATATTTAGACGCAAAAAGAGAGTGGCTTGAAAGATATGGAAATTATATATCTCAAAAAAGAAATTGGCAAATAATCGCAGTTCTTAGTGCGATTATCTCTTTAATTTGTGTTATTTTTCTTGGATACTCTACTACGCAAAACAAACTAATCCCATATGTGATAGAAGTTGATAAACTAGGAAATACTTCAAAAGTTGGAATAGTCCAAAATATAGATTTAAAAAATCCCAATGTTATAAAATATAGTCTTAATACTTTTATTTATTCTTGGCGTTCTGTGTGGGGCGATGTAGAAATTCAAAGAAAATTTATATTTGATGCATATGCCTACCTTGAACCAAATTCAAAAGCATTTAATTTTATAAATGAAGAATACAGAGAGAAAAATCCATTTAAGCAAGTAAGCAAAGAAAATGTCAGAGTAAAAGTTAAAAGTATTGTTCCACAAAACGCTGATACTTGGCAAGTTGAGTGGGAAGAAGAAACTAGAAATTTAAAAGAAGAGATTATTTCACAAATAACTTATAGGGGATTTTTCCAAGTTAAACAGATTGTGCCAACAACAGAAGAGCAAATTTTAAAAAATCCTTTGGGAATTTTTATATTTGATCTAAATTATGCAAAAATTTTATAAGGAATTTATATGAAAAAAATACTAGTTTTAAGCTTTTGTGCTATGGCTCTTTTATATTCTAATGGCTTTGATGAAAGAGATTATATAAATTTAACACCGAAAGAAAAGAAAGATTTAGAAATAGCTCAAAAATGGATAGACAAAAAAACAACTACAATAAAAGGCGAAAATGGAGAGATTATTTTTCTTTTTGGTGATGCAATGCCAAGTATAATCACAGCTCCACTTAGACTTACAGATATAGTTTTAGAACCAGGTGAAATAATAAAAGATGTCCAAATTGGAGATAGCATTAGGTGGGTTATATCTTTAAGCACAAGCGGAGAAGAACCACTTATAACTTCTCATGTAATTATAAAACCTGTTGATAGCGGACTTCAAACTACACTAAATATTATGACAAATAAAAGAGTTTATAGGCTAAATTTAATTTCAGAAGAGAAAAAATTTATGCCAGGTGTTGCATTTCACTATCCAAATAACATAACAAACACTTTATCAAATTATAAAAAAGAGCTTCAAGCAAAATCAAATTCAAAGAATTTTTATAAAATCAAAGATGATAAAATTCCTACAAATATTGAAAATTTAGATTTTGGCTACACCATAACAGGAAATGGGGAATTTAAACCGCTTAGAGTATATAACGATGGAATCAAAACTTACATACAAATGGCTAAAAATTTGAAATTTTATGAAGCTCCTGCTTTGATGATATTAGATTCAAAAAACAAAGAAGAAGTAGTAAATTACAGAGTTAAGCAAGATATGTATATTGTTGATAGATTGTTTAATAAAGCAATTTTACTTTCTGGTGTTGGTAAAAATCAACAAAAAATTATCATAACCAAAAAATCAAACAAAGCAAACCAAGAAATTATAGACAATGTTTTATATGACTTATCACTTGCAAAGGATAAAAAATGAAGCGTATTATTTTTATTTCTTTGATGGCTTTATGCTTTACAGGTTGTGCTAAATTTAACCCACAATACTTTAACTCAACTATTGAGCGTCAAACTCAAAGTATAAATTTTAACATTTTAGCTGATGATATGGTTGATTTTATATCGATTAATTTTTTAGCAAATACCACAACTTTTTATATTCATACAGATGATTTAGATAAAAATTTTTATGATTATTTAACAAATAAACTTAGAAATAAAGGTTATGCAATTAGCGATAATAGCAGCATTAAAGGGCTAACTTTTTTAAGTTATAATATTTTTGAACAAGATAATAAAATTTATTTGAGCTATAACCTAGATGAGAAAAAAGTTAGCAGAGCTTATGAAATAATTGATAATAAACCAGTTCCAATAGGTAACATTACAACTTTCAATTTTAACAATTAAGGATAAAATATGGGAATTTTAGACGCCGATAGCTCACCAACAAAACTATCAAATAATAAAAGATTATCGAAATTTCCAATTATTATAATTTTTGTTATTATTGTTTTGGTGTTACTTGCTATTATTTACGCTGCACTATCAAAATCTCAACAATTAAAAACACACCAAGAAACAACTAAAACCGAGCAACAATCCCAAACCCAAAACAAAGATGTAAAAGCCTATGTCAATTCATTAGAAGAATCAGGCAAAGAAACAACAAAACAAGTTCCAATCTTAGCAACAAAAGATGATTTTCAAGCAGATAAAAATTCTACAAATATCGAAGTAAAATCAGATAATCCACTAGGAAAGCCTGTAAATTTAATGGAAGAAACAAATCAATTAAGCGAATTTGAACTTAGAGAGCTAGAATTAAAAAACGAAATGAGACTAAAAGCATTAACAAGTATTTCAAAACTCGATGTAAGAAATGAAGAAACAAACAACAAAAATACCGCAGATAACTATCCAAATTTAGACGCAGTAACAAGTCTACAAAATCAAAGTTTTGGAGAAATTTCAGAACAAGATAGAGATAAAAAAGCAGAAATTTTTCTTTCAAAGAAAAAAGATAGCGGATATTTAGCTCAAATTAAACAAAAGCCTTTTAGCGAATTTGAATTAAAAGCAGGTTGGATTATTCCAGCAGTTTTAATCACAGGAATAAACTCGGATCTTCCAGGTGAAATTTTAGCTCAAATTTCACAAAATATTTATGATACCGCAAGTGGAAAACATCTTTTAATTCCACAAGGAAGCAAGGTCGTAGGCAGCTATTCAAGTAATATAGTTTATGGACAAAAAAGAATTCTAGTTGCTTGGAATAAAGTTATTTTTCCAAGTGGAGATACTTTAAATTTATCAAATATGCAAGGAACAAGCACAGATGGTTATTCAGGCTTTAAAGATAAAGTAAATAATCACTATTTTAGAATTTTTGGTTCAGCTTTACTTTTATCATCAATTACAGCTGGAATTTCTTTGGCAGATAAATCAGACGGACACCAAACAGAAACAGCTTCTGATAAAGCTATGTCAGCAGCTATAAATCAAATCGGACAAGTTGCAAGTGAGATGATAAGAAAAAATATGAATATCGCTCCAACACTTGAAATAAGACCTGGATATAAATTTAATATTTTTGTTACAAAAGATATTATCTTAGAACCTTTGGAGATATTATATGAGTGATTTAGAAATTTTTAAACTAGGAATAACATTAGCACAAGCATTACAAGGAGATGAATATGCCATTGCGGATCTAAAAACGCTTTTTGAACGTCACCCAGAAATGTTTAAAAGCTTGGATGATTTAAGAGAAATTATTGCAAAGACAGCACTAAAACCAGAAATTATTATGCCAAATGAAAAACCATTAGGAAAAGATATAGAAATTATAGCTGCTAAACGATTAGATAGTAGAAAAATGGGTGATATAGGCGTTAGAAATGAAAATGGAACAAACAAAATTTTTCACGCAAATAAAACAAGAATTAGTAATTTTCAAAGATTAGAAAAAAAGGCTTTGGAAATAGTAGCAGGTGGTAGGGACGCCCACACCCCCTACACTCAAGCCCAAAGTCTTGACGGGCGACTGGTTCAAAAGAACATTTCACCTGCTACCGACAAGAATATTATATCACAATCACTTTTAAATAACCTAAAAGAGTGTGAAAACATAAATCAATTTGCAAGAGATTTAACTTTAATCATCAAGCAAAATCCAAATCAAGATGTTAAATTTTACAATGATTTAATAAAAGACACAAAACTAAAAGTTGATTTAACTAAAATAAATGAAGAAAAATTTACTAACGCCATAAATAGCTTAAAAGAAAATAAAACGGCTTTAATGGAAGCTTTAATTAAAACAAATTTAAAATCTATCAGCTCAAATTTAAAGCTAGATAATGGCAAGGGATTAAATAATGTTTGATTTAGCCATTATTGAAAATTGTAAAAATCCAAATGTTGATACAGCTATAATTAGACAAATCATTGAAGTTGAAAGCAGCAAAAATCAATTTGCAATTAATGTTAATAAAATTGGTAGTTTTACGCCAAAAACAAAAGATGAAGCTATAAATTTGGCTAAAAAATATATCTCAAATGGATATAGTGTCGATATTGGTTTAATGCAATTTAATTCTAAAAATTTAAACTCTACGCTTTTTTCACATTATATCGTCGATGATTTATTAGATGCTTGTAAAAACATAAAAGCAGGAAGTGATCTTTTTTATTTAGCGTATGAAAGCACAAATCCAAATTTAAACAAATTTCAAAGAATTACAAGAGCTTTAAGCATTTATAATACAGGTGATGAAAAATCAGGTTTTAATAATGGATATGTAAAAAAATATGCACTATTTTATGATTTGCAAATTTATGAAAACGCTAAAAAATCAAATACAAAACTGACTTTAAATTTTAATAAATACTTACTAAAAAATGATAAATATTTTAAAATACAAGGAGAAAATTATGATTAACACCATAACAATTGCTGGAAGAGTTGTAGCTGATCCAATGATAAATTTTACTAAAAGTGGAATGGCAGTTTTAAATTTCACTATCGCAAACAATAGAAAATATAAAAGCGTAGAACAAACCACATTTATTGATGTAACTCTTTTTGGTGCTTACGCACAATCCTTAGAAAACCACATAAAAAAAGGAATTGCCATTGATGTAGTTGGAGAACTCATCCAAGAAAGATGGGAAAACGATGGAAAAAACTACTACAAATATAAAATAAACGCCAAAGAGATAGATTTTAGAATTCCAAAAAGTATTACAAAAGAACCTTATGAAAATTTAGAAGGAGAATTTTATGAAGATTTTCAATGAATTAGATTTAACACCAGGATATGGATATGAAATAGAACCTGAATTAGCAGAAGAATTAGGAGCATTTGAAGAAGATGCTATTTTAAAAGATGATATAAAAGAAGCGATAGAAGATGAATCATGAAAAATCAAGATTTTATAAAGCAAACAGCAGATAAAATAATAAAAAGTCTTAAAAATGGCACAGCTCCATGGATAAAACCTTGGAAAGCAGATGAATTAAACAACACTCTACCATATAATCCAACCACCAATAAAAGCTATAATGGCATAAATAGTATAAATTTAATGTTGGCTGGATATGATGATCCAAGATGGCTTACATATAAACAAGCACAAAGCATAAACGCACAAGTAAGAAAAGGAGAAAAATCAACTCTTATTCAATATTGGCAATTTAGTGAATTTGTTGATAAAATCGATGAAAATGGAAACAAAGTAGTAGATAAAAACGGCGAAATTCAAAAGATCGAAGTAAAGTTAGAAAGACCAAGGGTATTTTTTGCAAATGTTTTTAACGCTGGTCAAATTGATAATATGCCAAAACTTGAAAACAAAGCTACAATTAGCGAATTTAAAGCCAATGAAAACGCCCAAAAGCTATTAAATAATTCAAAAGCCACAATAAAACACACAGGAAACAAAGCCTATTATTCGCCACAAAAAGATGAAATTGTATTACCTCCAAAGGAAAGCTTTATAAACGAGGGAGCTTATTATGCTACTGCAATCCACGAATTAGGTCATTGGAGCGGACACGAAAGCAGATTAAACAGAGATTTAAACAATCCTTTTGGATCGGTTGGATATGCCAAAGAAGAATTAAGAGCTGAAATTGCTTCTTTTTTATTTAATTCAAAATTGGGACTTGATTACAATCCAAATCAACATATAAGTTACATCGATAGCTGGGTTAAAATTTTAGAAGAAAAACCAACTGAAATTTTTAAAGCTTCATCAGACGCAACAAAAATAGTAAATTTTTTAGAAAATTTAGGTATCGAACAAAAACAAAATATAAAACAAAATAAAAATTTAGATAATATAACACAAAAAAAGGACACATTTATGGCTACTAAAAAAACATATTTATATGTTCCTTTTGATGAAAAAGACAGGGCTAAAAATGCTGGTGCAAAATGGGACAGAGAATCTAAAATGTGGTATGCTCCAAAAGGAACAAATTTAAACAAACTTAGCACCTGGTTAAATCCACAAGAACAAAAAACAACAGATGTTTTTAATGAGTTTAAAAATGCACTAAATGAAGCTGGTTTAATCATTGAAAACGAGCCTATAATGGATGGAAAACTTCACAGAGTAAAAACGATTGGCGATAAAGGAAGAGAGTTAAGCGGTGCATATGTAGGCTTTTTAAATGGTCATCCAGCAGGTTTTATTCAAAATTTCAAAACAGGCTTTAAGGAAAATTGGAAAAGTAGCTTTTCAAATTTAACAAATAAAAACCAAGAAATAGAGATAAAAAACATACAAGAAAATAATAATGCTTTAAAAGCTCAAAGAGAAAAAGAATTAAATGAGGCTTATGAAAAAACAGCTTTAAAGCTTGAAGAAGAATATAATAATGCAAAGTGGGCTAATCAAAATCACCCATATTTTAAAGCAAAAGGACTTACTAAAAACTACTATCTAAAACAAGATAAACACGGAAATATTTTAATTCCTTTAAAAGATATTAACGGCAAACACTGGGCTAGTCAAAGAATTTTTCAAAATGGAGATAAAGTAATAGGAGCTTTAAGATCAACAGAAGAAAAGCAACAAAACATTACTTATCCAGCCAAAAAGCAAGGTAACTTTTTTCTTCTTGGTGCTAAAAATTTAAATAGCGTTAAAGAAGTTTTTGTTTGTGAGGGTTTTGCAACAGCAGCAAGTGTTTATGAAGCAACTAAGAATCCAACTATAATGGGCGTTGATGCTGGAAATTTAAAAATTGTGATAAAAAATGTAAAAGAGAAATTTCCAAAAATGAAAATTACAATAGCAGCTGATAATGACATAAAAAAAGAGCTAAATAATGCAGTAAATGTTGGTAAAAAAACAGCTTTTGATATACAACAAAAAAATGACAATATTAAGGTTGTATTGCCAAATTTCACAAATGAAGAAGTAAATAAAGGACTAAGCGATTTTAATGATTTAATGCAAAGTAGAGGACTTGAAGAGGTAAAAAAGCAGATTAAAGAACAATTAGTAAAACAACTAAGAACAGAAAAAGCACTAAACCAATCAAAATCTATAAAAAGAGAAATTTCAGCAAAAAAAGATATTGCTATATCTTTGTAAGGCAAAACTATGAAAAAAGAGACAAATCAAGCATTAGCTTATGTGTATGGAATTTTAACTATTTTTATAGTATTACTAATTATAAGCTCAATTTCAACTCAATATATTGCAAAATCATTTAACTACTCTCCAAATTTAGGCGAAACTTGGATTTATGGCTTATATAATCCTTTAAGTTTTATCTTTTGGAGTAAAGATTATTACTCTTTTTATCCGGCTTTTTTCAATCAATTTTTTGTATTTTTAAGTGCTGGGATAGCATTTAGCTTCATTATGTTTATTATAGTTAGGCTATTTTTTATAAGAAAAGCAAAAGCTATAAAAGATCTGCACGGATCAGCAAGATGGGCGAATTTAAAAGATATTGAAGAAATGGGAATATTAAACAACGATGATGGTGTTTATATTGGTGGATTTTTACATAAAAAAACAACTTATTATCTAAAACACAACGGACCTGAACATATCATCGCTTTTGCACCTACAAGAAGCGGAAAAGGCGTTGGGCTAGTATTACCAACTTTATTATCTTGGAAGCATTCAGCACTTATAATAGATATTAAGGGCGAACTTTGGAATTTAACTGCTGGTTGGAGAAAAAAGTATGCAAATAATAAAGTTTTAAAATTTGATCCAACTTGCACCGATGGAAGTGCGGTTAAATTTAACATTTTAGAAGAAATTAGAATTGACACAATTCACGAGATAAAAGATACCCAAAATATCGCAATCAATCTTATATTTAAAGGAGAAAGTCCATCAAATAACATACAATCAAATACAAGTTATTTTAAAAATGAAGCTGTTTCATTTTTATCTGCGATAACTTTATTTATGTTACACCAAGCAAAAACACAATCTAAAAACACCCCTAGTTTATATGATTTGTATAAATTTATAAACGACCCTGATTTTTCAATTGATGAGCGTTTAGCTGAAATGTTGGATTGTGATTTAGAGATCGAAGAAACTTCAAAAGATATGATAAAAAGTATAGCAAAATCAATGTCAAATAAAGCTCCACAAGAATTAAGCGGCGTTATAGGCTCAACAAACGAAGCTTTAAATTTATATATTGATCCAATCATTGCAAAAAACATATCAAAGAGTGAATTTAAAATAAGAGATTTAATGAATTATGATTTGCCAGTTAGTCTTTATATAACCATTCCACCAAGCAATATGGATAGATTAAAACCACTTAATAATCTTTTAATAAATCAAATTTTAAGAACTCTTACTGATGAATCACTAAAATTTGAAGATGGTAAAGGAGTTGAAAACTATAAACATAGACTTTTATTTATGGGTGATGAGATAGTTTCTCTTGGAAAATTAGGTTCTGTTGAAAATAATATCGCCTATGCAGCTGGTTATGGAATAAAATATTATTTCATTATCCAAGATATTTCACAACTCCATAATCTTTATGGTAAAGATGAAAGTATTATATCAAATTGCCATGTAAGAATTGCATATGCTCCAAATAAAATAGAAACGGCAAAAGTTTTATCTGAAATGAGTGGAAAAGCAACTGTTATTAAAAAAGCAATTACAAGCTCAGGTAAAAGAATGTCTGTGATTTTAGATAATGTAAGTGAAACTATCCAGGAAACACAACGCCCTATAATTACAGATGATGAATGTATGAGAATAAAAGCAGCAAAAAAAGATAAAAAAACAGGACTTATTACAGAAGCGGGGGATATGCTTATTTTTATAGCTGGATCTTTACCAATTTATGGAAAACAAATACTTTTTTTCAAAGATGAAACTTTTTTACAAAGATCAAAAATTAACCTAGATAATAAATTAAGCGACATCATAAAATAAAAGGAAAAATTATGAATTTACACTTTGTATTAAACGCAAAAGGTGGCATTGGAAAAAGTTTTATAAGCTCACTACTTTGTCAATATCTACTTTTTAAAAATGAAAGTATCTTAGCCATAGATACAGACCCAAACAATACAACTTTATACAATATAAAAGCACTAAAAGCTAAATTTTTACAGCTTATTTCAGAAGATGGAAATTTTAATGTTAGAGAATTTGATAAAATTATAGAAATTGCTTTTGATAAAAAGCATGATGATATTATAATCGATAGTGGTGCAACTACTTTTATACCATTAGTTAGCTATTTAAAAGAAAATGAAATCATAAATTTACTAAAAGATAATGAAATAAATGTTTATATGCATGTTCCAATTGTTGGCGGACAAGCAAGAGATGACACAATTTTAGGATTAACCCAACTTATACAAGCATTTGATAACTCTTTTGTGGTGTGGATTAATGAATATCACGGAAAACTACTTAAAGATAATAAAGAATTTGAAGAGTTTGAAGAATATCAAAAAATAAAAGAAAAAATAGTGGCAGTTATTTATTTAAATTTACTTAGTAAAGATACATTTGGTAAGGATTTAAACGATATGACAAGCTCAAATTTAACATTTGATGAAGTTATGAAAAATAAAGATTTTTCACTAATGAGCAAACAAAGACTTAAAATATTTAGAGATAAGGCTTTTAAACAATTAGAAATATTTTTATAATATTGTAAAGATATGATTTAAATATCATATAATTATCTTTAAAATATTTATATAATATTAAATATAAATATTGTATAATTAGATAAATTTAAAAATAAGGAGATAAAATGACTTACCCAGAAGTTAATAGTTTAGAAGAAAGTTTGGCGATACTAAAAAAATATAAAAATGAGCTTAGTAAAGATGATTATGATAATATAAAATCAGTTATAGGCTCTCACGCAATAGAAAATGAGTATTTAAATGAAATAGATATAGAAATGCTTGTAGATAAGGCAATAAATAATAGAACAACCGAAGAATCAATAAACAGACTAAAAAATAAAGGCTTATTGTGAATGATATCTTTGAAGAGCTAATTACAAACAATAAATTAGGAATTAAAAATTATGATAAATTTGAAAAAACAAGTAGAAAATATACTGCCAATAGAATATTTGAAATTCAAAAAAATCCCATTAAGGGAAATTTTGATTATCAGCACTTAAAAGATATCCATAAATTTATTTTCCAAGATGTTTTTGAATGGGCTGGAAAAGATAGAGCTGAGCTTAGACTATTTGATACTTTTGCTAAACGATCACCATTTAATCCAAATTATATACAAAATTTCGTTCCAGGTAAAGAACTTAAAAAATATTCAAAAATAATTTTTGATGAGTTAAAAGAACAAAACTATCTAAAAAATAGCAAAGATTTAAATTCTTTTGCAAAAGGTATGGCAAATTTTTTAATGGAGTTAAACGCACTTCATCCATTCCGTGAAGGAAATGGTAGGACGCAGCGGATATTTTGCAATGAATTAGCTAAAAATGCAGGATATAAAATGGATTTAAATTTAATTTCAAATGAAAAAATGCTAATTGCAAGTGTTGAAGCTTCTCAAATAAAACCTGCAAAACTCGAAGCACTTATAAAAGCAAATTTAAAGAGCTTTAAACAAAATTTAGCCAAAGAACAAGGAATATTTTTTTAATGTCTAAAACATATGATTTAAACATTTTAAAGATATTTTTTAGATATTCTAATAATATTAAATACTTTTTTATAATCTTAATTTCATTTATTCTTGTTGGTGTGCTTATTTTTTACACTTTTAATCTTAAATTTAATACAACTGCTTCGATGCCACTTGGAATATATCAAATCCAAAATACTACACCAAAAAAAGGAGATTTAGTTATTTTAAAAATTCCACAAAATAGTGAAATTTTATTAAAAAGAGTAGTTGCTGCAAATGGAGATTTTGTAAAAGTTGATAAAAATGGTGTTTTTATCAATGAAATTTTAGTAAAAAATAGCACTATTTTTAAATTTGATACAAAAGGTAATCCTTTACAGAACGCAAATATAAATAGAAAATTGCAACCAAATGAAATTTTTGTAATGGGAGATCATAAAAGAAGCTTTGATAGTAGGTATTTTGGGATTATAAACACAAACGATATAAAAATACAAAAAGTAAGAGAAATTTTAACCTGGAACAACAATGGATAAAAAAGCTATCATAAATGAAATCGCACAAAAACACAATATTATTTTAGATGAAAATGATCCAATTTTGGCAGTTGTTAGTGCAAATGAAACTATATTTAACGAGTTTGAAAAAAGACTTGAAAACATGTTAATAAAACAAAAAATGGATTTAGAAAGCTATAAAAATAACATTATACAAGAGTTTAAAAACCAAGATAAGATTATTTTTGATATTTTAGAACACACTGCAAAACTTCAAAACTCACAAATCAAAATAAATACTGACAATGATACAAATAAAAAAGACACCAAAGATATAAATTATAAGATAATTTTCATTTCTGCTGGTCTGCAAATTATATTTTTTCTTGTTGGAATAATTATCGGAATTTTTCTAAACTTGAACTAAATTTGATTTTTAAATGAAAAGTGCAATTTTCAATACAAAATTTAGCAGTTATGATATTATGGGCATTTGTTAAATTTAAAAAATCTACTTTAAGTTTATAAAGCTTAAAGTAAGTAAATTTGTTTAAGTTTTAATGTAAAATTTGGGAAATTTAGCATAATTCTTAAAAAATTAGGTTAAAGAATTTGTATGAAAATTTTTAAATTCTCATACAATCAGTCACATAAAATTAAATTTTATTATTCGAATAAATCATCTATATCTGTTTTATCTTTCGGAAAAACAGAATTTAATATATCAAGGTGTTCTAATAAATCTTGCTTTATATGTTTATTTTGCATTGGATCTAGCTGAACTATTATTCCTTCTTTTCGTGCTAATTTAATTGCTGGAATAAAATCACTATCGGCAGTAATTAAAATAATTTTTTCAACCTGTTTTTTATTAGCTAGTGTTGCCATGTCTAAACCAATTTTCATATCAACACCTTTTTGTTTAAGATCCATTATAAAATCTTCATCTTTTAATTCTTGTATTGACACTTCACCGTGTATAACTTTTTTAAATAATTTATAATTTTTAAATTTCCATTGTATCAAGTTTGCATCAAAGTTTCCAAGTCTTACAGAACAATAGGGTTGCTGTTTTAAGTCAGATAAAAGTGCTTTTCTAAATTTAAAGAGATCAGTATTTCTTAAATTTAATTGTCTCTTACTTATTGGTAAAGTAACATCTTTTTCCAGTGGTTCACAATCATAAATAAATATTCTATATAGATAATCATTGTTCTTTAACACAGATTTATATATATAATGTCTAAGTCTTTTTGCTATATCTTCAGAATTTGAGACATTAAATTGTGTGTTATATCTTTTCAAAAAGAAAGATAAATCAACTAGCACAGCTGTTTTAAGTGGTTTAAATATCTTGCTGAAATCGGTTTTATAATTAGTTTTAGTTCCCATAATAAATTCCTATAATAAAAATAAATTAAATAAAAGTGCTAAAGACGCTTCCTTAATAATTATATAAGACGTCCATTAGCACACAAATAATTTGCCGTATTATACATTAATTTTAATATATTTGTCAATACCTACAAATAAAATTTTAAGCATTGTAATGTTTTAACTAAAAATCTTAAATCTTATATACTGGTTGATACCCATACCGATATTTTGAGCCTCAATACTTACCCTTTCAAACTCATCGTTTGTAAAATACATCAAAAAAGTTTTAGACCTTTTTTGTCTTTTTGGTGTTAAATTTGATGTCTCACCTCTTGCATTTTCGATAAATTCATCTTCTTTTTTTGTTGTTTTTTTAAATCCCATAATATTTCCTTAATATTTAAATTATATAATTAAGATATTTTATAGATACTTTTTTAATATCCAAACAATATCTAGTTAAAATATTCTTTTGCTACTTGTAAAAGCTCTTTATAAAATGCTTCAAAATCTTGTAAAGCCTTATCATCACTTTTACAAAATTCTTTTATGCTTTTTCCCTCAACTACTGCTTTTTTATAAGCTTGTCTTTCATAAATTACACTTTTTAAAAGAATTAAATCAGTTAAATTTCCTTCTTTTTTTACTTCATTTATATATTTTTGTAAGTTCTCTAACTCTTTTGATAAAAATGGATTTGTAGAAGAGCGGTTTATTAATAAAAGTGCTAGTAAATTTTCATTTAGTTCTTTTACTTCTGCATAAATTTCAAGCATATGATCCAAAACACTAACATCATATTGAGAAGCAATTACTGGAATTATGATGATATTTGAATTAAGCATTGCCTTTCTCATCTCTTTACTATCTCTTCCGCCAGTATCAATTACAATACTATCAAAATTTTCTTTCATCCTTTTTATTTCATCACCTAGACTAAGACCTGTTTTTGAAACATTACTAAAAAGTGGTTTTAATTCGTTTTGACTTCTCATATCTGAAAAAACTTCGGTTGATCTTTGCGGATCTGCATCAATTAATAAAACATTATCCCCATCAAATGAGAGCATTGAAGCTAAATTTACAGCCAAAGTTGTTTTTCCACTTCCGCCTTTTTCATTTACAATAGAAATTACCATAAAAATCCTTTTTTCGTAATCATATCTAAAAAATATTAAAATAAAATTAAACAAATATTTTTACAATATTGGTAAAATATCTAATTAATATTTATATTGAATTTAATACCAATACTTCCTGCGTTTTTTTGGTGTTAATTTTAACATTTAAAGAGTTATAATAACTTTTTATAATCTCGAAATTGCTGCCTAATTCAATAGCATTGATCTGCTTATTTATTTTGGAAATTTGCATATCATATTTTTCTAAATATGTTTTAGTATCTACTTTTCTATTTTCATAAAAACCAACTGCGATGTCTTTTACCTTATCAGTATTTTGCAATAAATATAAAAATTTTTCAAATTTTTCAAGCTCTTTATCTTTACCCTCAGAGATAAAATTTAATCTTACCTCTTCATTCATAGCAGAAATTCCACTCATATTTTTATCATCAACATAAAGTCCATCGATTTTTATATCCACTTTTTTTGTTTTCATTTGACTAATTATTTTTTTATCAAAATCAAGCATTTTAAAATCACCCTCAAACAATGAAACACCTGTATTTTCCAATTTGTTTTTTAATCTATTTAAACTTTTTATGCTTTTTTCTCTTATATCTTTTTTTAGTTTTTTATTTAAAAGAATTTCATTTGATTTTATCTCTATAATTTTTTTAAGATATTTTTTTGCTTTTATATCTTGCTTTGATTGTTTATTGATGATATTTATTTTTTCCATATTTTTATCAGTAAATTTAACATCTAAATTATACTCATTTACAACTTCTAAAATTTCTTTTTTAAAGTTAAAATCGCCTGTTATATCAAGTTCTTTTCCGAATCTATCAATAGCAATTTCTAGTGTTTTTAGTAAAAAATCTCTATTGTTGTTTTGCAATGAAATCTTTAAAAAATTTCCCTTATCGATTATTTTATTTTCATCATTTTTATAAACAGCAAAGCCCTCTTTTGTTATATAATCAAAATCTTTAAAAATTTTAGGTTTATCGTTTTTTGAAAAAAGGTTATTTTCATTTATATCTAAATTTGATTTATTTCGTCTAAGTGATAGGTAAATTTCTTCATTTCCCCTATCTTCTAAAATTTCATCTATTAAAAAATCTCTATAAGATTTATACTTGTATTTTTGATAGATAAAATCCCTTTTTTCTTTTACTTTTTCTCTTTTTTGGCTTTTTGAAGTATATTTGTTTTTATAAATTTTTTGAATTTCTTTTTCTAAATTTTTAAGCTCTAATTGTTTTTTATGTTTTTTTTCATTTTCCAAAGCTCTATATACATTCCAACAATTGCTATGAATTTGCTCTTTTTTCGTCGGTTCATAATTAAAACTACTTTTTTGATTAGATTTTATATTTATAAAGGTATCTAAATTTATTTTTCCAAATCTTTTTTCAAGCATTTGTTTGGATAAATTTCTATTAATACTACTTGCTTTACAAAATAACTTTTCGCTTTTACTTGATATACAAAAACCATTTCTTCGCTCTTTAAATTCAAGATCATGCTGACCTAATAAATAAACTATTTCGTCGAATTTTAAATCCTCTTTTTTAAAAATATTTTTTAACTTGTTATCTAATTTTTCTTTTACCCAACTTTCAAACGACAAAGTGTAGCTATGATCATATTTTTTACTTTGTTTTTGAAAATTTGACATGTGATTATCTTTTTTAAGATTATATTTTCTTTCAAGTTTTATAGCTGTTTCTTGTAAAATTTTAACATCATTGTATGGGTTTTTTACCCTACAAGTAATTGGATCTATTTTATTTATTGCAATATGCATATGTAAGTTATTTGTGTTTGAATGAACTACGCTTAATCTTTGATGATTTTGCATTCCTAAGGCTTTGGCAATCTCATCTTCTATTTTTTTCATTAGTTCAATACTTGGATTTTCATCTTCTCTAAAAGAAACAACTAAGTGCATTGTCTTATCTTGTTTTGTGGTAGTATTTAATTTTTGAGTATTTAAAATTTCAGCAATATTATCTTCTTTGGTGTTAAACGAGCAGTTAGAAAAATTATAGGCTTCAACTTTTTCCATTTCATTTTTTTCATCCAGTATATAATTAATTAAAATTTTAGCATTGCTATTATTTTCATCAAGTATATAATTTGCTAAATTTTTAAAATTTGACTTATTTTTTTTAAATAAAACTTTTTTAATTATCATCGATCTCTTTCATTAATTTTAAGGCTTCTTGTTTTAATAAATCTTGCAGCTCTAAAATTTCATCAACTATCTTATCTATGTCATCATAACTTCTTTTATCAGAAAAATTAGGTTTTTCATCATAATTTAAAGTAAGCCAATATTTAAAAAGACCGCCAAGCCTACCAATATCACCAGCAATATTTAACATTTCTTTTATAGCTCTTTGATCTACTATGCAAGTTAAGGGATAATTTAAAGATAAATCTCTTAAAAACCTTGAAATATTTAAACCATAATTTTTACTTTTTTCTTTTAAAATTTTATACTCTTCTTCACTTACTCTTATGGCTATTCTTTTTGTTTTATTCATTTTTACTCCAAATTTTTTAGAGCAGCTTTGCTGCGATAAAACTTAGCAAATGTTCGACATTTGCATATCCTGTCCTTTTACTCCAAGAAATTATACTAAATTATAAGACATTATCAAAATTGAGTTATGTAAATGTATTAAAATGCGGTATAATGTCTTATAATTTTTCATTAAAAATTGTTTATAAACTCGGTAAATTAGGGTTTTGAAATAAGAAATTTTAAAAAGGATAAAAAATGGCAGATAATGGTTTAAAAAGAGGTGAAGCTAAAATTGAATTTTTTTCAAATTTAGAATATTTAAAGCAAGAATTTAAAAATGGATTTGTTGTTTCAAAAGCTCTTTACAATAAGGCAAAACTAGAAAAAAATTTAAAGCTAAGTTATGAGCAATTCAATAAATATTTTAATGATGTATTTAAAAATGCTCACAATCAATTAAAAATGGCTCTAAAAAGTAAAAACTATTTAAAAGAATATCAAAGTAGCACCAAAGATAAAAAAATTGAAAATGAGCCTTTAAAATTAAAAATACAAACTAATTCTAAAAATGTGTTTAATGCTAAATTTGGAAAAGAGTTTAAAGATGAGGATATTTTATGAAAATTAAGAAAATTTTAAGAATTGCTTTAAAAATATTAAACAAATATTAAACTTAGTTTTATAATTTTTTTAAAAAAATAGTTATTAAAAATTTAAAAATTATTTACAATATAAAATTTAATTTTAAAACAAAATAATAATAAATAATTAATAATATAAATTAAGTAAAATTTAAGTTTAAAAACTACAATATAAATTTTAAATTTTTAATCAGTATAAGAATTTTTTTTTTTTTTTTTT
>QWCK01002169.1_pt1 | contig 25747 bp, 22 predicted proteins | sample 1972571 | NCBI WGS metagenome assembly QWCK01 (sample SAMN09866710, study PRJNA288562) | Human gut metagenome isolate term2_stool, whole genome shotgun sequencing... | isolation source: gut | host: Homo sapiens | place: USA: California | reverse complement strand
AAAAAAAATTAAAAAAAAATTAAAAAAATTGTACATTTGCTAAAGTATGTGGTATAATATAAATATGATAGTTATTAACCTCTCTATCATAAGTGAACTCATATACGGTTTACTTCCTTTATATGGTAAATAAGACAATACAGTTATAGTATGAGAAAAATCAGTTTTTTGGTTGAACTGATTTTTTTTTTTTTTATAAAAAAATTGTACATTTACTGAAACATGTGGTATAATAATAATGTAATAAATATTAAACCGTTTATTACATGAGTGAACTCATACATAGTTTACTTCCTTTGCAAGGTTATTTAATTATTTATTAATTAGAATGTGTATTCATATAATTATATGAATAATCCAGAAAAAATCAGTTTTTTGGCTAAACTGATTTTTTTTTAAATTGTACATTTGCTAAAGATTGTGGTATAATATAATTGTAATAAATTTTAATCAAATTTATTATGGTGAGCTTATATGGCTTACCTCCTTTCTGAGATTGATATATTTTTACTTAAGCATCAGCCTATTTGTCCGGGCTGATTTTTTTTCTTTTACCAAATTGTTTACAAATATCATTTTTTATGATATAATACTAATATGAATAGATATATAATTTAATAATAAAGGAGACATAATGGATATAAAACAAAAATTAATTAAAGCTATGATTGAGGAATCAGTTAATTCAATTCATGGTTACACTTATGGTCCAGCTTGCACTTTTAAAACTAAAGATGAAGTTTTGGATGCAGAAAAACAATTAAGTAAAGAAATTAATTTTGATAATATTGATAATTCCGAATTAGTTTTAGATTTCTAATTATAATTTATCTTGCTTGCTATAAATAAATTATAGAAAGGCGGTCATTTAACCTATGGATGGCAATGTATTATCATATACAACTGATAAAGATTATAATATTTCAAAAAGACACATGGTTCATAAATATAAGGCTAAATTAGATATTATTGAAAATGAAATTGCAGACCAATTAAGAGAGTTAAGGCAATTAATAGAAAATAATGATACAAAATTAAATGCTTTATATAATATTAAAGGTTCAAATATTAAAGATTATGAGCAATATTTTGATATTGCTAGAAGATCGTTAGAACATTTTGCTGAATCAGAATTAGATAAGGCAGAATTAATTGATAAATTTACTCACCTTTGGTATAAGATTGGAAATAAATTTAGATTTTATTATAATAACTTTAGAGAAGATAGAATGCTGTCAGATAAAGAAAAATCAGGTATTTTGCAAACTTTAGCAACTTCTTCTTTAGATTTAACTTTTTTAGGAGATGCTTCAAAAACTTTTATTTATGAATCATCATTAGCCAGAAAAGCAAAATTACAATTAGCTTTTACAGCAGCAACATTTGCTCAAATGAATGCTTATATTAAAGATTCTCCTTGGGAATCATTAAAACAATTAAAAGAAGAAACAATTAAACCTGAATTATTTAAATTAATTGATAAATTTATTGCCAATGACATGGATAAACAATATGAAGATAATTTAGATAAAGATTCTATGGATTTGGATATGGTAGATGATCCTACTAAAAAAATTATATCACAAGAAGATTATAATAAAATTTTAAATACATGCAGAGAAAATATAGCTGAAGAAATTATTATGACTTGGAATGATTTAGCCAATAAATATTTTGAACATAATGAAGCTTTAACTAAATTAAAAGCAAAATTTCCAAAAATTGCTAATTCTACTATGCAAGCAAAAGTTGATAGTTATTTAACTTCTACTACGCAAGAAAAATTAGCAGAAAGTAAGTATTATTTAAATAAATAAAGGAGTATTATATGAATAAGAAAAATAAAGGAATTGGCGCAAAAGTTGTAGCTATAGCCTTAACTTCATTTATGACAATTGGTTCATTTAGTAATACAGCTTTTGCCACTAATGTTATGGTACCATTAGATACAAGTGTAGTTAAGTATAACATTGCAGCTAAAGATAATAAAGATAATAAAACAGATAAAAATAAAAACAATGATAAATGCCCAGCTATAACTGATGGTAAAGAAAATAATTCTTGCTTAGTTGTTACTACTGAAAGAACTAATGAAATTATAAATTCAATTAGAGCAAGAAAAGAAAAATCTTTAGATGCAAAATTAATAAATAGTTTTAATGAATATTTAGATAATTTAGTGTCTTATGTTAATTTATCAATAAAATATAAATTAACAGATAATAATGCTAAAGTTAATGAATTAGCGAAAACTTTTAATGAAATTTACAATAAAAAAGATGAATTAAAAGCTGAAGATATTAATAAATTTATGAAAACTGAAATTCCGGTATTAGATATAAATAAAGCAGAAGACAGTGAAGATGGTCAACCGGGCGGTGTTATAGCTGATAAAGATAAAGAAAAAGAAGATAAAAAAGAAGAAGATAAAAAAGAAGAAGATAAAGAAAAAGAAGATAAAAAAGAAGAAGATAAAAAGGAAGATAAAAAAGAAGACATTAAAGAAAATGACCCTAAGGTTGTATTAGAAAAAGCTAGAGAATTGCAAAAGAAATTAGAATCTAAAGATAAAGATTTTAAAGAACATTATAATTTAGAAATTAGCGAATTTAATAGATCAATTAGGTATTTAGCATATTGGTCAACTTCTACTAATGAAGCAGCTAAAGATAAATTGCCTGAAGCAATTGATATAGCTAATTCTTGGTCCGCTTTTTTCAATGATTTATTAAAATCTGGTGAAAATCCAATAAAAGATACTGAAAAAACGCCAGAAGAACAATCAAAAGAAGACAAAAAGGATGCTTCAACCCAAACTGGTGAAGAAGATAAAAAAGAAGAAGATAAAAAAGAAGAAGATAAAAAAGAAGAAGATAAAAAAGAAGATAAAAAAGAAGACGATAAAAAAGAAGATAAAAAAGAAGAAGATAAAAAAGAAGATGATAAAAAGGATGCTTCAACCCAAACTGGGGAAAAAGATAAAAAAGATGAAGAAAACAAAACTGGAGAAACTCAAACTCCAAAAGATAATGGCAAAAAAGAAGAAAATAAATCTTCAATAAAGCCTTCAGTTACTATTGAAAAGAAAGTTTCAAAAGATGGAAATAAAGGTTCAACTTCAACTACTCCTAAGGTAACAACTGAAAATAAAAATTCAGGTTCAAGCTCAAGTAGTTCGACAAGTACACCTTCAAATTCATCTTCAAGTAGTTCAACTACTGCTCCATCTACTTCAACAAGTACTGGTTCAAGTAGTTCAACAAGCTCGCCTTCATCTACTACTGATTCAAGCAGTTCAATAAGTTCACCTTCATCAACTACTTCAAGCTCAACCTCTTCAACAAGTTCTTCAACTTCGAGTGAAGCAACTACACCAGATGACGGTAAAAGAGATATTAAAATAGATGTTGGGGAAAATGGATTAACATTTTACGTATTTGACGTTACATTAATGAAAGGTGATAGTACAAAAACTGGCAAAGAATTAGAAGACGAAATTTTAGAAAAAGCTCAAAAAGAAAATTGGGGAGAAAAAGAACCTCTTTATAAATTAGAAACTAAAACAGTTGATGGTAAAGATGGAGTATTAGAATTTGAAGGAGAAGCTGGTAAAATTTATTATGTTTACCCATCTTCAACAAATTCAACTAAGGTTGATGATTTAGTAATTGCACTTCCTGCTATAGAAAAATCTGAAAATGGTTCTGGCAAAGGCGTTTCTTCAACCACTGAAAATGGAAATGGAAAAGGTACAGCAACCACTCCAGATAATGGCAAAGGAACAGCAAACGCTCCTCAAACCAATGACCCTAATATAATAGGTAAAGTTGCAGGTGGTTTAGCAGCTGGTGGTGCAATAGCAAGTGGAGCTTATTTATATACTAAAAGAAATAAAAAGGATAATGATATAATTCCTGATGGATTAGATATAAAATAAAATTATGAAAGATAAAAAAACTAAATCAAAGCTTTCGACTTTTCTTTTAGTTTTATCAATAATATTTTTTATTTCATCTGGAGCATTATTTGGCAAACAAATGCTTGAGTCATATTTATCAAAGGCTCAAGCTGATGCTTCAGCTGAAAATGCTATTAATATTATAGACAATTATACTAAAGGAAATAAAGCAAAGTCAATTGATAAGGATGAAATGGGAAAAAAAATTGTAGCTGGTTTACAAAAAGCCTATAATCATAAAAGCGTTACCGGTATGTTAGAAGGTGGCCCTTTAATTTCAGCCTATCCAATTATTGGAACAAAATCATATGAAGATGAGGATTATTGGTTAAGACATGAATTAGATGGTAAATGGACTTGGGATGGAACTTTATTTACTGATTGCAATGCAGATCCAAATTTTGGAAGTTGGAATACAACAATTTTTGGTCATAGAATGAAAAGTTTGCATATGTTTGGGACTTTTAGATATTTTGAAAATCAAGCTGAGTATGATGATTTAAAGAAAAATGGTAAAGATATATTTACTTTAACTTCATATCATGGTAAAAGAAAATATAAGGTTGCTTCAGTAATAATGACCCAATTATATGATAGATCATTTTTTATAAGTGATAAAAATGAAGATTGGTTAAAAGATAAATTAGGACAGTCAGTAGTTAATACTGGTATAAGTCAAGATGAAGTTTTAAAAGCAAAATCATTTTTAACTTTAGTTACCTGCACTAATGCATCAGGACCAAATAGAACTATATTAATATGTTATCAAATATAATAATATGTTAATAATTAAAATAAATGTAGACAAGGAATATATAATGAGTGAGGACTTATTGGAATTAATAGAACAAACACAGAAAGATAAATTAAATTATTATGATAATTTATTGGATAAATTAGATTATAATTATTTAGATATAGATAATGATATAAATTTAGCTTCCTATGATTATAATGATTTATTAGAAAAAAGAAATGATATAGCAGATGCTTTAGGAAAAGATGAAAGATATTCCTTAGATTTTAATTCTTTTTCTAATGATACAACTTTAAGTAAAATTAAGCATCAATTAAATTTTTATGAACCATTAATATTTAATTATAATGGTGAATCTGCACAAGAATTAGAAAATAATAGTCAATTAAATAATATTTTAAAAATTAATACAACTAAACATTTTTGTGTTCAACCTAATATAAATGGTATAAATATATCTATACAAGTAAATGAAAATGGCAAAATTCAATTTTTAACTAAAAACGATGGAGATTATGGTTTAGATGTAACACATCATTTTAAAGATTTTAAAAAATTTGCAGCCTTAAGCCATAATATGAGATATGGTGATATAATTCGAGGCAAATTAACATTATCATTGAAATATGCTAAAAAACATAAAATAATAAATCCTACTAATTATATATTAGAATTATTGCACAAAAAAGAACCACAAAATTTAATTGAAAAAGGTTTATTTTTTATAGCAGAAGAATATTATTCTTATACTAAAAGAAAATTATCAGTTAATGAACAGCTTTATGAATTGCATAATACTTTTAATTTAGATATAATTGAGCAAGAGGTTATATGTATATTTAAAAATAATGATTTAGCAATATCTTTAGCAACTAAAATGGATTTAACAATTAAGTCAGATTTAGAAGATAGTTTAGATACAAAAATCAATGGACTTTTATTTAAATCAATGAATACTTTAGATAATGATAATTTAGGTATAATAAATGCTGTATTTAAGCCAGAGTTATATTTAACTAAATTCAATTATTTTATAAATGAAAAACAAGAAGATAATTCTATCAAAACTACAGTATATTTTGATGAGATTTATATAGATGGGGCCAAAGTAAATATGGCCATAATAAATGATTTAAATGAATTAAATAATATTCAAAATTGGTATAAGGGTATGCATATTAGAGTTGGATTAGCGAATAATATAGTACCTAAAATTTATGAATATGATATAGATTATAATAAAATATCTATTGAAAATCGTTGGCAAGAGTGGAGGAAAGCTCATTCACAACCATTTATAGAAAGCAATGGATATTTGGCTAATCTTAAAAATTTAACTTCGGTTAAAAATAGAATTAAATCTATTTTAATAAATAAATGTTGTTTTAGAGAAGTTCCAACTTTTTTAATAACAAATATTACAATGGATTGTCATAATACTTATGATTTTTCTTCTAATGCAGCGGATTATATAATTTACACGATAGATTATATAATGAATGCAGATTTAGAAAAAAATGATTTAGGTGTTCCATTAAAAAAAATAATTAGAAAAAATAGGAGGGCGATAAAATCATTAACAGCTAAAAGATTAATAAAAGCATCATATAGTGATATAATTAATGTATTAAAAGATAATAAATTATCTTATAATTTAGAAAATGTAACTAAGGTAATTAATAATAATAATTATTTAAAAAATAATTATGACTTTTTATTACCCATTTATAATGAATTAAATAAGTATATGAAACAATCTTAAGATTTAGTTTATTATAAATAAAATATTGGAATATAAACATTTATTGTACAAAAAAAAAAAACTATGTTATAATATAATTATAGTAAACATACCTTAAGGAGAAATTTTATATGAAGAAAACAAAAACGAATAAAGCTTTAGTTGCCGCATTAGTAACATCAGCTGTAGTAGGTGGAGGAACTTTAACTTCCCATGCTGCTGAATTAGATAATGCTCCAGCTAATGACCAAATTCCAACTAATGATGTAGTTGAAAATCAAGATGAAGATATTCCTAAAGTTGAAACGACTGGCGAGACTGAAGAAGAAAAAGTTGAACCAGCTGTAGGGGCTGAGGAAGAAATTCAGCCTATAAATGATGCTATCACAACTGAAGAAAAGACTGAAGAAAAAGTTGAAGAAAAAGCTGAAGAAAAGGTTGATGAAAAAGCTCAACCTGTAAATAATGAAGCAGATAAAGAAAAGACTGAAGAAAAGACTGAAGAAAAAGCTCGACCTGCCAGCAATAATGAAAAGACTAAAGAAAAAGTTGAAGAAAAGACTGAAGAAAAAGCAACTTTAAAAGAAGATGATAAAAGTGAAGACGAAGATTCTTTAGAAATAAGTGATGAAGAAGATAAAAATAGCGCTAATGCGTCTGCTCCAATTCAAGAAGATGCAGATCAAAATATTGTTAATGGTTTAAAATTAACAAATGTTGATTTTATTGATGCGAACGATTCTAATAAAGTAATAACAGATCTTAGTAATAATTATAGAGTTAAAATGGATTTTGTGGTTGTTGGTAATATTAAAGAAGGGGATCGTTTAATCTTTAATATGATAATGCCTGAAATGGCAGATTCTAGCTGGAAAGATGCAGCTGTGCATGATTATAAACCTTTTTATATGTGTCATGACTCTACACCAGTAGATGTCAATGCATCAATTAACGGTAAAAATATTTGTATAGGATCACTTCGTGATAATGCTATGATATTCAATAAAAATGCTGAGCTGTTAAATATAAATAGCAAACTTCAGTTAGCGTTCGAAGTTTTATCAGATTCTGGCTCAACATATGGTATACACTCTACTTCATCTACAGCGCAGAATTATACATTAAATTTTCATACTATGCTAAATGGGGATATATTAAAAGTTCCTTTTAGAAAAACTATTAAAGTTTTGCCTCAGCGTGACTATTCATGGGATGGATTTGGCATAGGATATACTTTAGGTTCTTATGGTCAAGGCGAAGGTTTGTTTGATGTATGCGGTGTGAGTTTAAACGCTAGTATAGGTATAGCTAAAGAAGAAGGTACAGGAAAAAACTCTGTAATAAAGATTAGATATGAATTACCCGAAGGGTTAGAATTTGACGCTGCATCTACTGTTCGTGCTCTTGGTCTTTTTAAATCAAGAGGTGATTGGGCGGTTAAAGATCATAATGAGTTAAGCACCATTTTTGCTGATTTTTCTTATGCTAATAATTCTATAAAAAGAATAAATAACTCTACAGTAGAGCAAATAATTACTTTTAATAAAGATCTTCCTGATTATAAAGGTTATACATGGGAGGCAAACGCTGCTAGTCTGCCAAATGTTATAGTAAATGATAAAAATATACTAAAGCGGGGACATGACGGTGTATATCCTTTAGCTAAAGCAATCAAAGCAACTATATTTGTCAATGGTAAATCTACAAATACTGTTACTATGGATGAGGCAACTATAAAAAATATTGACAGTTTTGGTTTAGGTGAAGGTTTTGATAAGCCTGATGAAGTTACCAAAACAACAAAAATTATCAATCCGGGTGTTGAATATATTGCTGCTTCTGACAAAGGTATAGCTTTAGGCTATAATGAAAAGAAAACAATAAAAGAGGGCAAAGCTGGTAAAAAAGAAATTGTTACTACAACTTCTTATAAAACTGGCAAACCAGTTGCAACAACTAAAGAAAATATTATAACTCCAGCTGAAAATAAAGTGGTAGCAATTGGCAACAAAACCGCCAAAGCTGTTCAAACTCCATATAAATTTGTATATGTTTATGACGATAATTTACAACCAGGAGAATTTAAAGTAGTAACTAAAGGCCAAAAAGGTCAAATTATTACTACAACAACTTATGATGTTAATGCTTCTGATGGTTCTTTAAGTAATCCTAAATCTTCTGAAAAAGTTATAGAGGCTAAAAATGAAATAATTCATTTTGGAGCTGGAGCTAAAATTCCAGGAGTTACTATAAAAACTGGAGATGATACAACTAAACAAAGTGAAGAAGTAGCCATACCAGCTAAAATGTTTTATGAAGCTGATCCTACTTTACCTTATGGAACTAAAAAAGTTGTAAAAAAAGCAATTGACGGTAAAAAAGTTTATATTGGAGAATTTAAAGTAAGTGCTGATGGTATTCCAACTTTTAAAATATTAGAAGAAAAAGTTATAAAACCAAAGCAAGATGGTTTAACAAAAGTTGGTAATAAAAAAGTAGAAACTAATGAAATTCCTCCATTACCAGGTGGCTCTAAACCAGGAACTAAAACTACTACAACAATTTATGATATAGATCCTAATACCGGTGAAGAATCAAATCCTAAAGTTACTACTAAAATATCTTACCCAGCTGAAAAAATTCAAGATACAGCAAAAACTACTAAAGTTACTAAAGAAGATATACCATTTAATACTATTTATAAAAAAGATGATAAATTAAAATATAATGAGAAAAAAGTTATCCAAAAAGGTGTTAAAGGTGAAAATAAAGTAACTACTATTACTCAAACTGGTAAAAAACCTATAGTTAATAAAGAATTAATTAAAAAACCAATTGATGAAATAATCACTATTGGTAATGTAAGAATAATAGTTGAGGATGTTCCTCCAATTAAAGGTGGAAGCAAGCCTGGAAAGAAAACAACCATAACTACTTGGGATGTAGATCCAAAAACTGGTAAATTAATCAATCCTAAAACAACTATTAAAATATCTTATCCAATGGAAGATATTCAAGATATAGCAACTAAAACTACTAAAGATATAGCTGATGTAGATTTTGAAATAATTTATGAGGCTGATCCTAATTTAGAGTACGGTAAAACTCAAATTAAGCAAGATGGTAAAAAAGGTAAAAAAGAAATTACTACAATATCTAAAGTAGTTGATGGTAAAAGAATTGAAGAAAAATCTGAAAAAATAATTGAAGAAGTTGTTAATAAAATTATTTCTGTAGGAAATAAAAAAGTAGTTAAAGAAGATATTGATTATAAAGTTATTGAAAAAGAAACCGATGAATTAGAAATAGGTAAATCTAAAATTGAAAAACCAGGAGAAAAAGGAACAAAAGAAATAATTACTACTTCAGAAGTTGATCCAAAAACTGGTAAATTAATAAATGAAAAAACTGAAGAAGTAATAACTAAAGAACCAATTGATGAAATAAAATTAATTGGAACTAAAAAAGTTATTCCTTGGACTAAAATTCAAGATATAGCAAAACCTATTGAAAAAGAACAACCTAAAGAAGATGGTAATGGTAAAGCTAAAGAAGAACCTAAAGCTCAACCTGTAAGACAAGCTATGGTTCCAATTGCTCAACCTAATGTTCAAACTGGTATAGAAAGTGTAAATCCAGCAATAGTTGCAGCATTATTATCCAGTGTTGGTTTAACAATAACTAATAAAAAGAAAAAAGAAGATTAATTGTTTACTACCCAAGTAGATTAAAAGTCTACTTGGGATATTATAAAAAGGAGTTTTAAAAATGAATAAAAATTTTAAAAAAGTCTTAATTGCAGCCCTTACAACATCAGCTATGATGGGGGGGGGTACCTTAACTTCTCATGCTGATAGTTTAGATGTTGAACCTAACACAGAACCTAAAAATAATACTAAAGAAGAAATTGATGATGGTATTGCTAAGGTAGAAGAAATTCAAGACGAGACTGTAGAAAACATTCGACCAGTGAATAATGAAGTAACTGAAGAAAAAGTTGAAGAACAAACTCAGCCTGTGAATAATGCTAATATAGTTGAAGAAAAAACTCAGCCTGTGAATAATGCTAATATAGTTGAAGAAAAAACTCAGCCTGTGACTAATGAAGAAACAGTTGAAGAAAAAACTCAGCCTGTAAATAATGAAATAACTGAAGAAAAAGTTCAAACACAAAATAATAATACCAATAATAAAGAAACTCTTACTGAAAATAAAGATAATTCTTTAGAAATGAGTGAAGAAAAGAAAGTTGACAAAGTTAAAGAATTTAAAGAATCTAAAGAATCTAAAGAATCTAAAGAAAAATCAACTAGAGGTATTGAAGAATTAAATAAATTAGATAATAAAAACTTAAATAAGGATAGATTACAATTTTTAGAAAAATTAGCATCTGCTATAGATAATGTTCCTTATAAGGGAGATGTACACGAATTAAGTACGGATCCAGAATATAAAAAATACTATACTCAAGAAAATCCAGACAGTTTAACTTGCTCAGAGTTTATGAGTTGGGGTTTGTATCAAACTGGTCATAAAGAAGTAGAAAATCATTATGTAAGAGATTTTTATGCAGATACTAAAAACTTTACGCATTTATCTGATAAAGATACTTTAACACCAGGAGATTTCATTTTAGATTATAGACCAGGGAATAGGACTGGTCATATTTTAGTTTATGCTGGAAAAGATGCAGATGGAAATGAAATAGTATTACACTCAACAAGAGATAAAGGTTCCAATCCGAATGAAAAGCAGTTGCAAAATGGACCAAATATTATAAAACGTTCTGATTATAAAATAGTAAATAGCTATCCTATATTTGTGCGTTATAATGGTTTTGAGAAAGTTGAAAAACTTCCAACAGATACTGATAATAATTATGCAAGTGAAACAAATAAAAATACTATAGATAATTTTCAAGTTGATGATATTAAAATAACAAGAGCAGACGACCCATCAAAAGAATCTTATTTTGAGTCACCATATAATTTTAATATAAGCTTTTCAAATATTGGTAAAATTAAGGAAGGAGATAGCCTAAAACTAATAGGGTACTATCCTAAATTATATAATACTGAAACAAAAGAAGAATATCATTTTGGGGTATTTCCTTATACATCTAAAGATTATAATGAAACAGTAAGACAAGATATTAAAATTAAATATAACAATAAAGATATTGTAATAGGTCAATTAGTAGGAAATAAAATTACATTTAATAAAAATGTAGAATCTCTTGATAAATTTAATTTTTCTGTAAGTTTAGGAATAGCAACAAAAAATAGATTAAACGTAGAAAAGGAAGGTAGAAAAGATGTATATGAAGTTCCTTTTTATGTAAAGATTAATGGAAAAGCATTGAGTAAACCATATTTGCAAAAAATTAAACCTAATACAAGAGAGAATTTAGTATTAGAGTCTAGTAATTACGTTAGAGGGCGTATCTATCATTTACCTACTGAAAAGAATAAGCAAGTAATGTATTTATATGATAGTCCATTCAACACTTTAGCAAAATTGAGAGACGAAAATCGATGGAAAGATGATAAAATTAGTGTAAAAATAACTCTTCCAGAAGGTTTAGAGTTTAATAGTAATCAAAATATTGAGAAACAAATTTTGACATATTATTCAAATGAGAAAAAAATTGTTTTAGCAGCAAATCATGATATTAATAGACATTATGCCCAACATCAAGGCATTTTATCATCATTAACTACTATAAAAGATAATAAAACAGCTATCAATAATTTTGATATTACAGATAAACCTCTCGCTGATGGTGAGGGTGATTATGATAGAACCATTGTTGGTGCTTTAGTGAGTATAATGAATTCAGATGCTGTTGATTTAAAAACTGGAAAGTTAAAGAATCCTATTAAATTTGAATATTTTGTTAACGATAAGTTAGTAGACACTAAAGAGTTAACAGATATTGAAATACAAACAACTTCTTCTTCATCTGGTGGTTCAGCTGAGCAATCTCATAAAACAACAAAAGAAGAAATTAAGGCTAAAATGTTTTATGAGACTGATGATAGTTTAGAGTTTGGAAAACAAGTTGTAGTTAAAAAACCTGTAAATGGTGAAAAAGAAATAACAATAACTAAAAAAATTGTAGATGGTAAAGTTGTTGAAGAAAAATCTGAAAAAGTTATAAAACAAAAGCAAGATGGTTTGACTAAGATAGGAAATAAAAAAGTAGTTGAAGAAGAAGTACCTCCAATTAAAGGCGGAACTAAACCTGGAAAGAAAACTACAACAACTATTTATGAGGTTGATAAAAATACTGGAAAATTAATCAATCCAAAAGAAACTGTTAAAGTAGTTTATCCAGCAGAAAAAATTCAAGATATTTCTAAAAAAGTTACTCATAAAGATATTAATTATAATACTATCTATAAAAAAGATGAAACCTTAAAACATGGAGAAAAGAAAATCATTCAAAAAGGTGTTAAAGGTAATAAAGAAATAACTCAAATTGGTTCTAATAAACCGACTGAAAAAATTATTAAAAAACCTATTGATGAAATAATTAATGTTGGCAATAAAAAAGTTGTTGAAGAAGACGTACCTGCTATAGATGGTGGAAAGCCAGGAAAGAAAATTACAACTACTATTTGGGATGTCGATCCAAAAACTGGTGAATTAATTAATCCTAAAGAAACTGTTAAAATAATTTATCCTATGGAAGAAATTGAAGATATAGGAGTAAAAACTACTAAAACTAAGGGAGAAATTTCATTTAAAATAGTTTATGTAGCTGATGCATCTTTAGAGTATGGTAAAACTAGAGTTTTCCAAGAAGGTGTAAAAGGTGTTAAAGAAATAACAACTATATCTAAAGTAGTTGATGGTAAAAGAGTTGAAGAAAATAGTGAACAAGTTCTTGAAAAACCTACTACTAAAATTATAGGTGTTGGTAATAGAAAGAAAATAAAAGAAGAAATTCCTTATAAAACTATTACTGAAAAATCTAAAGATTTAGAAGTCGGAAAATCTGAAGTTAAAACAAAAGGTCAAGTTGGAGAAAAAGAAATAAGTATTGTATCTGAAGTCGATCCTAAGACTGGAGAATTAATAGGAGAAAAGAAAGATGAAAAAATTAATAAAGATCCTATTGATGAAGTTATTTTAATTGGAACTAAAAAAATAATTCCTTGGACTGAAATACAAGACATAGCTAAAAGAACTTCTTTCCTAGCTGCTAAAATTCAAGATATAGCTAAGAAAACTTCTTTCCCAGCTGCTAAAATTCAAGATATAGCTAAGAAAACTTCTTTCCCAGCTGCTAAAATTCAAGATATAGCTAAGAAAACTTCTATTCCAGCAGAAAAAATTCAAGATATAGCTAAGAAAACTTCTATTCCGGCAGAAAAAATTCAAGATATAGCTAAGAAAACTTCTATTCCGGCAGAAAAAATTCAAGATATAGCAAAACCTATTGAAAAAGAACAACCTAAAGAAGATGGTAATGGTAAAGCTAAAGAACAACCTAAAGAAGAAACAAAAGAACAACCTGTAAGACAAGCTATGGCTCCAATTGCTCATCCTAATGTTCAAACTGGAGTTTCTGGTATTGGTTCTGTTTTAACTACTGCTTTAATGGCAAGTGTAAGTTTAGCTGTTACTAAAAAGAAAAAAGAAGATTAATTTATTAATTATTTTTTAAAAGTAGAAGAGTAAAATCTTCTACTTTTTTTAATTTATATTTTTTAATAATTATGATATAATATATTTATATAAATACACTAAAGGAGTAAATATGAAAAAATTAATAAAATTAAATATGAAAGAATTAATTATTTTATGGTAGTAGTTATTATTTTTATTATTGCAATTATTTTATATATTAATTTATATATACATAAAATTAATATGATGAATGAAAATCAATTAAGAAATAAATATATAAATACTAATAATAAATATTTAAAAAAATTATTAGTAAATAAGCTTAAATTTATTTTACAAAATAAATCATATAATAATATTATAAGTGTATTAGAAAAATATAAAAATGAAGATATAAAAGAGTTGGACATGATTTATTATAATTTAATAAAAAATTTAATAAATAAAGATAAAATTATTGCAAAAGATATTAGATATTATTTAATATTTATTAAAAATAATAATATAAAAAATTTATTAATAGAAAAATTAGTTGAATTAAATACTCAGCAATTAGCATTATTAGATGACTGTGATTTAGTTATTAAAATAAATAAATTAAATGATAATAATATAGATAGATTAATATATATTAATGAATTAAGCAATAGAATTAAAAATAGAGAATATAATGAAAAAGAATTAATAAATTTAGTATTAACTTCTTCAAATAATTGGTTAAAAAATATATTTTTAAATGAATTAAAAGAAAAAATAAAATATAATGATATTTATAGTTTAAATAAAACTTTACTAACTTTAAAAGATAAAGATATAATAAAAATTTATAAAAATATTATGCTCAGCAAATCCTTGCATAAAAATTGTACATTTATTCTTTAGTATGATATAATAATAATGATTAAATATAGCTATATGAGGTATATTTAAAATATATTTTAAGTTTTTAAGGAGATAAAATGAAGAAAAATATTTCAAAGGCATTACTTATGGCATTAGTTATTCCAACTTTTATAGCTGGAAGTCAACTATCCCATGCAGAAGGAGAAACTGTAAATTCATCTACTGTTGAACAGGCTGAGGCTTTAAACGCTCAAGATGAATATGCAAAAGCTTATGAAGATATGTATGGAGACAAAAAAGAAGAAACTCCAAAAGAAAATTCTTCAACTAAAGAATATGAAGATAGTCTAAAAGCTCAAGATGAGTATGATAAAGCTTATGAAGACTATTATAAAGACAAAAAAGAAGACAAAAAGACAGTCCCTGCTGAAAAAATTGAAGATATAGCAAAACCAATTGAAAAAGAAGAAACAGAAAACAATGAAATTGGATTTAAAACAAAAGCTGCCGCTGAAAAAGCTGCTAAAGAGGCTTTAAAAAATGATCCAATTAATAAAAATTTCTCAGTTTCAGAAAATAATGGAAAATTTTTCTATGTATTAACAGCAGCTGAGGATTTATCTGATGCAAAAGCTCCAGAAGAAGAAAAAACACCAGAAAAACCATTTGCTAAACTTGATGAAAAAGCTAATGAAAAATCATTTGATTTTGATAAAGGATTTAAAACAAAAGAAGAGGCTATTGAACAAGCTGAGGCTTTAGTTAAAAATTCTAAAATCAATAAAGGTTATAACGTTTCAATGGGTGCTGATGGAAGATATTATATTCAATTAACACCAGAAGAAACAAAAACAGAAGGTGTTGAAAGAAAACCAATTGAAAAAGCTAAACTTGAAAAAGTTGGAGAAAAAGGAAAAGGAAAAGCTCAACCTATCACAGCAAAATCTAATGTTCAAACCGGAGTTGCTGGTATTGGCGGAGTTTTAGCTACATTAGCTTCAGCAATTGCCGTGTTCAAAAAGACAAAACATTAAAAAAATATAACTTAATTTACAAAATAATATTTTAAGTGGAGGTAAATTTACCTCCACTTTTTAATTTAAAGTATTTTACTACGGCACTTAATTAATTATATTAATTTTCTATTTAAATTAATCTGAGGGCGTTCTGTTAATTCTGAGCCTATATTCTAATAATATAATTTAGTGTATTTATATTTTTTACTAAAAAAATTTTACAAGCTCAATTTTATATGATATAATATATTTAACATAAATTATACAACCATAAATAAAAGGAGAAACTAATGAAAAAATTTAATTTAATATTTCCTATGCTATGTATCTCAGCTTTATTGATAACAAGCTGTCAAGATAGTAAAGTAAAAGAAGCAAATGAAACATTGCCTATAAATAAAATTGAGGATATTAATTTATCACCAGACACAGATATATCTTCTTATACAGAGTATAATAGAGTTATTTATAGTGGTGATACTTTGATAGTTATTACAGTTAATCCAACAGATGCAGACAATACAAACTTAAATAATAATATCAAAGCTATAACCAAACAAGTAAATAAGTTAGGTTATAATTTAGATAAAATTGATTCAACATATATTACATTAGATAAAAATAATTATTTACAAATAAAATTAACATTTGAGAGGATTAAATAAAATGAAAGTGTAACGATTTAAAGGAAAATTAAAAAAGAGTGGAGAAGTTTTAGCAAATCTTTCATTATACATAGATGGTGATGATTATTGGTTCATTAAAGATTTAAAATGGATTGATGGTGCTGAATATAATGGTATTATGTATTCTGAGAATGAATTTTCAGAGTTAGAAGAATATTTTGAAGAAATTAGTAGTAAAGATAAAATAGATATTTTTGATATGGATTGGATTATTAAAGCTCAAACTGCTAAATAATAAAATCAATTAATAGTTAATAAAAGGCAGAAATAATGAGAGCACAAAGATTTAAAGGTGACCTTAAATATACTACACAAACAGTTGATGATTTGATATTATACAAAGATAAAGACGCCGGAATATATAGATTTATTAAAGATGTATATTGGATAGATGGTTATGAGTATTCAGCTGATACTTATGATATAGACGAATTTGATAAATTAGAAGAATATTTTGAAGAAATTGATTAATAGCATAAAGGTAGCCAAATAATGAAAACAAGAGAATTAATAAGAAGATTTGAAGCCCTGTATTTACGGACAGAAGTTAGAGCTAGCAATGATAATAAATGCTTTATATTAGACGTATATGCTGGTAATACACCAATAGTTAGTATATATGATTCAGTTAGAGGTACATGCTTTTCACTAGGAGACGAATTTCTTCATTTTTTAGTAAATGAGCAGGATATAGAAGAATTTATAAAAATTTTATATGAATTAGTGATAAATAATGACGATAAATAATATTATTAAAATAAAAAATATAAAGGTGATTAATAATGAATGATACAATAACACAAGATTATAATTCAATCGAAGTATTAAATGGTTTAGCCGGAATTAGAAAAAAATTAGGTATGTATTTAGGCTCAACTTCTTCAATTGATGGTAAGAAAATGCCTAAAGCTTTAATGCAAGCAATTCAAGAATTATTGTCAAATGCTTTAGACGAAGCTGCAATTAAAAATGATAAATCTAATATTTATTTAACTATTAATAGCGATAATAATTTAATAGAAATAAAAGATGCTGGAAGAGGTATGCCAAAAGGACCTAAAGATTCTTTTAGTGAAGTTATAAATGCCGCAACTAAACCACATTCTTCAGGTAAGTTTGACCAAAAAGCTTATGGAAATTTAGGTACAGCTGGTATGCATGGTATTGGTATAAAAGCGGTAAATGCAGCGTCTAAACAATTTGAAATTGAAGCTATTACTCAATATACTTATTTAGAAAATGGGCAAATACAAACAAATCATAAAAGAAAAATTAAATATAAAATAATATTTAATCAAGATAATATTATAAGTAAAGAGCAAGAAGAAGTTGATAATTCTTCAAATACTTATACAAAAATTAAAGCATATATTGATAATGGCTTAATGGATGAAAATACTAATCAGCCTGTATTTGAAGATTTATTTTGGAATAAAGATGAAATAATAAATTTATTAGAATTAAATACAGCCTTAGTTCCAAAGGGCATTATTAATTTTAAATTTATAAAAGATGGTGAAGAATATACTCAAATTTTTGAATCAAAAGATGGACTTTTATCTTATGCTAAAAATATTTTAAATGATAGTAGCAATGATTTTATTCATTATACTTCACCTATGTTTGAATATAATGCTAAATTATTTCAATATGATGTTGTATTTAAAGCTAATGAAAATCATGGAAAAATATATTCTTTTGCTAATACAGTCCCAACCCCAAGAGGAGGTTCTCATCAAGAAGCAATTCAAGATGCCTTAGCATTAGCAATACAAAATTATGCTAAACAAACAAATTTAACAAATAAAACTTTAAGAAAAAGAGTAATTTTAGATAGTTTAGATATTTTAATACACACTCAAATAGATAATTCAATTGTAAATTTTGAAGGACAAACAAAAGATATTTTGGCAACCCCATTAGCAAATCATGCTATAGATAATCATGCCAAAGATGCTTTATTAGATGCTTTGTATGATAATGAAGAAAAAGCTAATAAGTTAATTGAAATTATAATGGAGAATGAAGCGTTAGAAAATGCTAAAAATAAAACTGAAAAAGCATTTAAAGAAGCTTCAAAAAAATTAAGTAAAAAAGACAAAATGAAATTATCCTCTAAATTAAAGGCAGCTAGTAGTAAAAATCCAGCTGAAAAAGAGTTATTTATAGTTGAGGGTGATTCTGCTTCCAATATAGGCAGAGATTTGCGAACTCAAGCTGTATTTCCAATCAGGGGTAAAATTAGAAATGTTTTTGATTTATCATTGAGCGAAGCATTAAAAAATAGAGAAGTTTCTACTATTATTGCTACTATTGGTGCCGGAGTAGGTTCAGAGTTCGATCTTGATAAAATGAATTATGGCAAAATCATTATTGGTAGTGATTCGGATCAAGATGGTTTCCATGTACGTTCCTTGCTCATAACGCTTTTTGCTAAATTCTTTCCTGAAATAATTTCAGCTGGGCGATTATATGTGGTTGATGCACCTTTATATAAAGTTATTACTTATAAAGATGGTGAGCCTAAGATACAAATGATTTATTCAGAAGCAGAAAGAGCTAGTATGAAAATACCTGACGATGCTGATGTAGAAAGATATAAAGGTTTGGGAGAAATGAGTGTTGAAGAAGCTCATATTGCTTTAGCAAATCCAAAAACTAGAAGATTAATTCAATTAAGCAGTGAAGATATAGAAGAAATTCAAAACACTTTAGATATTTTATTGGGAACTAAAAATGAAGAAAGAAGAAAATGGGCGAAATCACTAAAATTTGTATAATTTATTAAAAATAAAAAAAAAATTAAATAATTAAAAATATTTATCTTTATTGGAATATTAACATATTTTCCCTTTATTTTGTTTGTTTTATTGAAAAAATTCGAAAATATTTACATTTTATTGTTTACAAATTATATTTTATGGTGTATAATAGAAATAACAAACAAAATTCAAGGGATTTTAACTATAAAATAAAGGGAAAATTTACAGTAAAATCTCCTAAAAATAAATAATATTTCAAGTTAGGAGGTAAATATTATGACAATTTTAAAAAAGATTTATAACATTAGTAAAACAATAATTAAAGGTACATTATTAATTGCAACTACAGTCATTGGCGGACTTATAGCTTTAGGATTAGCATTTTATGCTTTCATTTACGTTCCAGCTATTAATATATTTGCCTACAGCTTAGATAGTTTAGGTTGGTTTATGGCAGCCGATAAAGCTAATTTTAAATGGGAAACTGTAGAATCAATGCACTATAGTATGGATGAATTAGCAAGAGCAATTAATTGGATTTATGGTAAATTATTTGTATTAGTTAAATTACCATTTGTTATTAAAAATGGTTTAAATAGTTTATTTGACACTCCAATTTTTACAGGTTTAGCCGGTTTAATTTTAATTATAGTTTTATATGCTTTATATATTAACTTAATTAAATTATTAATTAGTTTACTCAATAATACTGAATTTAAAGCATTTAAACTTAGCTCAATTTTTACAGCTATTAAAAATTTCGGTAAAGAAGTTAATGCAGTGAATAATATTTCTAATAATAGCAGTAATTATACTAAACTTGGAAAAGCAAGCAAACCTAAAAAATCAATTACTCATTCTGGTCATACTATTAGTGGTAAAGGCTTGAGTAAATAATTATATAAATGCTTTTTAAACGTCTATTTTAAAATAGACGTTTTATCAGTTTACAAATTTTTAAAAATGATTTATAATATTAATATAAAAATATAATTTAAGGAGAATAGATGAAACTATCTAAGTATGAAGAGTTAAAAAAATTAAAAAAATTAGAAAGTAAATATATAGCAGAATTAAAAGCATTAAATTTAGATAAAGAAAATTTACATATTGAAATAGATATAAAAACAAAAGCTTTGAATGATATAAAAAATAAAATAAAAAAGGTAGAAGATAATTCTAATATAATGATTTCAGACCATGCTATTTTAAGATATTTAGAAAGAGTAATGGGTATAGATATTGAAATGATTAAAAAAGAAATTTTACCAGAAAAAGATAAACAAACAATTCAAACCTTAGGTAATGGAACTTATCCTATTAATAATAAATATAAAATAGTGGTTAAAAATAACACTATAGTTACTATAACTGAATTAAATAAAGGAGAATAATATGCATAAATCAAAAATAGCTACTAGTAATATAGCTAAAGAAAATGAAGAAGTAATTTTTGATGAGCAAACTAAAGCATATATTATAAAGCAAGATATTAATAAAGCTGTTTATACATATATGGAAGATTATGGAAAAGAAGTTATTTTAAATAGAGCTATACCAGATTTAAGAGATGGTATGAAACCAAGTCATAGATATTTTATTTGGGAATGTTATTTAAAAGGTTTAGGTCCAAAGGCTAAACATCAAAAATTAGCAAAATTAGCTGGTGCGACTTTATCGTTTCACCCTCATACGCCAGATTCAATTGAAGGGGCAGCTGTGATTTTATCTCAAGATTGGATAAAAAATGTACCTTTAGTGGATATTCATGGTAATAATGGTTCAATTGATGGCTCTTCAGCTGCTGCGTCTAGATATATTAAAGCAAGATATACTAAATATGCTGATTTAGTAATTGGAAATTTAGATAAATTAAAAGATAGTATTTTAATTCCAAGTTATGATAATACAGATGTTATACCAAAATATTATCCAAGCAAAATGCCAATCATTTTAATGAATAATCAATCGGGTATTGCTTTAGGTATGAGCACAGATATTTTACCTCAAAATCCAGCTGAAATGATTGATTGTTCAATTGCTATACTGGAAAATAAAACTAAAGAAGAAGTTAGAAAATTATATAATGGTCCAGCCTTTGTTTCAGGCGGATTAATAATAAAAAATAAAAAGCAAATAGATAAATTATTTAATGAGGGTAAAGGTAAATTTAAAATTCAATCTACCTATAAAATTGACAATAAAAATAATACAATTTATATAACCTCATTGCCAATTAATGTTACAACTAAAAAAGCAATAGAATCTATCACATATTTAGCAGAAAAATTGCCAGATATTGAAGAAATTATTGACCAAACGACTGATAATCATAATGTTAGTATTAAAATTTGCTGTAAAAGACTAAATGAAGAAAAATTGCACGATTTAGCCCATACTATAATTGCAAAATCAGCTTGCACAGCTAATTTATCAGCTAATCATATAATAATTGCTGAAGGTGAACCACAATTATTAGGAATTTATGATACATTAGATAAATGGGTAAAATTTAGAATAGAAACTAAAATGAAAGAATTAGCTTTTGATTTAGCATCATTGGATAAAGATTTAATTAAGATTTCTTATAAATTAGATATTTTAAAACATAAAAATGAATTATTAGATTTAGTTAAAAATGAAAATTCATTAAAAAATGCCAATAAAGTTTTAGGCTATGATGAATTACCAGAAGAATTAGCAAAATTAGTTAAAGCAACTACGTTATCATTTTTAACTAAAGATAATGAAGAAGAACAAATAAATTTACAAAATAATTATACAAATAAAAAAGAAAAATATGATAAATTATTAAAAATAAGTAAAAGTAAAACTTTAATTAAAAATGAGATTATAAATGAATTAAAAGAAATTAAAACTATATTACCAAAAACTACTTCAAAATTAATTAACGAATCTATGAAAGTTGAGGTTAAAGCAAAGAAAAAAGTACCTACTTTATCAGTAATTGCTGAGGGCATGAGTTTAGTTAATTCTTCAAGGGGTGATACGATTGATGATACTAATCATTTATATGTATTTTTAAAAAGTGGAGCTTTATTAAAATATAATTCAATAAAATTAAATAATTTAAATTTAATGAATACACCATTAAATAGAGTTATTAATAAATTAAAGGCAAATGATAGAATTTTATATTGTTGCTCAGATAAAACTTTGCCTGACACTATTATAGTATGCTCTAAAGAAGGAAGAGCTAAAAGAATTGAAAAGAAAACATTGCAAAAATTAAGAGATTTATCCACAGCTTCAGCAGTGAGACAATATCATAAAGAAGAAATAGAATATTTTACTACAGATGATACTTTAAATTATAAAATTGGACATAATAAATATGAATTATATGACTTTGTATTAGAAAGATCGGATAGTTTAAATTCTGCTGGAAGATTGGCTAGAAAGAAATTGAAAAAATAAAAATTTTAAGTTTACAATATTTAAAAATTATGGTATAATATTATTATAAAGGAGGGTACTTAATGTTTACAAGAAAATTTAATGAAGATTTAGCATTATCTATGCTGGATGAAAAAATGATAGTTGAAAATTTGGAATCAACTGAAACTGATGCATCTTTTAAAGTAAATGATGGAACAAATAAATTAAAAATTAAAATCTTAGATTATGAAGCATCTACTGATATTCAGGTAGAAGAAGGTCAAGAAATAATTACTCAAGATGGACTTTATGATTTTGATTTTGTAAACGCTTGCTTAATAGATGCTTATATTTTAGGCTATCAAAAAATTTATGGTGCTGTTATTTATTTTGCTAATATTTTAGTATTTAAAAAAGATAATAAAATATTAAAATTAGTTTCTAAAAAATAATGGGAGTTATTTATGAAATTTATTGGTATATATGAAGAAACCTTAAGAAGAGAAGTAGAAATTGAAGCTGATGATGAACAACAAGCAGCTGATATTTTAGATGAGATGATTGATTCTGAAGAAATTGTATTAGATTATTCAGATTTATATGATATTAATACAATGATTAAAGAAGCGCCTGAATATTAATGAAAGGAGATTAAATGAAACTAAATCAAAAAACACCTAATAGCAAATTAGATCCAGGACAAAAATTAAGTGATGAATTAATTTTTGACCAAACTTTTTTTGCTAAGCATAACACATTTTTGGCTAATATAGATGATAAAGATAATTTATATATAGTTCCAGCTTGTGATGTTGAAAGTATTAGAATTTTAAAAATAGAAAATGCAAGTAGAGATAGTAGATTAGTTGAAAGCAATGGAAAACAAATTGATTCAGCTACAGTAATGCATTTATTAAGTGATTTAATAAATGGCAGAAAAATTCAACTTAAAGAATTTGAACCTAATTTATTAAAAAATAATTCAAAACAAATTACATTTAGAGCAATTTAATAAAGGAGATTATAATGGATATTTTAGATAGAGAAAGACAAGAACAAATTAAAACTTTATTGGAAGATTTAGAAATAAATAAATTAACAATTGATACTCCACCATTTAAAACAGAAGATGGGTCAGTGGTTGAAACAACTAAAAAATCAACTCAAATTAGTCCATGCGTTTTTGGAGAATTAGTTCAAGAATTGCAAGATGCTATGGCTAATGATTATCAAATTGATATAAAAATATCTTGCAAAATACCTAAATAAAATATAATTCTAATATAATTAAGTAGATTAATAATATAATCTACTTTTTTTTTATTTTACTATTTACACTTATAAAATTATATGTTATAATAACACCATACAAGGTAAAAAAAAAATTAAAAAAATTTTAAAAAACTGTTTACAAGTATGCTTTTATATGATATAATAATATTGATAAAGGAAATAGACAAAATTAAATTTTATATAAATCATTATAATTATTGAATATTTAGTGAATAGTTAAAAAAATTTTAAAAAAACTGTTTACATATTCAATTTTATATGATATAATATAAATATAATAAATACAGGAGGTAAGGCATAGAAAAAAGAACCTAATAAATACAATATATCAAACACAATCTAAGACAAATGTAACGATTAAACAAATTAGGAAAAAGAGAACCTAAAACTAAACAAATTAAATTATTAAGGAGAAATAATATGGCAGAAAAAATTAAAGCAAGCGTAGTAACAGCATTTATTCAAGATGGAGAACTTAATATTCTTTTATCAGCAATGGAAAGTGACCAAACAGGAATACTTTTATTTAGAACAAAATCTTGGGATGATGAAGCAAAAGAATTAGTAGATGATAAAGCAGTAAAAAAAGAAACTGATGAACAATTAGATGAACTATTTGATCTAACTTTTGACGATATAGTAGCTAATCCTTTAGTATTAACTGGTCAAGAAGTTGAAGCATATTGGGATGAAGCTTATGAAAAATTTAGATTAACAGAACCAGTAGCTTTTACAAGATACGATATGATTTCAGAAAAAAATATTGACGCTATTAATGATTTTGTTGATGAAATAAGTAAGAAAAATCCAGTTGTTTCACTTCCATTAGAAGAACATTATGGCGTAAGAATAAAAGTTGGTATTGAAATTCCAGAAGTTGGTAAATTTAGAATTTCAAAATTAAGTAATGGTAAGCAAGTTGGTAAAATCAATTATGCTACTAAAAAACTTAATACTATGAAAGATACTTTAAAAAATTCTGACGATCCACAAACCAAAGATGCAATCCAACAAGTTTATGATGCTAATGTTAAATCAGCAAAAGCAGCTTGTATTAATAAATTAGATACAACCTTTGGTATGGATTTTGAAAAATTATTAAATATAGGTGGAGTTGTAAGATTTAAGAAAATAAATGTTCAAAATTTTCAATCTCAAGATGGTATAATCTATTACTTAGAAGGAGTTTTAGATGATGACCAAGATATTGAACTTAATGAAGAATTAGAAAAAAAATATAATGAAACAATAGAAGAATAAAATGAATATAAACATTTTAGGAAGTAGTTCATCAGGCAATTGTACTATCATAGACAATTGCCTGATGATAGATTTTGGACTAAATAAAACTCAACTTTTACCATATTTAAATAAAGTCAATTATATAATTTGTACCCATAGACATGGCGATCATTATAATAAATCAATAATAACTTGGCTTAAGAAAAATAGACCAGAATTATTTAATTTTGGCTTAATTTTAAATAAAGATTGTGCTGAATTAGCTGGTATAAATTACACACCAATGAATGAATTTATTGAAATAAATACTGTTAATGGAATCTATGAATTATATTTATTTCCAGTAAAGCATGATGTAGAATGCCAAGGAATATCTATATATAAAAAAGAAACTGAAGACGGTAATACGCCAGTA